>PJEL010003726.1_pt1 | contig 12862 bp, 8 predicted proteins | sample 1853271 | NCBI WGS metagenome assembly PJEL01 (sample SAMN08108733, study PRJNA415343) | Invertebrate metagenome, whole genome shotgun sequencing project. | host: Globobulimina | place: Sweden: Gullmar Fjord | collected 2015-08 | reverse complement strand
TCATACAATACAAAGGAAAGACATTGACGGTATTATACCATATAAAAAACTATTCTATAAGGTCAAATCCAAGCGTAGTACACTATCAGACGAATTCTGAGGTGTAGGTTCATGTCATTTCGAGTGAGGAACGAGCGAGAAATCCCCACTATGGGTAAATACGTTAACCTCTACCTCAGCTCACTAAAGGCACATTTAGGCCAGCTACCCCATTTTTAGGAGGACAACTGGGGATTGCTTCGCTTCGCTCGCAATGACATGGTTCACTTGTCAAATTTTACCTGACGTTGCAGTAGGGGTTTTCCCGGCTTCTCCAATAAGGGCAAAAACTAATGGCCTGCGATACATCGTTTTGCCCATCCCCAAGACTAAGTTCTTTTCTTAGTCACTAATGTCCGAAGCTTTGTAATGTAAAGCAGTTTTCCCGGCTTTTCTTTAAGAAAAACCCCATTGAGCGTTCAGGAAGCCCCCTTACTTTAGTGGGGGGTTTTTCACCTCCCCTCAAACTAGAAGATTAGCGTACCTTTCTTAATAATCAAAAATTCTATATCTTAGGAGCGATGACGATGATTAACAATGATGTTAAGGAAAATATGCTTTATTTCAATGGTGTTAACGGTACAACAGGTCAGTATGACCTGGAGCCAATGCCCATTGATAAATTTGCAGAAATTATATTTGAGCAACCTCTGCCAGCCGACAAACACGCCGCAGGATTTTATAAAACATTTATAGAATCCGAAGATTTTGGACTTGCCGATGACCGGGACCCAAAGGAGATTGGGCAAGCGGGTTGGGGGGTTATCTTTGCTCATGACGAGGACCCGGACATCATTGCCGCTCTGGAACCTCTCCGTAACTTACGGAAAGAGCAGGCTGGTGACTATTATTATGAATATATTGGCTACAAAGGAGAGCGTCGGGGGTATCATTACGAAATTAACGACAAAGGGGAGTGGCGCGGTGAGTCAAAGCAAAAATTCTTAGAGGGTCGAGGGGCTGAAAGTTTTGGTCCAGCCGACCCCAAGTACGCGCCATACTATCTTCTCATTGTCGGCGACCCCCAAAAAATCCCTTTCAAATTTCAATATCAGCTTGATGTGCAATATGCCGTGGGACGCATCCATTTTCGCAACCCGCAAGAGTACGCCCAATATGCTCACAACGTGGTTCTGGCTGAGACCCCACAAAAGATATTATTGCCCCGCGAGGCTATCTTCTTTGGGGTCGAGCACGATGATGCTACTGTATTAAGTGCCAACCACCTGGTAAAACCCTTGCTTAAGCAGTTGGGAGAGGTCTCGGAGGAATTCAAAATGGGTTGGGAGTTCAAATCTCTTCTCCAAGATCAAGCCACCAAAGATAATTTGTCGGCTTTGTTGAACGGTACTCAAGCCCCAACCTTGCTTTTTACCGCCAGCCACGGAGTCTCATTTGACCTCAGTGACGATCGCCAGGAGGACCGCCAGGGAGCATTGCTTTGCCAGGATTGGAAATTTGGGAAAGATCCCGCCCAAAAGCTTGAAGATTGTTATTTCTGGGCCGACAACCTGGAGTCTAAGACCAACTTATTAGGTTTGATGGCTTTTCATTTTGCCTGTTATAGCGCCGGTACGCCTCGCCAAAATGATTTTCTCATTGCTCGTGATATAAAAAAGCCCCCCCAAATTGCTCACAAAGACTTCGTGGCTCGCCTGCCACAACGTCTCTTGCTCAACGGCGCCCTGGCCGCTGTCGCTCATGTGGAGCGGGCCTGGGAATACTCCATCTCTTATTCAAAAAAGGCCAGAAAAGATGATAAACACCTGGCCACCTATCGCTCTACAATGAGACGTTTGATGGACGGACACCCTGTGGGTTCAGCCCTTGAATTCTTCAACGAGAGATATGGCGAACTCTCAGCCGCACTCACCCAGGGCGTTGAAGATCGAAAATTTGAAATGCCGGGCGCTCCTGGTCAGGCTGAACTACTCCGCCTTTGGAAGGCAAATAACGATGCCCGTAACTACGTTATTATCGGTGATCCGGCCTCTCGTTTACCGTTAGTTGATGTTGCTCAACAAACCAGCCCAGAACGTCCGCAGCTTAAACTCGTTACCTTCGACACCGCCTCGGCTCAACCCTCTTCAAAAGAACCAGATGCCATTAAATCAACCCCAACCAAACCGACTTCAGCTTCGGACCAAACTGAGCCGCATAATCAGCTTGACTATAGTTATGACCTCCGGGATACGGGTCAAAACATCGCCCAATCCTTAAAGGATGTTTCCGATAAAATGGCCGCTGTTTTACAGTCAACTGTTGAGAATATCGCCACCCTGGAAGTACTCACCTACACCAGCGACGATAATCTTAAAAAGGCTTATCACTCTGACACAAAAAAATTCAGCGACGAGGCCAAGCTTATGGCGGTTACCCGGATTGAGTTTGATGGGGATATCTCCCATCTGGTTCCAGTTCGCAAGAAACCAGGGGAGGAAGAGAGCGAATCTCAAACAGAAGTTGAAATTGACCAACAGTTATGGGCCATCCACCGTGAAATGGTGACTTTGGCTCAAACGAGCAAGGTTGCCTTTATTAAGTCAGTCGCCGAAATTGCCGGTACACTTATGGGCATTGCCACAGGCAAATGAGCCACGCACCCAACCCAAATATTCCTACCTAAATGGAGAATCTTGTTATGCCAATAGAATACCCTATCCTCGAAGTTCGTATTCGCAAGAAAGAAACCCGTCAAGTAGAGGGGGCTGAAAGTAAAAAAGAGATTTACCCAGTTGAACTAACTCTTAAATCGCCAGGCAATGCGGATAAGGAATTTTTCGGCTCTCTCTCTGCTGAAATCTTGCACTGGAAAGCCCGAGGCTACTCACCGGAAGATGGCGAGCGAATGTTTAATCTCTTCGATAGCCAATTTCGAGAAAGCTGGGCAAAAGTTAACGGGTTCACTAATAAAAAGTTTTGCCTTCGCTTACGTTTTGACGATGAGGAGGATAAAGATAAAACGCTTGCTCCCCTGCATCCTATTCCCTGGGAGTTGCTTCACGATACCACCGTTAACCCAGCTCAGAATCTGGTAGCCGGCCCAAATACCCCCTTTTCTCGTTATGTAACGGGCACCTCAGCGGGTAAAACAATTAAAGAGCTTCCGATCAAAATTCTGGTTGCAGTGGCCAGCCCCAAAAACCTGGCCGGTAGCTCTTGGGCTAAGGTTGATGAAGCACTCGAGGAAAAGATCATCACCACTGCCCTGACCGATTTAACCAGTGGACAGGTAGAGTTGACTTTTTTACCCCAACCAGTGACTTTATCTAAGCTAGAGGCTGCCTTAACGAAGAACCCCTATCACATTCTTCATTTTGTAGGGCATGGTAAGTTTATTGAGGGAGAAGGGGCAGCCCTGCTTTTGGCTGATAAAGATAACAAAGCAGAATTGGTTAAGGATAAGGATTTTGTGGATATGTTTAAGCGACTGGGGCAAAAAACCCCTCAATTTATCTTTTTAGCTAGTTGCCAAACAGCTAAACGCCCAGACCATGACCCCTTCCAGGGATTAGCTCCGGCCCTTATCCAAATCGGCGTTCCGGCCTTGTTGGCTATGCAGGAGAAAGTCCATATCCCTACCGCGCAAGCCTTCACCCGAACCTTTTATAGTCAACTCTTCCAGCATGGCCGAGTCGATTTAGCCTGCAATGCCGCCCGTTCGACAGTGCTTACCGAGAAGTTAAAAGGTAGCCATATTCCGGTATTGTTTAGTCGCTTGGATAATAATAAGCTTTTGATACCCCAAGAAAATTCAGTTGCCCCAAGAAAAGATTTTGAGCCGGAGACGGTCTATATTCGCTCAGGCAAGTTTATGATGGGCAGTAAGCCGGGAGAGGGGATACCACCTGAAGAAACAAACCAGCACGAAATTGAGCTACGACCCTATCGGATCGGCAAATATCCGGTTACAAATCGGGAATATATGGTGTTCCTACAGCGGAATTTTGATGAGGCGTACAAACCTAAACAAGCGGATTGGCTTATCGATGAGCCACCTGACGACAAATTGGATCACCCGGTCATCGGGATTAGTTGGCAGGCAGCCAGAGCCTACTGTGACTGGCTAAGTCAAAAGACTCCCCGAACCTACCGCTTGCCCACCGAAGCTGAATGGGAAAAGGCGGCCCGGGGCACGGAGGGGCGGATCTTCCCCTGGGGGAATGATTGGAAAGAGGGGTGCTGTACGATCATCACCGTCGCCGGAAAAACCACGCCAGTTGTCAAACGTACCGCTGCCGGAGAAACCGAGCCGTATTATCCGGCAGGAGCCAGCCCTTTTGGCTGCTGCGATATGGTGGGCAATGTCCAGGAATGGGTCAGCACTTTGTGGGGTGATGAAGAAAACAAAAATCGCTACCCCTACCCTTACAAGAACACGGATAACCGAGAAGATATGGAAACCGAGAATAATGTGCATCAAGTGTATCGCATTTATCGGGGGGGTGATCTCAACGGGGCGAGCGACCAATTACGTTGTAGCCTCCGGGGCCGCTCCGATCACCAAACCGAGGTGAAATGGCGTGGCTTTCGCGTGGTCTGTGAAGCGTGATCAGGATTGAGTAACTATTTTGCCCAGATTAGGAGTAAACAATGAACGTAGACCCGGCTTTATTCGATGAAATGGATTTCCAGACGGAAAACAAGACCTGGAAAGAAGCCATCATTGGCCGCATTGATGAAGGTAAGGTCATTCCAATTATCAGTAATTCGTTTATGAATGCTTTGGCTTTTGGGAATCACAATGACCTGATCAAAACCTATGCCGACAAATACATCAAATATCCTTTTATGGACCAAGGGCACGATCTGGCGCAAATAGCTCAGTACGAAAGCGTGAAAAACACCAGCACCGTGCGGGCCAAAGAAAATTATCTGGAATTTCTCAAAAACGTCCTATTAAATATGGCTAAAAAGGCTCCGCTTTCGAGCAACAAATTGGCCGAGTTGGAACAAAAATACAAAGAACTCACTGTTTCTGGTATGTGTAAATTTTTGGAACACCCTAACCTCGACTCCAAAAATCCGTTGCTGCTGTTGGCGGCACTGCCGTTGCCAATCTATCTGACCACCAGTTATCATAGTTTTTTGGAAGCCGCCCTGGAAAAGGCCCACAAAAAACCCGAGGTTGAGATTTGTCGTTGGCATGAGGATATAAACCTGTTGTCGGTGTTTGAGCGCGATAAAAATTACAAGCCCACCTCGACGCGCCCCCTGGTTTATCACCTGCATGGGCTAGATACACACCCTGAGTCGTTGGTTTTAACCGAAGACGATCATCTGGATTTTCTGACCAACGTAGCCAGCAGAATAAACTCTAAGGTCACTGCAGCCCTGCGGCTATCCTCGCTGGTGGTTTTGGGCTACCATCTCCCCGCCTGGGATTTTAGGGTCCTGTTCCGGGGGATTATCAAGGCCCATCGTAGCCTGTTGATGGAGAGTGTGGCTATTCAGCTTGAAAAAAATGGTCAAAATGGAGATGTGGCAATCCAACTCGCAGAAACTACTGAGGAAAAAGTGTATTTAGAGAAATATTTGCAACAGCAGGTTGAATTTAAGGTCGAGTGGACGGATGACCCTGGCAGCTTCATTCGCGAACTTTATAAAGGATGGGGAGGATAACTATGCCTGATCGCTTTGACAACCCCTATATGGGGCCGCGTACCTTTACCCAACAGGAGAGCAATCGCTTTTTTGGTCGCAACCGTGAGGCCGATAATCTGTTGGCCCTGGTTATTTCTAACCGACTGGTGTTGTTTTATGCCCAATCCGGAGCGGGTAAAAGTTCGCTCCTCAATACCCGTTTGGTTCCCCATCTAAGACAGGAGCGTTTTTTAACTTTACCCGTCAGCCGAGTAAGCGGCGGAGAGTTGCCGCAGGATATAGGCCCAATCAAAAATATCTATGCCTTCAACCTTATGCTAAGTCTGGACCAGGGCAAGACCGACCCCAGCTTATATGCCGGGCGAGATTTAACGCAATTTTTGAGCAAACTCACCACAAAAGATGGCCGGCACTATTATTATAACCCTGATTTACCCGACACCAGCCCCGCGCCGAGTGAGTACAATGTTCCGCCGCACGTTTTGGTCATCGACCAATTTGAAGAAATCGTCACCACCCACCTGGACCGCTGGCAAGACCGGGAAGAATTTTTCCATCAGTTAGCCCAAGCGATGATTGATGATCCTTTGCTGTGAGTCGTTTTGACCTTACGTGAAGATTACGTTGCCACTCTGGACCCCTATGCCCATCTGCTGCCCGGCAAAATGCAGGCCCGTTTTTATATGGAACGTATGAAACAGGAAGCTGCTTTGGAAGCTGTTGAAAAGCCAGCTTCTAAAGTAAGCCAACTCCCCTTTGCCCCGGAAGCTTCCAGCAAATTAGTTGCTGAACTTTGTAAAATCCGCGCTCACGGTCGAGAGGAAATGATTAAGGGTCAATATATTGAGCCGGTTCAGTTGCAGATTGTTTGTTATCAACTCTGGGAAACCTTGGAAAATAAAGCGAAAAAGGAAAGAATTGAGGTTGAGGATATCAATGCCCTGGCCAGTGGCAAGGATTGGAACCGCTTTATTAATTCGGCTCTGACCCAATTCTATGAGCAAACCATTAGTAAAGCTTTAAAGACGGGCGTAACTGAACGGGATTTACGTAATTGGTTCCGGGAGAAGTTGATTACCCCCGCTGGGTCCCGGAGTATGGTCCGGCAAGATGATCAGGACAACGAAAAAATCGAAGCTGCGCTAGATACCTTCAAAGAAAGTTTCATCATCCGTCCTGTATCCAGAGCCGCCGGTAATTGGTATGAGTTAGCCCACGATCGTTTGGTACAACCCATCTTAGAAGCCAATGACAAATGGTTTAGACAAAATGTGATGTCCGTGTCAGAGCTGGGCTGGGGTGTTATCTTTGCCCACGACGCTGATCCCAATGTCAGAGAAGCCTTGAGTGTGTTATTGGACCACCGCCAGCTCCAGGCAACCCAAATACACCAAGACTATTATAAAGAATATACCGCTAAAGACGGTTACCGAGCAGGCGAGTCGGCTCAAAAGTTCTTGACCCGTCACCCAGGTCAGCTCCCCTACTATCTGCTCCTGGTGGGTGATCCGCAGTCAATCCCATATTCTTTTCAATATGATCTTGATGTGGAGTATGCTGTGGGGCGCATTCATTTCGAAACTTTGCAGGAGTACGCCCAATACGCCTGCAGTGTGGTCTCAGCCGAAACGGGCCAACTATCCTTACCTCGCCAGGCGGTTCTCTTTGGCCCACAACATCCTGATGATATGGCTACAAAAACATCTGCTGAATTATTGGTAGAACCCCTCTATGACCAACTCACAGCTAATAAACCGGATTGGCATATTACCACTATTTTGGGAGATGAAACGACTAAGGATCGCTTAAGCCAACTTCTGGGGGGTAATCAAACCCCGGCCTTACTTGTATTTGCTGGGCATGGTCTTCAATTTCCTAGGGATCATTCACGTCAACGTTCTGACCAGGGGGCGTTGCTGTGTCAAAACTGGCCTGGTTCTGGACCTGTCTCCCCAGGTTTCTACTTTGCTGCCGCTGATGTGGGTGAGCAAGCCCAACTGCTGGGGCTGCTAACTTTTTTCTTTGCCCCCTATAGTGCCGGTACACCCCGATTAGACAACTTCTTTGCCCAAAAGTTCAAAGAAAAGCCGGACGTTATTGCTAGCCAGGATTTTGTCGCCCACTTGCCCCAGCGGCTGCTGGGCCATCCAAAAGGCGGGGCCTTGGCTGTTATAGGTCACGTTGATATAAGTTGGCTGTATTCTTTCTCAGAACGGGGAAAAGAAGGAAAGATAGAATCTAAGATAGATTACTTCTTGGATACCTTAAAGCAGCTTATGGAAGGGTATCCGGTTGGCGCGGCTATGGAACACTTCAACAAACGCTACCTGGAACAGGCTGCTAAATTGAGCGCTCCATTAATGCAACAAGAACTCGGCGAAGTTATTGATCTATATGAGTTAGCTAATAAAAAGACGGCCACCATAGATGCCCGTAATTACATCATCATTGGTGATCCCGCCGTGCGCTTAATGGTGGCTGATGGGACAGAAGTGGTGTCCCAACGGCCAACCATTAGGCCCATTCTGCCATTTAAGGCCTCTTTTATCGAACAACAAACCATTGTCCGAGACCTCTCCGAAGTGGGTTGGGGTGTTATATTCACCCAAGATGCCGACCCAACTATTCGGGAGGCACTTGCCCCCTTGCTGGAGCATCGCCGACAGGAAGCCAGCAAGACATACGAACATTATTATAAGCTGTTTAGCGCTAAAGATGGCTATCATCCTGCTGGAGAGTCTGCCCAGGATTTCTTGCATCGCCACAATGCTAGTGACCACTGGGTCAATCCGGATAAGGTGCCTTATTACTTGCTGATTGTCGGTGATCCAGTATCTATCCCCTATGAGTTTGAATATGAACTCAAAAAACATTATGCAGTGGGCCGTATTTACTTTGAAACTTTAGAAGAGTATGCCCACTATGCTCACAGTGTCGTGACAGCCGAAACAGGCAGGGTTGAGATACCTCGTCAAGCTGTTTTTTTTGGTCCGCAGCATCCTTATGACAAAGCGACAAGGTTGTCCTCTGAGCAATTAGTTGAACCCCTGTTTAAGCAGTTGCAAGAAGACATGTTAGACTGGGATGTTAAGGCTGTTCTGAGAGACGAGGCTACCAAGTCCCGCTTGGGAAAATTGATGGGTGGGGATCAAACGCCAGCCTTGCTCTTTACTGCCAGCCACGGCATGGCCTTTCCGCTGGCTGAGGCGCATCAAATTCCGCACCAGGGGGCTCTGGTCTGCCAGGATTGGCCAGGGCAGAGAGCTTGGCGTGGTAAAGGCCCCATCCCCCCAGAATTTTATTTTTCAGGAGACGATGTGTCTGATGATGCTCGGCTGTTGGGCCGATTAGCTTTTTTCTTTTCGGCCTATAGTGCTGGAACACCTTTCCTTGATAACTTCGCAGCCCGAAAATTCAAAGAACCAAAACCTATTGCTCCTCATGCCTTTGTCGCTCGTCTCCCCCAGCGCTTGTTAGGCCATCCAAAAGGGGGGGCCTTAGCCGTTATTGGGCACATCGATTTGAACTGGGAATATTCTTTTTTAGCGCGGGGGGCAGAAGGGAAAACAGAATCCAAGCTAAATCATTTTCTGTCCACTTTAAAACGGATTATGGAAGGATATCCACTAGGCGCAGCAATGCAATATTTTAGCCAGCGTTACCTTAACCTTAACTACAAATGGGACATCATCAAAGCAAAAGCCGACTCGCAGGACAAAGTTGACCCCTATGAACTTGTGAATATTGAAACAGCGGTCATTGATGCCAGAAACAATGTGATTATTGGTGATCCAGCAGTGTGTCTTAGGATAGACTTGGAACCCTAATGCACCAAATGGCCCGAGAGAAAATTTAATTGTTATCACCAGCAATAATCGGACCGGCTATCAACTTAAGCCGATACATAGCCTGATCTAACAATCTAAAAAAACATTTTAGGGAGAAATATAATGTCAAATGATACAGCACAAGAAAATATGCTCTACTTTAACGGTATCAATGGAGCCACTGGTGATTATGGCCTCCCGCCGATGACGGGTGAGGAGTTATCTGGCTTCATTCAAGGCGAGGCTGAACCTGAGAATTTGAGTGAACTCAGGTTCAGGTTTCAGCAAAAGGATCAGGAACACTTTGGCCTTAAAGAGGGTGCTGACCCTAAAAACTTGGCTGAATCCGGCTGGGGCATCATCTTTGCCCACGATGCTGACCCGGCCCTCAAAGAAACCCTCAGCCCTCTATTAGAGTTACGCCAGGGTCAGGCCGGAGAACATTACCGCCTCTATGAAAAAGACGCTGGCTATCGGGTCGCTAAAGATACAAAAAGTAGCTTCCTGGCTCGTCACGGGGCTGGCCCCGGCCCGGCCGACCCTGAAAAAGTGCCCTACTACCTGCTCATTGTCGGCAGCCCGGAGAAAATTTCCTACCGCTTTCAGTCACAACTTGATGTGCAGTATGCCGTTGGGCGGCTTGATTTTGGCGACGACCTGGATGCCTACCACAACTATGCCACCAGCGTGGTCGAGGCCGAGTCGGGCCAAGTCAAACTGTCACGTCAGGTCAGCTTTTTTGGCGTAGCCAATGACGATGATCAAGCTACTGGCCTGAGCAGTGAGCACATGGTGTCGCCGCTGGTTAAACACCTTAAAGAAAAACAAGCGGATTGGGAGATCAATGCCTTCTTAAAAGACGCTCCCAAAAAAGGCCGACTGTCCCAATTTCTGGGCGGCTAACTAACTCCAGCCCTGCTCTTTACCCCCCGTCACGGCATGGAGTTTCCAATGGGTGATAAGCGTCAAATTCCGCACCAGGGAGCCTTGCTGTGCCAGGATTGGCCCGGCCCAAATGTTTGGCGAGGCAAAGGGGCTATCCCCCAAGACCTCTACTTTGCCGGCGACGATATACCCAGTAACGCCAACTTGCTGGGCTTGTTGGGTTTCTTCTTTGCCTGTTATGGTGGCGGCACCCCCAAATTTGATGAGTTTGCCAAACAAGCCTTTAAAAATCGCGCCGAAATCGCTCCTCACGCCTTCCTGGCCGGCTTGCCGACCCGCATGTTGAGCAATCCCGGCGGCGGGGCATTGGCCGTTATCGGCCACGTAGAGCGGGCCTGGGGTTATTCTTTTATGTGGCAAGGGGCCGGCCCCCAAACAACCGTCTTTGAAAGCACCCTGGACCGCCTACTCGATGGCCATCCGGTTGGCTCGGCCATTGAGTATCTCAACGAGCGTTACGCTGAGCTGTCCACGGTTCTCAGCGATGAGTTGGAGGAAATAGAATTTGGCAAACAAACGGACCCTTATGAACTGGCTGGCATGTGGACGGCCAACAACGATGCCCGGGGTTATACAATTATTGGCGATCCGGCAGTGCGCTTACCCGTTGTCGAAGTTGGCCAAGAACCTGAAGACCGGCCCCTGATTCAGCTTAAGTCCGCTCCAGTCTCATCCCCCGTTCAATCACAGGTAGAAGCAGAAACGCCCCCGATTGTTAAGACTCCCCTCCATGTTTCTACTGCCTCTACCGTTCCGGATGACGTTACAATTAATTTTGGCTTAAGTGATACGGCCAGCAATCTTGCCACTTCCCTCCAAGACGTATCCCAAAAATTGGTTGGAATGCTCACCACTGCTGTTGATGACATGACCAGCCTTGAAATACATACTTACACCAGCGCTGATCTGTCCACGGTGAGTTATGATCCTAAAAACCACAAATTCAGCCCTGAGGCCAAGCTTCAAGCCCTAACTCGTATTTCCCTTGATGGCGACATCTTGAACCTACTCCCCCAACGACAACGAAAGTCTGTAGAAGGTGACGACGGGCAAGTGGAAGTTGAGATCAATGAGCAGTTGTGGACCACCCATCGTGAAATGGTTGATCTGGCTCAGACCAACAAAGTAGCCTTTGTTAAAGCAATGGCTGAAATAGCGGGAACCTTACTAAAGGCACTTAAATGATAGGGGTGCGTTTCAAATGAGTCGAAAAGTGCCGCCGGCCGGGGGGCTTGGGGGGTAGTTCCCCCAATTTCTTCCCCCTCCGACTCAAATGAAACACACCCAAATGATAGTCCAGAGAGCGGCGACGGAGGGAGATTGAATAACAAATGACAACAGCAACAAGGCTAAAGAATCAAACCTTTAAATTTAGCATCCAAGGGTTAACCGGAGAAACCGGAGAGATGGCCGATCTGTTGGGCAATATGCCAGCAGGTCCCTCTGCGGATATTTCCTTTGCCGACCCAACTGCGGCCGTAGCCGAAACCGATCAGGCTGTCTGGTCGGTTTCACTTACAGCTGATATGGGGCAAGCTTACCAGATTGTGTGGCAACAAGGACAGACTTTGGAGCTACACCAACACCATATTCTAAAGGCTGGACAGGATATTCAGCAATTATCACTCCCCGAACCGGAGATTACCTCATTTGAACCAGACCTGGCTTCGTATGCTACCAGGGGAATTGGTGTCAGCCAGGAAACAGCCACTTTGTTAAATAATATGGCCCAACTTCAAACTGCCCTACAAGATAGTCAAGCAGAAATTTCATACACTTTATTTGATATGACTTTTCCAAAGACCATTAAGCTACCTCCTAATTGGACTCAAATGGTTGCAGACTATCAGGCTTTCATGCAGCAGACCTTTCAATTGCTCAAACCAACTCTGCGGGTTGAAACAAAGGTTGAGCAAACCTTATTGGCCTATACCCTGGTGGGACTCAGCGGTGATTTTGAGACAGCCTGCTTTAGTCAAAACACACCGGATCACACCCAATTACACCATAAGATATTATCACTTTCCTTAAAATCCCGTCTGGCCTTGATGCAGTTGCTGGCCCAAACCACTGCTGGGGCTGTTGTTTTAGCGGCCAAATTCAGCCTGCCTGGTGGTCCCCTGCTGGCTTTACCCGCCGCCTGGCGCTATTTTCAAGATGTCATCGCTCAAACCCGGGAGTTTGCTGCCTTGCAGCCCCAAGTTAAATAAGAGGTTGATCTTTTTCCCGTGCTGCACGGCTTGGATTTGCAATCCGTGCCACATTTAGGGGTACAATCAAATTTACTAGAAAAGCCGGGAAAGCCCCTGGTCTTTAGTGCCCCACACAGTGGGCTGCCCCACACAGTGGGCTGCCCCACACAGTGGGCTGCCCCACACAGTGGGCTGCCCCACACAGTGGGCTGCCCCACACAGTGGGCTTGGGGATGAATTCTCAGCAAAAGGCTG
>PJEL010003725.1_pt1 | contig 12863 bp, 28 predicted proteins | sample 1853271 | NCBI WGS metagenome assembly PJEL01 (sample SAMN08108733, study PRJNA415343) | Invertebrate metagenome, whole genome shotgun sequencing project. | host: Globobulimina | place: Sweden: Gullmar Fjord | collected 2015-08 | reverse complement strand
GTTTCGTTTGATCCTTGAATCATAGCTTTTCCTAGATCTTTAGGATCTTTTGGTTTTTCAGGTAGATCTTGGGGAGTAGGGATCCTAACTGACTTAGATGTACTTTTTAGCTCATTTATTGCTGTATGAGTGGCTTCTAAGCGTTTGGAATGTTCTGCTCTTCCTGAAGTGGAATTTCTGGAGTCAGTTGATTGCTTACCATGGTAGTTTAAATAAAAATCAGCATGTTTTTGTTCGGGTTTAGCACCACGGTCCATCATGTGATCAAATCTTCTTCTAAGGCTTGATGCTTTTTGTTCATTGCCAGCTTCTTTATGGTAATGATGCCTAACCAGGGCATTCATAGCATAATCAGACCTATCAGAAGATTTCTCTAAAGCCTTAGTAGCATCTTGTAAATCACTAATAGCTTTCTTAGAAGATTCTTTACTAAGAAAATGTCCAGCTCCAGTTTCTTTAGCTAACTGTTTCACTTTAGAGGCATCATCTGAAACACCTTGTCCTCTAATAGTAGAAGAAGGCCCAGAACCTAGACCACTAGGCTTAGAAACAGTAGGAGTTTTAGCAGCAGAACCAGAATATTCTGCTACATTACCTCTTACTTTTATCTGTCCCATACCCCCACCAAACTCTTTAGAAGCTTTATTAATTACAAGGTTAACAGATTTTTTAATATCCTTGTTAATGACTAAATTAAATTTTTTATTTTTTGTCATTTTTACTACTCCTCTGTAAATCCTTCCAATCATCTAAAGTAACTACAATTTCTTCTTTATCAAAAATGGATTTATTAAACCCATCTGAGTGATCTTTTTTAGTAGATGCAGGCTTCTTTTCTACATCTTTCTGTTGAGATTGTTGCTTAATTTGCTGTTCTTGTAAAGCTTTTTGTTCTTCAGCCTCTTGTTGTTGAAGAATTTTTTGATCCTCCATCTGTTCCTTCTGCATTTCTAATTGAAGAAGCTGAATATAATTAGGATTAACTGGTACATCACCTAATGGTATATCTGTTAAATCCATGGATCGTCTAACTTCATTCATAGTCATGTAAGAACTTATCTGTTCTTTTGCCATTTCATGTTTTTCTTGTTCAGTTAATTCGTCTAACCCCATGAATTCAAATACAAAATGGTCATCTATCTTATCAATTATATGGGTATTTATAAGATTAGATATAAACCTAAGAAGAGGTTTTAATCCTCTATCCCTAGAAGCTTTTAACTTCCACTCCTGAGAGCTTTCAAATAAAGGAGTTTGTTGAACACCGCCATGAAGATCAAAATTTATTTCAGCAGGATCTATGAGAAAAACTCCACAAGAGATTTTAATAAGGTACTCAAGCCACGCATTAAATTCCATATCTCTATTGGATCTCTGAAGATCTATCCACTCTATTCCTTCAGATTGCAGGACGGGAGTTTTCCAAGAATTTTCGACTCCAGCTACTTGAGCTGTCCAATGTCGTCTAAAATCCTCTAATTGATCTGGTGTCCAGTTATCACCCTTTAAATTTAATAGCCCCTTAGGTTGGCTTCCTTGAGCAAACTGAACTCTATTATATGTTTCAGCATATAAAACACTTGTAACTATAGTAATTAATTGTTCTATTTCTGCATAACCATAGCCATCTGCATAAATATCTGTTCTTGGATTACGAATACCAAAAATCAGTTCATCATCAGTGTAAGTATTTTCTATTTGACCATTAACTAGCTGAACATACTTAGTAAAATCACCCATACCTTTATTATTATTACCATATGGTGATGTATATAAATTAGAATACCTATAAGGAGCAATATTATTAATAGTATTTCGTGCAGTATAACTAAAAGTATTATCAACTTCATAAGCTGAAGAAGCTATTCTTACTGTTGAGGCATCTACTGCCCTAAACTCAAAAGGAGTTCCATTGTTTTTTGGAATAACTTCAGCTACTAATTGATCATATATAAGAGTGTCTCTGACTATCTTTTTAATAAAAGTTTCAAAATTATCTCTCTTATTAAAAGCATTTGGATTTTCAACACCAGGTTCCCCACAAGCAGAAACATATAACTCAAGATATTTAATAAATTCTTTTTCTCCTGCTGTGGTAAGATGCTCAGTATCTTTATGTCTTACTGCAAAACCTAAAGACTTAGTAATTCTATATGGTTGTGAAAAAGAAGCTATTTGGGCTATACGAGTATTGATAATTGCTTGAATTATAGCAATCTGAGAAGCAGTTCTCCTAAGTGTTTCATATGTTAAGGAATATCTCCTATCCTTATAACCAAGTGCGTGTTGCACTGATATAGGATCTATGAAAACAGATTTAGGTGCTCTAGGATCTTGACTTAAAGCTTTTTTTGCCTTTTCAAAATTTTCTGGATTATTCCTAATCATTGTAGGAATATCTCTTGTCATACTAATTAAATCACTTACATTAGAGTCAACACCTGACATGTCCAAATTTGAAGCAATAGATTTATATAAATAATTAGTATCCATATATTATCTCCCACACAACCTAATAGATTCCAAAGATTTAAACATATCTTTCTTTATATAATCCAGAAAATCAGTTCTCAATTGTTTTGTAATTCTAATATTACCCAATTCTATTGTCTCTGAAGTAAAACCCTTCTGAAGTAAAAAATCTACTTCTCTACCAGTATATTTATAAGGGCCTTTAAACTTTGGAATAGATCTCAATAAAGCCAAAGATTTCTCTAAACTTTTTTTATTTTCTTCTAAGTTAAAAGGATCTGAAGGTTCTGGAAAAGTGGCTTCTGACTCTTCTTCGGCCTCATCTTCTTCTGATTTATCATTGTGCCAATCCCTACCTACATCAGGATCGTCAATAGTTGCTGCCCCAGAAATACCCATCAAGGTTCTTTTATAGCTATTATTATCAGATCTTCTGTGTTTCGTTTCAGGAGGATCAACTGTCCTACCTGCTGATTGTTGAGCTGAACCAGCCTTATTAACATCATCTTCTGGGTGTAGGTCCTCTGTTTGAGGATCTGGCTTTAAACTTTTTTTCTTACCTCTTGGAAATAATACAGAATTGTCCAAATATAAAGTAGGTTTACCCATTTCCAATCCTCTTTATTCCAGTTCTAATAGTGACTACTCTACCACTAACACCTTTAGAAACAGTTCCACTAGCAGTTTGTCTTTGAATTTGGGCTTCTCTCTGTCCTCTTTGAGCTTCTTTTGTTGCTGAAGTCTTAGAATTTAGAGCACCATGTATACCTGCTACTGCCCTATGTGCAGCCGTACTAACTATACCAGCACCTCCAACACCAGCTGGTGCTGCTGTGCTCTGACCAACAGCAGTACCGGTTTGATAAGCCCCCATAACATTTACACCAGAACCTTTTGATTCAGTCTTAGGTTTCGATGATTCTGTTGAAGGTTTTGAGACTTCTGTTTTTTTCTCTGTTTTAGTTTTTAAAGCAGAAGAAGCCTCTGTCATTTTTTTCTGAGAAGGTACATTAGATTTAGGAACTGTAGGGTCACTACTAACTTTTGAAGTAACTCCCTGCATTTTACCTTTAAGCTTAGCCTTAGTTGACTCACCCTTGGAAGGTTGGCTGGCACCGCTTGCTTTACCAGCAACATCAAATCTTTTTTGTGATCTTTCAGACTGCTTAATATCTGCACCAGCTTGTTTTAGTTTAGAACCTTTTTCTTTAAATTTAGATGCTGTTTTTGATGCCTGCTCTTCAGTTACTTTTTTACTACCGCTTCTGGAGGGTTCGGCTAAAAATTTCTCAGTATCTTTAGATTTAGCTTCTTTTTTAGCTTCCTTAAGATCTTTTCTACCTCTATAGCCACCAGCTTCTGGAGATTTAGATGAAGCCCTTTTCTTTGTTTTAAGAACCAATTTCTTTTCAGGTTTAGGAGCTACTGGTTTAGGAACAGACTTTTTTGGTGCCCTAATTTTCTCTTTCTTCTCTGTTTCTCTTTTTTTAGAATAAAAATCTCTGGCTTTATTAATCAACTCATCTATTACAGAAAAAGGTGCATCACTCATTGTAAAAACCCTTATTCAGCTTGAGGTATAATCGGCCTTGGATTAACACCTTGAACTGTTTGACCAGACAACAAAGACGGTTTACTAGCTTTCTCAACTACTTGTTTTCGTCTAGAAATTCTATCTGATTTAATTTTTAGTGCTTGTTCCTGTGCTTTACTTACTTTTCTCCTTGATGGTATTTTTATCTTACCGTTAGCTTGAGTTGCTAAATCAACTGTATTTTCAGTAAACAATTCTGGTTCTGATATTAACTTCATTTTTTTAGTATAATTAGGACTCTGACAAAATAGAACTTCAGCATCTGTTTCATTTGATGTTGAAACACTATATTCTTCTTTCCTTGGAAAAGTAATACTTTGACCAGTCTTAAGAGTTATCAGTTCTTTTTTTATTTCTACAAAAACAGTTCCTGATAATACTCTCATAAACCTATCCTGGGTGTTATTAATAACAGTTCCAATACCATTACTGGAGCAAATGTATTCATAATATACTTCAAAGCTTCTATTTTTAAAAGCTTCAGCTTCCCAACCAATCTTAGTCCTCTTCTTATTAGCTATTTCAGACTGCACTGTTGAGTTAGTTCCATATTTTTTAACTATTTCACTATGTTTTATACCACCTCTACCAACATTTCTTGTTTGTTTTTTAGCTGTTCTACCATGTCTACTAGGATTATACATATTATAACACTCCCTTGTTCACCAGAAAAAGGTTAAATTTTCTTAAAAAGTCAATAATTACAACAGTATCTAAGTAAAAAAAGTTAGTCACTATAATTATAACAGAAAACTGTAGTAATTTCGAGCTATTTTATATCTAGACTCTCTGTTTTGTATTCTTCTATTTTATTTTCTCTCCATTTTATCCATTTTTTCTTAGCACAAACACACATCGGTTCATCAACAAAAGTATTACCGTCTTTCAACTTAACAGTAACTTTTCCTTCTACTCCGCGTCCATAACAATATTTACAATTATGTTTAGCCCAATATGATGGATCTGAAGATGGTTTATCTTTTGTTAGTCTTTCCAAAATATGTTGCTGTACATCAGATTCAACCTTAACTCTACCTTCCATAAACTACTCCAGTCTCATTTTCATATTTTTTAACTATATTTTTTAATTTCCTTGTATACCCCCATTTAGCCCAAGAAAACCATATTGGTTTACCATACAACCATGAGCTAATGCTTTTAGCACTTCTAAGACAACTCTCTAATAAATGTTCATGAGACCAGCCATTACGAATTCTACGCTTCCAATTATATGCTTGTGCATCCAGTTCTAATCTATATCTAAACCAATTAAATCCTACAGGAAGTAGTAAACCATAAAGTAAAGCCATCATAGGTGCACCTAAATAAGGGCCTATATAAGGAATCCAAAAACCAAAAAACCTAAATTGCATTACATGTCTACCTTCATGATATATAACATCTAAAGCTTGTTCATGACTATACCTAGCTGGTATACCTACTATAGGTCCTACAGCACTAGCTGTACGAGTTAAAAATTTCTCCCTACTGGTTTTACCAAAACTGAAGGCATAAGCTATAAAGGATGCTAACCACCAAAACCAATTGTCCTTAGTGGTTAAAATTATTGATGAATCTATTTCTTTTGCTATATATTTTAATTGACGTTTATAGTATACCCAACTCATAGTTTACTCCTATAGTTAGATCTCTTATTTTTCATTCTAGCTTCATAGAATTTTGTTTTTGGATCTTCTCTATTTTTATTAGTATTTTCATATAATCTCTTTCTTTCCAGCTGTTCTTGTTGGTTTCTTATAGAACCTGAACATTGGCACACAGGTATTGAGCCTCTTTCACTCTTATATACTGCACCGCAAAATTCACATTTAGTTTTTATTTTATATTCTGAAGTTTCATTACCAAGAAAAAAGAAAGGATCAGAAGATTCTTTACCAGAAATGTCTTCAACTCCAAAAATCTTCTCCCAAACTTTGTTTACATCCTTTTCTTTCATAATATCCCTCAATTAAGTATATCTAGATTAACAGGATAGAATTTTAAATTACCCTCAGATCCCAACCAACTTATTGCTATAATTTTTCCACAGTTATTTAGAATTCTACTAGCTGAAGACTTATCAGGTGTAGAAACTATTGAAACTCCAGAAAACATTTTAACAGCCTCTCTCATTACAAGGCTATTTATCTTATCAATATCAATTAAATCAACTATTTCAATCATAGCATCCTCCAGAAAACATTAAAACAGTGGGAATTTATATAGAAAACCTCCTACCTAAATTTTAGAGCTGAAACGCCTATCCTGTTTTCCTCTTGACATAATAAGCAATTATCAACTTTTGATAAAAAACTTTTTTCCAATTCAGCGAGTTCTTCATCTAAAAACTCTATAACATAAGTATAGCCGCAAGAGCACGTAATTTCTAATTTAATTATTTCTCTCTTCTCTATGAATTTTTTAGTTTTTATCTTCATATCATTACCCGCAGTCACATTTCTTTACTTTATTAGTGTCTCTAACAGACACTGTCTCAGGTGTAACAAGGCGTATTCCATTACAAAACTCACAATATTCTGTACTACAACATTTACATTTGTTATCAGAACCTATTGATTTATTGTAACAAAGTGGGCATAATTTCTCATTAAGTTTATCTTTTGCAGCAGCATCACCAAACTCTTCAGCACTACCTACCAAACCCTTAATAATATTACTAACACCGCATTTTTCTATATGATCCGAACTCATTCTATCTAAAACACTATAATCTATTAAAAGACCATCTCTAACAAATCCCTTAGATCTCTCTATCCAATCATCTTCTAAAAGCTTATTAATCAACACTTCATGACAGTAACTTGACGTTTTCCTTTGATTATTTAACCTTTTCATTTCAGAATCAAGAGATTTTGAAGCTATTAAAGAAGACTCATATAAAAGACCATCCTTTTTAATATTAAAACCTTTACTACTAAACTGCTTAAAAATCATTTTTAAAACTTCTAAATAAGTTTCTATACATTTTACAGTTTCTTCTACATCTTTTCTCATTTCATAACTTCCATCATAATGGTCTGAAGTGATAAGTATAAATTATTAAAATCTCCAGTATTATCAACTAGATAATCCCAATCATTAAATGAATCTAACTCTGTTTCTGACTTATGGTTATCTACTTTAGAATCAAAAGGTATATTTCTAAGTAAATTTATAACATATCCTCCCTCATTTTTAATAGCTTCGACTTCACTAAGAAACCTCATATCAGAAACTAAGAAATTACGTTCCTGGTTCCTAAACCTTCTTAGTAGGGTATTGACCCAAATTTTTTCCCCAAACTCAGATCTCATAGCATCAGTTCCAGCTCTCTGAAGAATTTCTCTTGGGGTCATCTTCCAAAAAGGATCTACAATTTTTTTAGTTTTTCCATAAAGTTGATCATCAGTTAGGCCAAACACACCTTTACCAATACCCTCTTTAAGTGATCCTGCAAAATTATCCTTAGTAAACCCATCATAATTTTTAATAATGTAATCACAGGACGTATCCTTTCCTCTCTCACGTTTATAACCAAAACCTATTATTATTTTACTCATTATCTTCCTTATCTATGGATAAAATATCCTTTATATCTATAACGACTTCACTTGCATCAAGCTTTTCAACTATAAGTTCGTTAGCATATTTAAGTTTTTCTATTTTTGTTATTTCTTCTACATTATCTAATAATATTTTTACACGAACAGATAAATTATCAGGAACAATATATCTAGCCTCATCTATAAGAACATAATCAAAAGATAATATTATATTTATATTTTTTAAATACACATAATCCTTTTCATAATCATATCTCCAATGTTTTATATCCAACTTAAGTAAATTTTTAATGAGTCTTTCAACTAAAACTTCTTTATCAGTCATAAAAAAGCTCATCCAAATCAGTTACCTTAGTATTAGTTTCATTTCTTATATTTTGAATAAAATATTTACCGACAGAATCAGCAAGAGTTAAATCATCAAACTCCCCTGCTAAACCAGGATATCTATATACCGATCCATTTTTAAATTCGACAAACAAATCATCACCTTTTGTAGCAACTGAACTTAAATTAGAAGACTCTACAAAACTAAAGCTGTCCATCATATTCTCTTCCATAATCTCTCCTATCTAAATTGAACGAATCCTTTGTTTGATGCTAAATCAAATAACTCAAGAAAATCTTTATAAGACTCAAACCATTTTAATCTATCTGGATTAGTTGATTTAGTCAAAGATCCGCTAAGTATATCATAATTATTTATAAAATCTCTATATAATTTAAAAGAAGTTGTTGGTCCTATTATACCGAAGTCATTAAAATATATAAGTTCATGAAAATAAAGACCCTCATATACGTTAGAATTAAAAATAATATGCTCTGGGGTGCACTGAAGACATAATTTACTTAAAACTCCTTTAAAAAATTTTAACAAATCTGTACTAGTATAAATTCTTCTTGTTACACCAATATCAAATTCATACAATCCAGATTTAATACCATCAGATCTATTAATATCACCACAACCACTAGAATCTAAATATATTATACTCTTACCTGGAGAATCTTTATGATCCAACCCAACAAATTTTATATCTCCATAAGAAATGATTTCAATACTTTTAGAAAGCATATTAATCTCCTAGATCTTCAGCATCAACAACATCCTTATCATCCAGCTTACATTTTCTAATAGAATCAAAAACAAATTCACCTATTTTATAGTTTAGAGCTTCTATAAATTCTTTTGTTATTGTTATGTCAGCCCCTTCAGCTATCTTTTGTATTCTTGATTTATAAATAAGCATAATCTCCTCTTGTACCATAATTCACCATAGTTTACTATGTCGTTATTTTATGTAATGTAGCTTACATAAAAAATTAGTTAAGATATCTCTTATTCATAATATCACTCATATAATCCAAAGAATTATCAACAAAAGAGTCTAAATCACTAAGTTCACCACCGGCATCTAAAATCAAGGAAATAGCTACACAAAGCAGCGCCTCTATCTGATCATCCCTACTAAAAACATTATCACCACAATGTTCATCTAATTTTTTATAGATAAACTCTCTAAGAGTATCTAAGCTGTATTTGCTTATTTTAACACCCATTTCACCAGTATACTACATGTTACGTCTACTCTTCAAGAATATAATCTTTTAAATATTTTTCTACCAAACATTCTTGATCCTCCATAGTCCAGTCAATTTTTGTATTGTGCATTGAATAAGTGCGTACAGAGCTTCTACCACTAGGAACCCACGGTTGATCAGACCAGCACCTAGTCATGTGTAATTTTCCTCTTAAATAAGCCCTAATAGAGCACAGGACAGTGATATCTATCCCACCTGGAGTATTTGCAAATACAGATCTTAATGTTGATAATTTAACCTTATCTTCATCTGTCATGCATCTTTCATTATTAAAATACACTCTCCAATCCAAATTTATAAGATTTCCATATTCTTTCCTATATTTCCTTTTCCAAATTCTTCTTTTCTCTGAAGATTCTTTAATTTCTCTTTTCAATTTTTTAATATTATACTCCATCATCAAGCTCCTTTACTAAGTGTAATTTTTTTGTAATCTGTCTTACACTTTTTCTATCATTTATTGGAAATAAACCAATAGCAGTTATAGATCCATTAAAAGGTGGATCAGGTTCCCTTATTGATATATGTTCTATGTTGTTGATTTTTAATTGTTTTTCTATTTTGAGGAGATGGGATTCAGATTTGGCCGCTAATACAACGCAATAGTGGCCAGAACCTGATTGTCCAGCAGCATGAGCTAACTGGGCGCAAAGATTACCTAACTTCATATCTTTTCGGATTATTATATATTGAGTGGTATGACTGTCAATGATTCATATTTATATTGTAAGCCTAGTTACTAAACTTGTCAATGCACGATAAACTAATTTTGTTTAGTGTGTATTAAATATTTAGTGTTCATTAAATATTATAACTAATTTTGTTTAGTTTGTATAAAATACTTAACGTACAGAGAATCTACCTAGATGGGATCGAACCATCAAATCCAAGTTCATTACGCTTGGCGCTCTGCCATTGAGCTATAGGTAGAAATAATCTATTTATTATATTCTATTTTTAAATTATCTCCATGCATCATTTTATTTACTTTATCTTCAATACCAGCATATCCATCTAATACTGCCCCAACTTCCATTTTCAACCATAGCTTAAATTTTTTAGATTCATGCAATCTACGAAAAGCTTCTTTCTTATTCTGTGCCTGAGAACGATATGTTGTGCTCTTTCCTACAGCTCCTGAAGCATGATGAGTGATTCTACAGGCTGAAGATGTCTTATTTTGTTTCTGTCCTCCTGAACTGTCTGAAGACCTGTAAAACACACAATCAAAGTCAGTTATTGAGAAAAGTAAATCTTTCTTCATTATTCTATTTCCTAAACAAAAGTTCACTAATTATTTTTGCAATTTTACCAAACGCTATTAAAAAACCTACAAAAAACAGAGCAGCTGTTAACCACCCAAGTATGCCAAAAACTATAAAAAACCAATTCATTAAATTTTCCCTAATTTTCTACCTAACCACTTGTAATCATCAATTAAAGTAACTTTAATAGAAGTTTTTCCTTTTATAAACTCCTTAGCATTCTTAAGAAATTGTCTTACTACTTTCTCAAGTGGTTTATTAGATAGTTCCTTATTATAAATAACCATACGTTCTTTAATTTTCTCTCTCCTATTCCTTCTTAAATTACTTTCTTTTTGTAATTCCTCAGGTGTTAAATTTCTTGACTTTAAATCTTTTGGTCTTGATTTTCTCATAAATTCTCCAAAGTTAATACATAAGTTTTCTGTTGATTTTCTTTAGTTCTAATATAAGCTTTTAACTGTGCTACAAAAGCCTCTAACCTCTCTCCATGGACAGATACTGAAGAACATTCTTCAGTTGTGATAGCTAACCATTTATTAAATTCATCGCACCAAGCCATATTAATAGTAAATTCAGAACTAAATTCATTTTCATCATCTTCAATAACTATTTTTATTTTACTCATTTGTTATTCTTTTAAATTCTCTTAATATACAATCAATTGCATCATACTCACCACACTCATAAGCACTAGATGGTCCTGCATAAACCCATTTAGATTTTAACTCATTAATAAATTCCTCAATATCATCTTGTTGTTTACAAACCCTATCAAAAGAAGAGAAGACAACCTTAAGACTATCCTTTAATTCCCTTATCTGACATTCCATATTATATCTCAATAAAGACGGATCCATTATTTCTCCTAAACTAATTCTACGTATTCACTACAAATTTTTAACGCTTCATAGTAGTCTTTAGCATTAAAAACTTTTTTTGAAAGTTCTTTAGCTTGTTCCTTCTTACCAACTCTCTTTAAAGCTTTAGAACAAGCACCTAAAATACTGAAGATATTGCCATCTTCATTAAGTAGTATTACTTCTGGTTTCATTATCTTACCTTCTTTATATTAGTACCAACCAATTTATCATTACATAGATAGTGATCCATTCCATTTGATGTTGATAATATTGTATCATAATCAAAATTAGTAGAACTATTGAAATAGTTGATATTTCCTTCAATCTTTTTAACTTTAAAACTAAAACCATTTTGATTACAAAAAACAATTAATTCATCTAATAATGAAACTTCTTCTTCTACTTCTGCTGTAAATTTTATATTACTCATCCTAATCTCTTTTTAGCTTCTAAAATATCAAAATACTTCTGAAACTCTTTTTCTAACTGCTCAAGAGAGAATCTACCAAGAATATAGTTCTCAATATCAACTATGCTCCCACTTACTGGGTGATCATCATACCAACATAATTTCCAAATACTCTTATTATCATCTGATCTTATAATAAATTTTTTTCCACACAGAGTAGTATAATTTGTTTTACTACCATCCTCATTGTATTCCCAACGAAGTACACTACCTTCCCATAAATCCCAATAATCTCCACAATACTCACAAGCCATTCCCATTCTCCTATATATCTGAAATGTTTCTCTGAGTTCTATAAGCTCGTTCATTAGCGAGAACATCTTTTTCATCTTTTCCTACGTATACAGCACAAACAACCCAACCATTTTCCCACTCACCTAAACTATTTTTCAACTTCAAAACCTTACTCTGTTTTGCATACCTCTCAGGTAGCCATGACCAATCAATAAATGTACAAGGAATAAGCTCTTCATTAACTAATTTAGGAACCACCTTCTTTAATTTACATTGAAAGTATTTCATTCATATTCTCTACAACGTTCACAAGCCATTATTATCTCCTAAACATAAGTCCAATAACCATTAGCAGGTGCTGTCCATTTAAAACGCTCATTAAAATCTGGTATACATACAAACTTACCGTTTTTGGCCAACATCCAACAATCACCATAATCATCATTAGTTAGATCTTCTTCATCTAATACTGTCATTACACCACCTAAAGTTAAACTATGGAAAACTTTAGGTTCATAATTTTCTAATATAATTATAGTATACACACTATTATCAGGTAACATTTACTTCTCCTTTTTTAACAAATCTCTTACTTTATTTAATTCGTCCTTAGTGTGTACTACTCCACCAGTGTTAAGATCTAAATACCACTGAAGAACTTCTTTTCTAGTTTCTAAATTATTAACATTCCAAAGAAGACTACAATCAGTAATTGATATTATTCCCAAATCCTTATAAAGGGTATCCCCAAAAACAGTTAATTCATTTTTAACAAATTTTATTAATGCAGTAAGCCTTTGT
>PJEL010003724.1_pt1 | contig 12864 bp, 12 predicted proteins | sample 1853271 | NCBI WGS metagenome assembly PJEL01 (sample SAMN08108733, study PRJNA415343) | Invertebrate metagenome, whole genome shotgun sequencing project. | host: Globobulimina | place: Sweden: Gullmar Fjord | collected 2015-08 | reverse complement strand
GGGGCGCTGTATAAGGGTTTCATCGTAACCACGATCCTCTCCGCCCTTGCTCTTTGGCCGATTACGTCCATGACACTGGGAATGGAGACTGAATTCACCATTGGCGAAAAAGTCTTTACTGGTGCAAGTTTGTTTTACTGTGGCCTTGTAGGGCTTGCGGTTACCGGATTGCTTATCTGGGTGACGGAATATTACACTTCCACTGAATATCGACCTGTTCGCAGTATTGCCAAGGCATCTGAGACCGGTCACGGAACGAACGTTATTCAGGGGCTTGCCGTTTCCATGGAAGCGACAGCAATTCCTGCACTCATCATTTGCGCAGGTATCATCCTTTCCTACAACTTTGCAGCCCTGTTCGGGATTGCCATTGCGGTGACAACAATGTTGGCTTTGGCCGGTATGGTTGTTGCGTTGGATGCCTATGGGCCAGTGACCGATAATGCCGGTGGTATCGCTGAAATGGCCGATATGGATGAGGAAGTCCGCAAGACAACAGATGCTCTCGATGCGGTTGGCAATACAACAAAAGCAGTGACAAAAGGCTACGCGATCGGATCAGCCGGTTTGGGTGCCTTGGTACTCTTCGCGGCTTATACCGAAGACCTTTCCTATTTCATAAGCAATGCCACACCGGATAAATTTGCTTTTTTCCAAGGGGTCTCGTTGGATTTCAGTCTTCAAAATCCGTTTATTGTTGTTGGTCTGATCTTGGGCGGTTTATTGCCGTACTTATTCGGGGCCATGGGAATGATGGCTGTTGGCCGCGCTGCCGGATCGGTTGTCCGTGAAGTGCGCCGTCAGTTTAAGGAAATTCCTGGCATTATGGAAGGCACGGGTAAGCCTGACTATAGCAAAGCTGTCGACTTGCTGACACGTGCGGCGATCAAGGAAATGATCATCCCTTCCATGTTGCCGCTGCTTGCGCCAATCGTCGTCTTCTTTGTGGTGATGCTGATTGCAGATAAGTCAGCTGCATTCGCAACCTTGGGCGCCATGTTGCTTGGTGTGATTATTACCGGCCTCTTTGTCGCGGTGTCCATGACCGTTGGCGGCGGCGCCTGGGATAATGCCAAGAAATATATCGAAGATGGTAATCATGGCGGCAAAGGCACAGATGCCCATGCTGCTGCGGTAACCGGCGATACGGTTGGTGATCCTTACAAGGATACAGCAGGTCCTGCTGTTAATCCGATGATCAAGATCACGAATATAATTGCTCTGTTATTGCTGGCTGTACTGGCTCACTGATAACAATCAAAATCCAAAAGAAAAGCCCTCGAGAATATCGAGGGCTTTTTTGATGGCGTCATTTATTTTTCAGAGCAGAAATAATCGTCGTTAAAGTTGGATCTGAGTTTCTGGTCTCTGCTCTTTGGATTGATAGATGCCTGTTGAGTAATAGTTGGTTCTTAAAAGGAGCGACGAGCCTCCCTGTCTTCAAGTGATCTTGAATAAGAGAAAGATGTCCCATCAAAACACCCGCACCATTAATCACCTCCTCAAGCGCCAATGCGTAAAGAGAAAAAACGGGCCCCTGAATTTTGATATCAGCATCAGGATAGGAAGCTGCAATCCATTGTTTCCAGTCATTGTTCCATGTGGCGTCTTGTAGGCAGGGGACCAAGGCCAAGTCCGAAGGTGTACTTAAACGCCTTGCAACAGTAGGACTGCAGACTGGATAAATAATATCCTGAGCAACGAATACTGATTTGTGTTCGTCTTTTGGCTCGGTAAAAAAAATACTGAGATCATACGGCTCTCGTTTTAGGTTTGGTGGGTTCTCCAGTGCCGTTACTGAAATCTCCATATCTGGAAATTTATTTCGAATGTGGGGCAATTTGGGAGAGAGCCATAGCTGAGCGATACTGGGGAGTGCAGCTATTCGGATCTTCTGTGGTGAGGTCTGGGATCTCAATGATTGTATCGCTAATCCAAGGCCATCGAATGCTTGGCTGAACAGGGGAAGAATCTTCTCTCCCTGTTGAGTTAAAATTACGCCATTGGGATGCCGTTCAAATAAGGGGACGCCAGCCCAATGTTCAACTGACTTGATATGTTGGGCGATCGCACCGGGTGTTACGCATAATTCATCAGCGGCGGGAATAAACCCACCCAATCGTGCTGCGGCTTCAAAGGCTCTTAAGGCGTTGAGTGGGGGGCCTTTAAGGCGAGGAGGTGATATTGACATCATTTACCCATAGTTTTCCTATGCCTAGTAAACAGCAAAATTGAGTTGTGAGGGAGAGTTTATTTTGATCAACTGCTAAAAATAGCAAAGGAAATAGCATGACAGCTCTGATTCAAAGGCCCTGGGTTCCAAATGATTGCGAAAAATATGTACAGGAGATTGCAAATAGAGCCTCTTCTCAGAGCTCGGAGGGCATTGCCAACAAAATCGAAGCGTTGGCCGCACAGAACAAACAAATCCACGAGGTGGAGTGCTTTAATTTAAACCCTGCAACCAATGTAATGAACCCTAAAGCCGAGATATTGCTCAGTGCGGGTCTTGGCTCTCGTCCGTCACTTGGATATCCAGGGGATAAATATGAAATGGGTCTGGAGGCAATCGAAGAAATCGAAGTGATCGCAGCGGAGCTTTGTGCAGAAATATTTGAAGCTCAGTACGCAGAAATCCGCGTCGCTTCTGGTGCTATGTCAAATCTCTATGGGTTTATGGCTATCTGTAAGCCGGGGGATGTGATCATTGCGCCCCCCGCTGCAATAGGGGGGCATGTAACCCACCACATTGCCGGGTGTGCAGGATTGTACGGATTGGAAACTGTGGATGCGCCGGTGAACGCTGATGGATATACCCTTAATGTTGAAGAGTTGCGCCGACTAGCCCAAAGGGTGAAGCCCAAATTGATTACCGTTGGAGGGAGTCTCAATTTATTCCCGCATCCAGTGGATAAGATACGAGAAATCGCGGACCAAGTGGGGGCTAAAGTTCTTTTTGATGCAGCTCATCAATGCGGGATGATTGCGGGCGGTGCTTGGCCAAATCCGTTGCAACAAGGGGCTCATTTAATGACAATGAGCACATATAAAAGCCTTGCAGGACCTGCTGGAGGTTTGATTGTAACCAATGATGCTGAAATAGCAGAACGCTTGGATAGGATTGCTTTTCCCGGTATGACCGCAAATTTTGATGCTGCAAAGTCAGCGGCATTGGCTCTTACCATGCTGGATTGGCGCGATCACGGGCAAGCTTACGCAAAAGAAATGATCCGCACATCTGTAGCGTTTGCCAAAGCGCTGGATGCTGAAGGAATCCCGGTTTTTGGTAAAGAGTGCGGCTTTACTCAATCGCATCAATTCGCGGTTGAGGCGGCAAAGTATGGTGGTGGTCAGGCCGCCTCAAAGGCACTTCGAAAAGCAGGGTTTTTAGCTTGCGGAATTGGCTTGCCCGTCGATCCGGTGGAGGGCGACTTAAATGGATTGCGTATTGGAACACCAGAACTCGTTCGTTGGGGTGTTACGGAAAAAGAGGTGCCAAAGCTCGCGAGTTTGGTTGCGCAGGCTTTGAATTCAACTCACCCGGAAACCTTCGCTGAGGAAGTGCGTGAAATGCGCAGTCAATTCAATCAACTGCATTTTTGCCGCAGTTAAGCACTTTTATGGTTGAGCGGACTTCTTGGTATGCCCGCTCACACCTTATTGGCCTGTGTTAAACCGACCGAAGTTGCCGAAGATTTGTTCAAAGAAACCAAGTTCGTTGCCACCGGTTGGTGTGGTGCGGCCAACTGTGTCAATTTCGCGGCTATCTTCCTTATCGTAATTTTTAATCTCTTGAACAACCTCGTTTTCATCAAATTTGATGACGATGACCCTTTGGTCAATGAGAGTTTTATCCATAAACGCAAAATGCTCTGTGGATTTGCTGATATAATACCAGGCTTCTCCCTGTTCGGGGAAAGTCGCTACACTTGACGGGGAGCCGAGGGCTTCAATCACATCATCTTTGGTGGCAATACCGGTTTCCACCTTGGCGATCTGTTCCTCATCCAGGCGATAGCCTTTTTCTTCACGTACCGGCTCACACGCGATCAATGCAAAAGCGACTACACTAAGATATACCGTATTTCTCAATTTATTCATGTTAGGTCTGAAACTCTACCTTCGTCCAATATTCAGCAGGAACATCCTGACTTGCGCTTCTGCCGGTTGACACAGGACTTTGAAGCGCTTAATTCAAGCAGCATAAATGACATTTTTAGGGTGTGATTGTCAAATTTTTAGATGTTCCGGACGTGTATGCCGGACAGGCAATTTCTGACCTTGCTCTGGTTTCAGGTTATTGAATGATTCTTAAAAAACTATTCTCTGGACGGCAACAGGCCCGTGCTGCTCAGGAATTATATGAAGCGATTGTCCGTCAGGCCCGGCAACCTATATTCTATCTTGAAGCCGAAGTGCCCGATACTATCGATGGGCGATATGAGATGATTTCGCTTCATGCCTTTTTAGTCATGCGCCGGTTAAAGCGGGATACAGAAAACCTAAACCTCTTGTCGCAGGCTGTTTTCGACCTGATGTTTGCCGATATGGATCAGTCTCTTCGGGAAATCGGCGTAGGCGATCTTGGCGTCGGAAAACGTATAAAGGAAATGGCCAAGGTTTTTTACGGTCGTGTTGTCGCCTATGAAACGGCGCTTGATGGAGGCGAAGAAAGTCTGGAGACCGCATTGAAGCGAAATCATTATGGTACTTTGGTGGACGGGCCTTCGGACGAATCTGTTGCAGATTTGGCGGCTTACATTAGGGAAAGTGATGATAATCTGATGACGCAGAAAACGATTGATCTGAAGAGAGGTCGCATAGAATTTAACCGATTTGCAAAAGGTTAATATCTATATCGTGTCCGGTTGGTACGATTTGTGGTGAATCTATTATAATAATCAATGACTTAATATCTTTTTTTAAAAGCCGTTGACCCGCAGGGCTGAAACGCCTATTTTCGCGCCTTCGAAATCATGACGGCCTGATGATATTCAGCAATAAACAGTCATTTGAGATCATTTAGTTGGAAAGGGTTGTCCCATGCAGGATGCCGGGGAAGAGTTCACTCGGTGGATTAATGTTGAGCGATTGGGAAGAGATCCTATTGTTTTTGACATTTCTGCATCGGAAGAAGAATGTGCGAATTTGGCGCAGCGGCTGAGCATCGTAGAGATGCTTGGTTTGGTGGTTTCAGGTTCACTGAGTAGGAAGTCAGACAAAAGCCTGATTGAATTGACAGGGTCCGTTAAGGCAGATGTCGTGCAATCTTGTGTTGTCAGTCTTGAACCGGTCGCACAGAAAATTGAAGAAAAATTCGCGGTGTGCTACACCTTCGACAAAGAAGACATCAATGTCGAGGATGTGGATTATGTTGCAAGTTTAGAGGAAGATGATCTACCGGAATTTATTTCGGATGGTCGAATTGATGTGGTTCAGGCAATTGTTGAGCAGATTGCTCTTGCAATGGACCCCTATCCTCGGGCAGATGACGCTGAGAATACTAAGAATGCCGGTGTCCTTCGGGACGCCGAAAAAGAGGTGGAAACGAGTGAACCCGAAGTTCATAAACCTTTCGCCAATTTGAAAGATTTGATGAATAAGAAATGACATATCGGCTGTAAGGCGGTATGGAGTTAATCAGTCGCCCAGATGGGTGCATGAGTGAGAGATAGAGAAAATGGCAGTACCTAAGAAAAAAACCACCAAATCAAAACGCAATATGCGCCGTGCACATGACGCTTTGGTAGGAACGCAAGTTCAAGAATGTACGAACTGTGGCGAGCAAAAACGTCCTCATCATATCTGTGGCTCTTGCGGACAGTATGATGACCGCGAAGTATTGGATACTGCGGAAGTTCTCTAAATCAGGTTTTTCCTGATATTCTGAATGCACACTAACCGGACGGTGAAATGAGCGAAAACGTTGTTATTGCCCTTGATGCGATGGGAGGGGATCATGCCCCTGATATTGTTATCAAGGGGGTGGACATCGTGCGCGTTCAATTCCCCAATGCCCGGTTTTTGTTGTTTGGAGATGAGGCACGTCTGGCGCCTTTGCTAGACGCTCATCCTGGCGTTAAATCAATTTGCGAAGTTCGTCACACAGATCAAGCGATCAAGGGTGAGGACAAGCCTAGCCATGCCTTGCGCAAAGGGCGGCAAAGCAGCATGCGCCTTGCTATCGACTCGGTCAGAAATGGCGAAGCTGGCGGTGTCGTCTCTGCGGGGAACACTGGCGCGCTTATGGCTATGGCCAAGTTTTCCTTGCGCACCCTGCCGGGTATAAAACGGCCTGCGTTGGCGTCGATGTTACCTTCCCCCAAAGGCGAAACTGTTATGTTGGACTTGGGGGCCAACGTCGAATGCGACGCTGATAACCTGGTTCAGTTCGCGGTTATGGGCGCAGACTTTGCTCGCGCAGTGCTTGGACGGGTGCCGCCGCGTGTTGGCCTTCTCAACGTCGGCAGTGAAGATTTGAAGGGTAGCGACACCATCAAGGAGGCAAATGAACGTCTCCGATCTATTGCGAATCCACCTTTCGAATATTGCGGTTTTATCGAAGGTGACGATATTACCCGCGGTATTGTTGATGTTGTTGTGACCGATGGTTTCACTGGGAATGTTGCTCTCAAAACTGCGGAAGGCGTTGCTAGCTTGTTTGCCACTTTCCTAAAAGCGGGCTTTACAAGTTCACTGATGGCAAAATTTGGTTATATCTTGTCGCGGGGCGGCCTTCGAATCCTCAAAGATCGTCTGGATCCTCGAAATTACAATGGCGGTGTTTTTCTGGGACTTAATGGTGTTTGCGTCAAAAGCCATGGCGGTACCGATGAGCTTGGATTTGCGAATGCTGTCGCTGTGACTATCGAAATGGTTTCCGAAGGAATGATCGAAAAAATGATCGCCCATTTCAAAGCTTTTGATGTTGAAACCAAAGCTGGTAATAATAAAGATTCCGAAGAGAATAAAACTGGGGTAAATTCTCCCTCACCAGAAATATCTGAAGCTAAATAAACAAAATAATTTATATCCGGCTGCACCCAGCTGGAGAATGGGATTGTAATGCGTCGCTCAGTAATTACCGCTACGGGATCGTATCTTCCGGAACGAATCCTGACAAATGATGAGCTGTCCAAAATGGTAGATACAACGGATGAGTGGATCATTGCTCGTTCCGGTATCAAGCAACGACACATAGCAGCTGAAGGTGAACTGACTTCTGATTTGGCGACCAATGCTGCAAAAGCAGCCCTTAAAGCCGCCAATCTAACCGCAGATGATATTGATCTTATCCTCGTAGCGACCGCCACACCGGACGACACTTTTCCCGCAACCGCAACAACTGTTCAACGAAATCTAGGGATGAGGCACGGTTTTGCCTTTGATATTCAGGCGGTTTGCACCGGATTTATCTATGCATTGGCGACGGCAGATAATTTTGTCAAAGCCGGGCAGGCCAATCGCGCGTTGGTGATTGGCGCCGAAACCTTTTCTCGTATTATTGACTGGGAAGACCGGACAACTTGCGTTTTGTTTGCCGACGGCGCCGGCGCGGTCATATTGGAAGCTTCTGAAGAAGAAGGCACCAATCAGGACCGGGGAATTCTGACAAGTCATCTGCATGCCGATGGGGAACACCGGGATCTTCTATATGTTGACGGCGGTCCTTCTTCAACCCAAACAACGGGTTATTTGCGTATGGCGGGCCGTGAGGTGTTCAAACATGCAGTGACTAATCTAGCCAGTGTCGTTGGGGAAGCTCTTGATGCGACTGGTTTGGAAGCGGACGATATTGATTGGTTAATCCCGCATCAGGCCAATAAACGAATAATCGATGGCACCGGACGTAAGTTGAAAATGCCGCCTGAAAAGGTTGTTGTGACCGTTGATCGGCACGGGAACACATCAGCAGCCTCAGTGCCCTTGGCGCTTGATGAAGCGGTTAGGGATGGGCGCGTTAAGCGCGGCGATGTTCTTCTTTTGGAAGCAATGGGCGGTGGCTTTACCTGGGGGTCTGCTCTGGTGAGATGGTAGGTATAACGAATCTCTACCACTAAGATTCGGGTTTTTTGGCTCGAATCACTCGTTTAACTCCTGTTCAATTTCAATTGCTTACCCGTTTTTCACCAGAGAATTGGCTCTTTATTGAAAATTAGCCACATTTTTACCCCTTTGTTGTTGACGCTCTCTTTTCCTGTGATAATTCTTTAGTAACGGGCGTGAGGTGGGAAATATGAGCAAAAATACACTGACCAGAGCTAATCTTGCGGAAGCTCTCTATCAACAAGTTGGCCTTTCACGAAATGAATCTGCGGATCATGTGGAAGCCGTACTGGATGAAATCAGCGATCGATTGGTTGCTGGCGAAACAGTGAAAATATCATCCTTCGGTAGCCTTCAGGTTCGCCAGAAGAATGGTCGGGTTGGGCGAAATCCTAAGACGGGTGAAGAGGTGCCGATCGATCCACGACGTGTCCTCGTTTTTCGTGCCTCGCATGTCCTGAAAAACAAAATCAATAAAGCCTCTCGCTAAGGAAAATTGATCCGCTTAGTATGACAGATGTACAAAACACAGGGGCTGGCAAGGGATCGAAATCACCGGATGCATTTCGAACCATCAGTGAAGTTGCACAGGAGCTGGATGTTCCGCAACATGTCCTTAGATTCTGGGAAACCAAGTTTACAGTTGTCAAACCTCTGAAAAGAGGAGGCGGTCGCCGCTATTATCGTCCTGCAGATGTAGACTTGATCCGCGGTATCCGCGATTTGCTCTATACCCATGGCTTTACGATCAAAGGGGCGCAGAAGCTCCTGAAAGAGCAGGGCGGAAAAATCGAGAATATCGAAGCCTTAGCACCCAAAAAAGCATCGCCTTCCACAAAACCACAGCCTTTACCGGTAATGCCGGGGCATCGGGCAATGGATTCGCAAAACCCACAATCTGTCGCTTATAAGGCGCAATTGGAATCTGCATTGGAAGAGCTCAAGCAACTTCGCAAAATGCTCTCTTAAGCCCGAACTTTTCCGAAAAGCTAATCCTTCGAGACCTTTCAAATTATTTTCAATTAAGCCCTTTGCAGGCGTTGCAATGGTGTATGATGAAAGCTATAGTCGCGCCGCCCCACCCCAAAACATAACGGGCAGTAGCGCAGCCTGGTAGCGCACTTCACTGGGGGTGAAGGGGTCGTGAGTTCGAATCTCGCCTGCCCGACCAATAGAAAAGCCCTTGAAAACTCCGGTTTTTGAGGGCTTTTTTGTTTCTTGATCCTGTTTGTTATTCTCTATTCTGGTGCGCCTATCGCCAGTTGTACTTTTTCTGCAAGCTCTGCTTTATGAAAAGGTTTTTGTAGGAAGATGGCGCTGTCAGGCGTGAAGTTGTGGTTGGAAAAGGCTTCTTCGGCATATCCTGACATAAACAGGACTTTCAGGCCCGGCTGTATTTCCAATGCTCGGTCAGCAAGCTCTGGGCCGTTGCTTTTTCCTGGCAGTATCGTATCTGTCAGCAACAGATCGAAGTTATCTTCGTTCCACAAAATGTTGACGGCACTTGTGTAGTCCTCTGCCTCGCTGACCTTATATCCAAGGCTTTGAAGAAGAGAGACGGTTAGAGATCGTACATCTGGATCGTCTTCTACAACAAGAATAGTGCCTTCAGCATTCTCCGCAGGACTTTCTGAACCACTCTTGAGGACCTCAACAACATCTGTTGACTGAGGAAGATACAGTTTCAAGGTCGTGCCTTGCCCGGGTTCCGAATAAATGCTGACATGTCCTTTGGATTGCTGGGCAAAGCCATAGACCATGCTGAGGCCTAATCCTGTTCCCTTGCCAATTTCTTTGGTGGTGTAGAAGGGTTCAAACACATGCTGCAATTCATCGGCCTCAATACCAACGCCGGTGTCGCTTACCGCCAACATGACATATTTACCTGGTTCAACATCTGACTGGGTGTTTGCGTAATCTTCGTCAAGTAAGGTGTTTTTTATTTCAATGCTTAAAGTGCCACCATCTGGCATGGCATCACGAGCATTAATGGCCATGTTAAGAAGCGCATTTTCAACCTTGCCTGGGTCCGCCTTGCATGGCCAAAGCCCTTCCTCAAAATTTACTTTTATATCGATGGTCTCCCCAAGAGTACGCCGAAGCAGAGTGATCATTGTCTGGACCTGGGTCTCCAGCTGCAGGGTTTGAGGTTGCAAGTCCTGTTTTCTGGAAAAGGCCAACATACTTTGGGTGAGCTCCGCGCCTCGCTCTCCGGCCCGTAATATGGCGTCAACCTGATTTTCGTTAATCTCCCTAGCGTTTTGTAAATTCTCTTTAAGCAATTCAGCATTGCCAAGAATAACCGCAAGAAGGTTGTTAAAATCATGGGCAATGCCGCCCGTTAGCTGCCCCACAGTCTCCATTTTCTGTGATTGCTGAAGTTTGTCTTCTATTGTTTTTTGTTCGGTCACTTCTGAAGATACACCTCGGAACCCTTCAAAATTCCCCTCTTTATCATAAAAGGGGACACCGCTGGCGCGTATCCAGACCTTCTTGCGCGTTTGGGCATTAATTCTTTGATAGGTGATATCTCTAAAAGCTTCCTGGTGAGCCAGGCAATGACGCATATGATCCAGAGCTTCCTGCTGTTCATACATACCTTCCATGACTTCCCATACCGTGCGACCCAAATATTCCTTGCGCTTGACCCCCGTTCCCTCAGCCACAACGGTGGAGACATAAGTGAATTGACTATTTTTATTGAGTTCCCAATACCAATCCGCACTGGCCAGGGCAAAATCGGAAAATTGTTCCTTGCTGTAATTTAAGGCCTGCTCAAATTCTCTCTTCTGCGTTATATCCTCGATCATCGATAAATGTTGAACAGGCTGAGTAGGATCGTCGGTTTCTATCGTGGCAACGGACACCTCCGCCCAGACAATGGAGCCATCTGGACGTATATATCTTTTCTCCATTTTGTAAAAAGGCATCGTGCTTGTTTTTAACGCCTTCATCTTTTGTTTGCCTGCCTGGATGTCTTCAGGATGTGTTACACTCATCCAATCCAATTCGCCTATTGCATTTTCATCGCGGCCAATGATTTCTAAAAATCGTTTGTTAGCAAATTGAATTTTGTTGGAACTGTTATTGAAAAGTGCCATTCCGATGGGTGCATTTTCAAAGATCGTCCTAAAACGTCTTTCACTTAACTGAAGTGCTTTCTCTGCACTTTTTTGTGCTGTTATGTCACTGCCTGAAAAGAATAAGCATTCAATCCCACCAACTTTCAGGGTGTTCGCGCTTGCCAGGAAATCTCGAAGTTCTCCGCTTTTGGATTTTAGTGTCGTCTCGAACTCCTTCACATATCCGGTTTTTTCAAGCTCCCGCATAAATACTGCGCGGTTCTCCGGACTGCCCCAGGTGTTCAGTTGCAGAGCTGTTTTGCCGATAGCCTCTATCCGATCCCATCCGAAGATTTCCATCCAGGTTTCATTAACATCAAGAATTTCGCCGGTTTCAAGAATAGTGATCGTGCAGACATTTCCGTTCAGATGGAAGGATGAAGAGAACAACTCGTTTGTACGCTGAATTTCTTCGTCTGCCCGAACTCTTGCCGTAATATCCTGTTGAATGCTGACAAATCCACCGGTTGGAAGCGGACGATCCGTTATTTTGATCCATCTCAAGTCAGAGAGCTGAAATATAAAAGACTTTTTTTCCTTCTTTCGGTATTCATATTTCTGTTGAATATAGTGTTTTCCGGTAGGGTCATTATTGGCAAGGTGAATGGCGCCAAGTTCCAGATCAAGTTGATCGAGTTCGGTAAAGTGTATGCCTGGGGGGACATCCTTTTCTTCATATCCGTAGAGTTTTCGAAAATTCTCGTCACAGGAGACAAGGCGCCCTTCGTGATCATAGATCACGCAGGCGACATCATTTTCTTCCAGATTGATATCAGCCACGATTTTGTTATCGGGAGATTTCATACACAAAGCTCAACTTCCCTGAGGAACATAATACCGACTTGAATAGGCTGATTTATACCAAGTTATTGTTAATAATGTTCAAACATTCATCTCAAACCAGTTTAGGCTTTACGCCCATCTTGGCAAGATAAACAGCCCGCCCTTACGGAAAACGTGGTCAACCGATATAAAACAGCAAATTTCTCTGTTTTCTTCCATAATCGCCGGATGTTGTTTTGCTCAATTGATTTGCTTCAATGAAATAATTTGGTGAATGATAAAAATGGTAGGATCAATGACGGAAGAATATCAGTCTTTAAGGCGGGTTCGCTCCTATGAAAAGTGGGGATTATATGCAGAAAACTAAATTCCAACGAAATGTTGCCCTTGCCGCTGGCATTGTCGCTGTTGCTCTCGCTGGCATCGTGATTGTCGGGATTGGCATTAACTCATTGCCGCAGCAGGATCATATTGTTCTGAATTCCAATTTGACTTCAATCTTGAAGAAACCCGTAGATCTGCAAGAAAAGACGTCACTTGCTCGTGAAGAGATCATGAACTATTTTCCCGTAGGCGCCAGATTGAGCAGCCTTGCAATGTTTGTTGAGGACAGCGGCGGGGAATGCACATCGTTGGAAGAGATTAAAAAGGCGGAAAAGGGCACACCCTTTGTCTGCTCATTTATCGAACAGGAAAAAACAGGTTCGCTGCCCGTTACATGGACTTTGATTGTTGAGCTGGATAGCCGCCGAAAACTTCTTCAAGACCTTGAAGTAAAAGTGAACGCTCAAAACGGTTAGCAAAAAGGCTTCTTTTTAAGAATTGCAAATTGGCCCAAGCCCGATATGTTCTCGGGCATGACAATCGGACATACTTTTCAAAAGCAGACCACCATCTCACCGGACGCCAAGCT
>PJEL010003723.1_pt1 | contig 12864 bp, 8 predicted proteins | sample 1853271 | NCBI WGS metagenome assembly PJEL01 (sample SAMN08108733, study PRJNA415343) | Invertebrate metagenome, whole genome shotgun sequencing project. | host: Globobulimina | place: Sweden: Gullmar Fjord | collected 2015-08 | reverse complement strand
ATCAAACCCCTTGTTGTCGACGATGAAGGCAAGATTATGGAGGGCAACGGCGTCAGCGGTAACCTCTGCCTCGAACGTACGTGGCCGGGTCAAGCACGTACGGTTTGGGGTGACCACGCCCGCTTCAAGGAGACCTACTTCACGCGTTTCCCGGGGCTGTATTTCACTGGTGATGGCTGCCATCGCGACGAAGACGGTTATTACTGGATCACAGGCAGGGTTGACGATGTCATCAACGTTTCCGGCCATCGCCTCGGAACCGCCGAAGTCGAGAGTGCGCTCGTTGCTCACGACGCAGTCGCCGAAGCCGCTGTGGTAGGTTTTCCACACGAAATCAAGGGTCAAGGAATCTTCGCTTACGTCATCCTCAACGTCGGAGCTGAAAGCGCTGGTCCACGTGAATTGGTTGGCGCTCTCAAAGAACAAGTGAGGCACGTCATCGGCCCGATCGCGTCGCCAGACCACATCTTGATCGTTCCTGGTCTGCCGAAAACCCGTTCGGGCAAGATCATGCGCCGTATTCTGCGTCAAATCGCGGCTGCCGAATACGAAGAGTTGGGCAACGTTACGACTCTCGCCGACCCCTCCGTCGTCGAACTCGTGATCGAAGTCCACAAGGAGATGATCACGTCCGGTTGATGTGTACTACTTCCGCAATATCCGTGGGGCGCTGTTGTGATAGTGAAGACGCTGCCAATGAGTAGGATTGATTCCTGGGAACTGCTATTCTACTGAAAATGGGTTGTTCGCCACGACAGCGTCAACCCTCGTCAGTTTTTTAGAAAATTCAGTTTGGAGGAATTTTGATGGCAGTGAATGATACTGGACTGGTTGAAGTTGATGTAGATCTAGGACGGCGTCGATTGACATCCCGATTCTCTGGATTCATCAAACTTGATGATGCGCTCAAAGCCCAGAGACTCTACGCTGAAGGCCTCAAAAGGCTGAACGGTAGGGGTTACACAGCGTTGACCTATTTTTCCGATCTCCGGGTTCTGTCTCCGGAAGCGGCACATGTGTTTGAGGACATGGTCAAGGATGCAGGTCAGCACAACTGTGTACGGGCAGCGCGGGTCATGAAAAACGTCAAATCGGTGGCAAAAATGCAGCTTGACAGGCTTGAAAGCAACGAATCTGTTTACGAATCCCGTTTCTTCGATAATGAACACGACGCGATTCGTTATCTTAGCGAAAGAGAAATGCAGCTGTAATCTGATCGGTCATTAAGACCTCCCTGGCACGCACGCAGCTCGCTAAACACTAAGAATGCTGCACGCAAAGTGACGACCCGAACAGGCATCCCCCTCTGATGTGGTGACCCATACCTTTGATGCGATGGCTCGCGACGAAAGTTAATAGAAGTTCAGGTCAATACACGAATTTTCCAATTTCGGGCAAAAATATGGGCTATAGTTGAGCGGTAGAATGGTTTATGCCATTTTTTGAAACTGGAGAGAGCTTGCGTGAACACTGAATATCGCACTGTTATTGTCGGCACAGGAAGCTACATTCCAACGGAAATTATTAGCAACGACTTTTTTCTCAACAATGTTTTCTACGATCCAAGCGGAACGAAGATTCAGAAATCAAATCCTGAGATCGTTGAAAAATTGAGAGCTATCACCGGAATCGAAGAACGACGGTACGTCAGTGCCGAGTTGGTAACATCGGATATCGCCTATTTTTCGGCGATTGATGCTCTGGACTCTTCAGGCATCGATCCAGAAAGCCTGGATTGCATCATCGTGGCCCACAACTTCGGCGACGTCACCCTCGAAGGTGGCAAATCCGACTTTGTCCCGAGCCTCGCCGCCCGGGTCAAACGGCGGCTTGAAATTCGAAATCCCTATTCCGTGGCTTTCGACATCCCCTTTGGCTGCCCCGGCTGGCTTCAGGGGCTGATCCAGGCCAACTATGCTTTAGCGTCCGGGGCCATGAAGCGAGCCTTGGTCATCGGAGCAGAAACCCTTTCACGCGTATCAGATCCCCACGATCAAGACAGCATGATCTACTCAGACGGAGCGGGTGCGGTGATTCTCGAAGCGGTACCAACAAAAGACCAGGTGGGTGTGCTTTCTTACGTCTCCCGTTCGGACGCCGTTGACTATGGCAATCTGCTTTTCATGGGAAATTCAAACAATCCCGACTATCACGGAGATCGGCTCTTTCTAAAAATGGAGGGCCATAAGCTGTACAAGTACGCCCTCAAAACCGTGCCGGCTGTGGTCAAAAAATGCCTCGACGAAGCAGGGCTCACCCTGTCGGACATCAAAAAAGTCTTTTTACATCAGGCCAACGGCAAAATGGACGTGCAGATTACCAAACGAATTTTCGACATCTACGGTCTTACAGGGACTCCCGTCGAGACCATCAACGACATCATGCCCCTGACCATTTCCTGGTTGGGCAATAGCTCGGTGGCCACCGTTCCCACCTTGTACGATTTGGTTCTCAAACATAAGCTCCCCGGTCACGAGGTCAACCCCGGCGACAACATCATCTTCGCTTCAGTCGGCGCTGGAATGAATATCAACGCGGTAGCCTACAAGATTCCTGAAACTGCCGACCAAGGGTCCGCGCGGAAATAACTTCACATTTTCGAGGGCATCAATACCACATCTTCGGCCTGCACTCAGTCGCGAAATTCTCACCTCGGAGCCGAAGGCGGAGAGACACCAGCCGCGAAGCGGTGCCAGTGAACTAGGCCGAGCTACGCCTCGGATTTCGCTCAGTCGCGCAGACCAAATCTGCGGCATATCTGCCCACAGAAAATACCAACTTATTTCCGCGCGGCCCCTAATACCGAAACCTTCCAACGATACGTTCTAGTTCGACGGCTAAACTGGCAAGTTCGTCTGCCGACTCGTGGGTGATGCCAGATGCTTCCCGGGTTGCATCAGCTTCTGCCGCGATTTCTGCAATCCGTCCCACGATGTCGTTGACACTTCTTGCGACATCGGAGATAGTGCGCGCGATTTCGGAGGTTGTTGCAGTTTGCTCTTCAACTCCAGCAGCGATGATGGTTTGGATTGTCACCACCACATTGCCGTTCGAAACATCGAAGACCGGTGAAGCGGCGTATAGCCGATCAAGTTTCAACGCTTCACTCCACCAGGGCCTCTCAACCAATACGTAGCCCTCTTGGTTGAAACGGCCGTTGGGAATTCCCTCCTGTGGATTGGCGAAATACTCGCCCGAGCGTTCAACCCCGAAGAAAACCGATACAACTGTAGGGTGGCTATCAACAACTGTGCTCAGAAAGTCACTGACTTCGGCATAATCGTGGGCATCAAGGAAAGGCTGATCCTGGGAACGGCGAGAAGCGAACCAATCGAGCATTGTTGTATTCGCCAGCATCGTTTCGACAATGTATCCATGCCCTGCGATGAAACCGCTGATCCTGATCGATTCCGACTGCACTACACTAGCGACCTCGGCGTAGGTGCGAGTATTCATGAGACTGGCCACCTGCTGCACAACCACCACCCCGATAACACAGAGCAGCAACGCAACAGCGCCCCCGACGGAAATAACGACCTTTTTTCCGATGCTCGCCCGAATTGACCTCATAGCCGCCGAAACCTGAGACATTTCCACCTACATTCTGCATGACCTCGTGAAAAGCACGAAACAATCCTAACGAACTATTATGACGTCCACAGAGGATTACCTCAGGAGTCCGCTACACTGAGCTTCGAGTTGCACGGTTTATGATGTCTCTTTGAGATACCCTTTGTTTTCAAGGAAAGGATTTAGTTCATGAGAATGACCTTCGGTGTATCCATATTGGTTTTATTGTCGAGCATCTTTTTTCAAGCAGGCGTTGCCACCGCCGAAGACGAAGGAAACCGTTTGCAAAGTTCAACCTTTGCCGGGCTCGAGATGCGCGGTATCGGTCCGGCGCTCATGTCGGGTCGTATTTCGGACGTTGCAAAGGACCCGACGGATCACGCCACATGGTACGTGGCGGTAGCTTCTGGAGGCGTTTGGAAAACCCTGAATTCTGGCACCACCTGGAAACCGATTTTTGATACATATGGCGCCTATTCAATCGGCTGCGTGACAGTCGATAAAAAGGACCCGTGGGTGGTTTGGGTTGGCACCGGAGAGGCAAATAGCCAACGAAGTGTCGGATATGGTGACGGTATCTACAAGAGCCTCGACGGCGGTGAGAGCTTCTCACGAATGGGCCTTGAGAACTCAGAACACATTGCCAAGATTCTGATCGATCCACGCGATTCAAATGTGATCTACGCCGCAGCTGAAGGTCCCTTATGGGCGCCAGGCGGCGACCGTGGCCTCTATAAAACAATCGATGGTGGAAAAAACTGGACTCGAGTTCTCGAGATCAGCGAAAACACCGGCATCAGCGGCGTTGTACTCGATCCACGAGATCCAGACGTGCTCTACGCCGCAGCCTACCAGCGTCGGCGCCGGGTTTGGACGCTCATTGCTGGAGGCCCGGAGTCAGCGATCTACAAGTCTACAAATGGCGGCGAGTCCTGGAAAAAGCTGAAAAAGGGCATCCCAGAGGGCCACAAGGGTCGTATCGGTCTCGCGATCTCGCCTCAGAATCCCGATATGATCTTCGCCACTATTGCTGCCGAAGGCAAAGAGAGTGGCTTCTTTCGCTCGATGAACCGAGGCGAGAGTTGGCAACGCATGAGCGATTATGTTGCTATCGATCCACAGTATTATCAGCGCATCTTTCCCGACCCGCATGACAAAGACCGCATCTACGCCATGGACATGATGATGCACGTCAGCAATGACGGAGGCCGCACCTTCAAGAAGGTGAGCTCACACAATCGCCATGTCGATAACCACGTGCTGCTTTTTGATGACGACGACCCGGACTATTTGATGGTGGGTGGCGACGGCGGCCTCTACGAATCATGGGATCACGCCTCAACCTGGCGCTTCGTAGACAACTTGCCGATCACCCAATTCTACCGGGTAGGCGTTGATAATTCGTTGCCATTTTACTTCGTCTACGGCGGAACTCAGGACAATAGCTCTCAAGGTGGGCCATCACGAACTATGAGCCGTCATGGCATCACCAACCGCGATTGGTTCGTCACAGTCGGCGGTGACGGATACCAGACCCGGATTGACCCCGATAACCCCAATATCCTTTATTCGATGTACCAGTACGGTGGTCTTGTACGTTACGACCGTTTAAATGGCGAAGTTGTCGATATCCAGCCGCAGCCAGATACTGGCGATGCACCGGCAAAATGGCACTGGGACTCACCGCTGATCATCAGTCCACACGATGGCAACCGGCTCTACTTCGCCGGAAACCGCCTCTTTTGTTCTGAAGATCGCGGCGACAGCTGGCAAGCGGTGAGCCCAGATCTGACGCGCGGCATCGATCGTAACCAACTCCCAGTCATGGACCGGGTTTGGAGTGTTGATGCGGTATGGAAAAACGTCTTCACCTCGTACTACGGAAACATCGTCGCTCTTGATGAATCATCTGTTGTCGAAGGTCTGATCTACGTCGGCACGGACGATGGCCTGGTACAGGTGACCGAGGACGGCGGCAAGAACTGGCGTCAGATCGGTACTTTCCCAGGAGTGCCCGAATTCACCTATGTCGCTGATCTTGCAGCATCGACAATCGATCCCGACACGGTGTACGCGGCATTCAACAACCACAAGAGCGGCGACTTCGCACCGTACTTGCTCAAGAGCACGGATCGCGGGAGAAGCTGGTCTTCAATCAGGGGTGACTTACCGGACCGCCATGTCATGTGGTCGATTGTTGATGACAATCAAAAAAAGGACCTGCTCTTCGCCGGCACCGAATTCGGCCTTTTCTTCACTCTCGACGGCGGCAGTCACTGGATTGAACTCACCAGCGGCGTGCCGCACGTGGCTTTTCGTGACCTCCAGATCCAATATCGCGAAACCGATCTTGTGGCGGGCACTTTCGGGCGCGGAATCTATATTCTCGATGATTACTCGCCGCTACGATTCGTTGATACGGCGTTGCTCAACAACGAAGCGGCCACTTTCCCTGTTAAAACGGCTTTGATGTATATCCCCTCCCGCGATTTGGGCTGGGGAGACAAAGGTGTTCAGGGGGACGCATTCTATTCCGCTCCCAACCCGCCCTTCGGCGCCATATTCACCTATTATTTGCGCGACGACCTCGAGAACCTCAAGCAGAAACGACGAAAGGCGGAGCAAGAGCTCGCGGCCGACGGAAAATCGGTGGTCGTTCCTTCATGGGAAGAGCTGCGGAAGGAAGACATCGAAGAAACACCAGCGATCATGCTCAGCATTGAGGATGCAACAGGCGCGCTGGTACGTCGCCTTTCCGGCCCGGTGACTGCCGGCATACATCGCATTAATTGGGATCTCCGTTGGCCTACACCGGCGCCAGGCAAGAACGATGGATGGCAAGAAGACGGCGGGCCTATGGTCGCACCGGGAACCTACACTGTTCGCCTTCAGAAACGAAGTGACGGCGAACTGACGCCACTCGGTGAACCGCAAACCTTTGAAGCCGTCCCCCTCGGCATCTCTGCTCTACCGGCGCCAGACCGCGAAGCACTGGCTTCATTCCACCAGCAAGCAGCTCAACTCCAGCGGGCCGTTATGGGAACCGTAGAGGTTGTCAACGATACCAAAAACCAACTGACCGCGATGCGAGATGCTATTGACGCCACTCCAGGAATCGGCACCGAACCAGGCTCTCGGGTGCGCGAACTTGAGGTTCAACTCGCGGCATTTGAAATCGCCCTTCTCGGCGATCGCTCCTTGGCAAAAAGGCAAGAACCAACGTTACCTTCGATCGTCGACCGGATCGAACGCGTGATGGGCGCTCATTGGAGTTCCACGTCGGCGGTGACCCAAACCCACATTCGCAACTACGAAATCGCCAACGAGGCATTTGTCGATATGCTCGTTGATCTGCGTCGATTGATTGACGAGGATCTGGTGACACTACAACATAACCTCGACGAAGCCAGGGCACCCTGGACTCCCGGCCGTGGACTCCCAGTGTGGCCGCTGAAGGGAGAGTAATCCAGACCATTTGTAACGAAGCGCGACCCTCGTGCGTATACTCCTCGGAAGGGGGTGATTCTTGGGCCCAACGGTAACAACTGAAGTTCTGTCTCAATTCGAGAGACTGCGTGAATCCATTGTGCGTGTGATCCGCGGCAAAACCGATATTGTCGACTTTCTCATCGCCTCTTTGATCGCCCGCGGCCACGTTTTACTCGAGGATGTACCTGGCGTCGGTAAGACGACGCTGGCCCACGCGTTGGCCCGCTCATTACAGCTCGATTTCCAGCGCATTCAATTCACCTCCGATACCTTGCCATCGGACATTATCGGCATCTCGGTATTTCGCAGCGAACGCGGTGAATTTGAGTTCATTCGTGGTCCGCTCTTCGCCCATGTTGTGCTTGCCGATGAGATCAACCGCGCCGCGCCGCGCACCCAGTCGGCCCTGCTTGAAGCCATGAGTGAACGAACCGTCACGGTCGAAACTGAACGCTATGTGCTCGAAGAACCCTTCATTGTCATCGCGACTCAGAACCCTATCGAATCAACCGGAACCTATCCCTTGCCCGAATCCCAGCTCGACCGCTTCCTGATGCGCCTTTCGATGGGCTATCCGGCACATGATGAAGAACTCAATCTGCTGCGGTCCGATGGTGTTGAGCCGATGCTCGAACAACTCGTGCCAGTACTCGACGCAGCTGAAGTGATCAAATTGCAGCAGATGGTGCCTGAAGTCCATATGAGTGACAGATTGCTCGAATACCTGCTTGAGGTCGTCGAAAATTCACGCAATCATGAAGCGTTGACCCTCGGTGTATCAACCCGCGGCAGCCTGTCGTGGCAACGCGCCGCACGCGCTATCGCCCTTGTTCGTGGACGCCCTTTTGTCATTCCTGACGACCTTCAGGATACGGCCGAAGCGGTACTTGCCCACCGCATCCTGCTTTCTGATCCAGTGATCGGCAACGACTGGGAACGCAACCAACGAGAACGAAGAGTTATCCGCAGTATCCTCGACGCTACACCCGTGCCGAGGTAGTGAGCCCTTTAACCCGCATGTCTCACCAGCTATCTACTGCGGACGGAGAGGCACCATGCCCAGCGTTGTTTTCTCTCATCAGAATGCCCGACGAGCCCACGCAAGCCCCCTTCGGGGCCTCGAGTCTTCAACTTGGCCGCCCGTCCGCGCGGCGCGCGAGGTCCCTACTGTCAAGTACAACTGCGCGTCCCTCAGGTCGAAAACCCCACTGGGCACAGCACCTCCCCGCCCTCGCGACGAAACCTGGTGAGATATGCGGGTTGGACGAAATCTCATGAAAGGGATGGCATCGTTTCCCGGTTTCAAACTGCGCCTGACGCGCTGGGGCGGGTTTTTTCTTGTCGGTTCTCTTGTACTTGCTTTTGCTGCGGTCAATACCAGCAACAACGCCCTGATGGCTGCACTCGGACTCGTGCTCGCGAGCTTTGCCGTCTCGGGCTCGTGGTCTCGGGAGACCCTCGGCCGAGCCCGCGTTACCATCATCCCACCCCGAGAGATCTTCGCTGGCGCTCCCGCGATGTTCGACATCACACTTGAGAATTCGAGCCGTTGCGTGCCCGCATACGGTCTGCTCATTCGGGATAACGAAGGCCGGCCGATTCATCTCGAAGCGATGCTCCGACGCTCTGAAAAACGAACCCGTAGCGTTCGCCTCACTTTTGATACACGAGGCTGGGTTTCCCTCGAAGACTGGCGACTCGAGGTCCTTCTTCCCCTTGGCTTTTTTGCCAAGTCAAAACTTGTCGCCAAAGGGCGGCAGGTGCTCGTCTTTCCGCGTATTCTCATATCGAGTGGGATCACACCTGAAGGGATAGGTGGTTTGGTTCAGGTTGAGCAATTCAACGACCGGGGCAGGGAAGGGGACATGAGCCACCTGCGCGAGTTCAGCGAGGGAGATGAGTTACGCCAGATCCACTGGAAGCAAACAGCCCGGCAAGCTCGCTTCATCACGATGGAGCGCGAACACCAGATCCGGTCTTCGGTCATATTTGTTGTCGATACTCGAGTCAAGGATCCCGGCGACCGTCGTTGTCTCGAGATTTTCGAAAAATTGATCAGCGAAGTTGCCACCGCGATCGTTCGAAGAATGGAGGGAGGAGCAGCCGTTGGACTCGTGCTTCCTAATATCAAGATTGCTCCGCTCGATGGCCGATCCCATCTCATAAAGCTGCTCAAACCACTAGCTGAGGCCCGGGCGCTTCAACATGACGCTGATGGTCCTGATACGACGATCGGGATAGGCGCATGATCTATCGTCGGCTTATCGGTCTGGCACTGTTATGGGCAATTGTGCCTCTGCCCTTCTTGTACATCATTCTTCCCCCGTTTTGGATCACCGGAATCCTGGTGGCAGGTCTGCTTGTCGGATATCCCCAGTCGGCCCCACAACTACCCCGGATCGTGCAAAATCTCATCGGTATCATCATTGTCGTCCTCGTCGTCATGGTCGGCGGGTGGCATGTCGGGCCTATTCGTCCCCTTGGTCACCTCCTGCTGCTCTTGACCTCGATTTCTGTACTCAATGTCAAGAATCGTTCAGGTTTTCAGCGCAATATTCCCGCCGTCTTTCTCGTCTGGGTCATTGCGGTCGCGTCATCAACCCATATCGGACTCGCGCTCTACCTTGCGTTCTCGACTGCCTTTTGGTGGTGGTTTGGCATGCGAATCCTGCTGCTCGACCTCGGCAACGATACCCTACCTCGTATCAAACACGCCATCGTCGCTGCTGTAATTGTCACTTTGCTGGCGGTGCCGATTTTCATCGCCATGCCGCGATTACGCTCACCGTGGATCTCTGGCGAGTCTTCTTTTCGGAGCACAGGTTTTTCAACATCGGTCAAGCTCGGTCAATCAGGATCAATTGAAGAAAACCACGAACCCGCGATCATGATGACAGCGCCTGAAGACGAAAAGATTGAAGCCTTGTGGTCACGTCTTCGCGCAACTGCGCTTACGATGGTTTTCGCTGGTTCGTGGGAAAGCCGCTTCACCGATCTTACGGCAAACGTACCCGCCAACGAGATGATCTACCTCAATCCAACGAGGACAAATATTGACGGCCTCGTTCAACTCGAGATTGAGGTTTTTGATCCCGAGCGATACGTCTTCATTCCTACAGGGACAGTCGCTACCACAGTTCGTGCGCGCACGCACCGGGATTCAGTGGGCGGAATTGTCATCGGCGAACGGATGGATGGCCCCCTGAGCTACACAGTTTGGGTTGCTCATGAACCCATCGCAAACCGCGCCTCCCCGGTACCAGGAGAAACCTATCTACCGAAAGATAACCACGAGGTCGATGCTTTGGCGCATCAGATTGCCGGCCGGCTGGAAACACCTGCAGCTCAAGCTGTGGCGATCGAGCGGTACCTCAGCGAAAATTATCAATACACTCTCGATATCCCCCGCGGAGACCGGTCCGATCCGGTTGCCTGGTTCCTGCTTCACAGCCGACAGGGGCATTGTGAATTCTTCGGCGGAGCGATGGTCGTATTGTTGCGTCACCTCGGTATTCCGGCCCGTCTCGTTGCTGGCTACAACGGTGGTTCACTCGATCCCTCGGGCAACGCCGCTGTCATCCGTCAGGCTAACGCCCACTCGTGGGTCGAGGCCTGGCTGTCGGAGGATGAGGGTTGGATAACATTCGACCCGACTCCGGCCGAAGGCGTGCCTTCCCTCGAAAACCAAACAACCCTGCAACAGCTGAGCTGGGCATGGGAACGCATTCAGGACACGTGGGATCGCTACATCGTCACCTTCGGTCTCGGTGAACAGATGGGCATCATCACAGCGCTTGGTGAAATGATCAGCCTTATCCCGCCACTGATTCGGGCACATTGGCTCATCTGGGCCGTCGTTGTGATCGCCTCCCTGTCCCTGCTCATCTGGCTGGGTAAAAAACTGCGTTTCACGAAAATCCGATCATCACGGCTGCCGGCCGCAGATGCGATCGAACGCCTGGCGAAACGGCTTCACCGGCACGGAATCGAAGTGCCTCGATCGGCGAGTCCCCGATCTATCGGCAAACGAGCCGCCGCAAGGTGGCCGGAACTCAAGACAACGGTACGGAGACTCGTCGAAATGGCCGAAGGAGAGCTCTATGCCGGACTCGGACCAACGCCCAAAAAGACGATCAACTCACTCTGGAAACAAGTTGTCGCCCACAGCCGATGACGCTGCATCAAAACCCGGATACAATGGAATGATGAAGGTAATATGCAGATGAAGACAAAAACGTTGCTTCTTATCGTTGTGGCCCTGTTCGCCGGTGAAACCTGGGCTCGGGACGTTGTAGTCGCGCGTATTGATGATACGATTCAGCCAGCATCACAGCGTTTTATTGAACGCGTCATCAATGAGGCAGATACTCTCAATGCCGGTCTTATCGTGCTTGAACTTGATACGCCCGGAGGTCTTGTCGATTCGACTCGCGAAATCACAACCGCGATCACGATGAGCCGCATCCCGGTTGTTGTTTTTGTTGCTCCTTCAGGAGCTCGCGCTGCCTCTGCTGGCTTTTTCATTCTCCTTTCAGCCGATGTTGCCGTTATGGCGCCAGGCACCAATACCGGGGCCGCCCATCCAGTCGGCGCCCAAGGTGATATCGAAGGAGATATGAGAGCCAAGGTCGAGAACGACGTTGCGGCGATGGTGCGCTCCCTTGCCGAAAATCGGGGCCGTAATGTAGAGAAATCGATCGAGGCGGTACGTGAGAGTTCTTCTTTCACCGCTGACGAAGCTCTCGAAAACGAGCTCATTGACCATATCGTCAACAATGTTGATGCCCTGCTTGAAGTCCTGGAAGATCAAGAGGTTCAGCGATTTGACGGATCGGTCGAAACCCTTGATTTCGACGCTTCGGTGATCGTAAAGATCGAAGCTTCACCGGCCGAGAAGTTCTTGTCAATCCTCGCCAATCCAAATATCGCTTATCTTCTGATGGCCCTTGGAATGCTTGGTATCTACGTCGAAATCACCCACCCGGGTGGAATATTCCCCGGCGCAGTGGGAAGCATTGCGATCCTGCTCGCTTTGTATTCAGTCTCGGTGCTGCCTATCAATGTTGCCGGTGTCGCCCTGATCTGCGTCGCGATGGTGCTTTTCCTACTGGAGGTCAAGGTGACGAGTTATGGCATGCTCACGATTGGTGGCCTCATTTCATTCGTTCTCGGTTCATTGATGCTTTTCGACTCACCAATTCCCGACATGCGAGTCAGCCTTGCGGCAATTCTGCCCACTGCCTTTCTCGTTGCCGGAACAATGGTTTTTCTGCTCAGCCGAGTTCTCAAGATACACCGGCAACAGCCAATGACAGGCCGTGAAGGCCTCATCGGCGAGATCGGCCGAACCCTCAATGATCTCGCGCCCGACGGCAAAGTGCTCGTACATGGTGAATATTGGGACGCCCATTCGCGAATCGGTGAGATTGCTGCCGGTTCCGACGTTCGGGTGCTAGCTATCAGGGGACGGCAACTGACGGTCGAAGCGACCGGCGAATACGAATCGTAAAAAAGGAGAAGATATGGCTTTCCTGGGACCTGGATTTTCGATTGCTCTTTTTGTTGGTATCTTTCTATTCTTCAAATGGATCAACATCCTCAACGAATACGAGCGCGGTGTTGTATTCCGCCTCGGTCGGGTCTTGCCGGAGCCCAAGGGCCCTGGTTTCGTCTTTGTCTTCTGGCCCCTCGATAAGATGGTAAAGATCAGCCTGCGCACCGTGGTACATGATATCCCGCCGCAAGACATCATTACCCGTGACAATGTCTCGGTCAAAGTCAACGCGGTCGTATATTTCCGCGTCA
>PJEL010003722.1_pt1 | contig 12866 bp, 14 predicted proteins | sample 1853271 | NCBI WGS metagenome assembly PJEL01 (sample SAMN08108733, study PRJNA415343) | Invertebrate metagenome, whole genome shotgun sequencing project. | host: Globobulimina | place: Sweden: Gullmar Fjord | collected 2015-08 | reverse complement strand
ATCGAATTGAGAAGTTGGAGCGGGCAGCTGAAAAAAACCGCACTCGCGTTACTCATGCTGAAACAGCCCTTAGTGAAGCGAACTCGTCATCTACTGTAATTGAATCTACCAAGAGTGAAGGTTAATTAAATGAGCTTAATGAAAATTACCTCCCCTCATGCACATGGTCCCAAAAAAACGGCTAACCTGATGCGCGTAGTGGTTGTTGCAACACTACCCGGACTTTTTGCGCTTACCTGGTTTTTCGGCTGGGGTAATCTTATTAATGTAGTATGGTGCTCTCTTATTGCGGTAGCCTCAGAAGCATTGATACTGTTCATGCGAAAACGTCCTCTGGCATTTTTTCTAGGTGATTACAGTGCCTTGGTAACCGGTGTATTACTCGGCTTAGCACTTCCACCACTGGCACCTTGGTGGACATCAGTAGTGGCCGTCGCCTTTGCTATTATTATTGCCAAACATCTGTATGGCGGCATGGGGTACAACCCGTTTAACCCTGCAATGGTAGGTTTTGCACTTGTATTAATATCATTTCCTGTTGCGATGACTACAAGCTGGGCAACCCCTGTTAGCCTGTTAGACAACCCCATGAGTTTTGTAGATACCCTGAGCACGATATTTGGCTTTGGCGCTCAATCCGTTGATGCCTTTACCATGGCGACTCCTTTAGATGTTTATAAACACCAAATTACTCATTCAATTTCTACAGATGTTTTTAAAGAGCCTGTTTTCGGCTCCCATATTGCACTTGGCTGGGAGTGGGTCAATATTGCTTTTCTCGCAGGCGGCTTATTCTTACTCCGTAAAAAAGTATTCACTTGGCACACGCCTATCAGCATGTTGATAGCACTGATCGTAATGTCACTTGTGTTTGGTTGGGACGCAGACCAAACAGCGCCACCGTTACTTCATCTCTTCGCTGGAGCAACCATGCTGGGTGCATTTTTTATTGCCACCGACCCCGTAACTTCTGCAGTGAGCCCCCAAGGGAAGATCATTTACGGAGCAGGCATTGGCATTCTTACCTATGTTATTCGAGCCTACGGCGGTTACCCAGACGCCATTGCGTTCGCTGTATTACTAATGAATTTTGCCGCACCATTAATTGATGTTTACACACAACCCAGAACCTACGGCTACGCTAAAGCCAAACGTGGTGCAAAGGAAGCTGAATAATGAATTCATTAAAACAGTCGATTATTAAATCGATCATTGGTTTGGGTTTATTTGCAATCGTCACATCAGGCCTTATCGCTACAACGCAAGTATTCACTAAAGAAACTATAGAAAAACAAATTAAGAAGGCACAGTCTAAAGCCCTCGCACAAATTGTTTCATTAGAAGAACACGACAACGACCTTTTATCAGATCCTGTTGCGTTAGATGCAGGGGGGTTATTAAATCTACCTCAAGGAAAGCAGGCTTATATTGCTCGAATGAACAATAGCCCCATTGCGGTTATTCTGCCTGTCGTTGCTGCAAATGGTTATTCAGGCCCTATAAATATGATTGTAGGCATAGACCCGTTAGGCAATGTTAAAGGTGTTCGAGTCATTGGTCACAAAGAAACACCGGGGTTAGGCGATAAAATTGATATTAAAAAATCAGACTGGATATCTCAATTCGAAGGCACATCATTAAATAACCCGAAAAGCACTCAGTGGAAAGTTAAGAAAGATGGCGGCGACTTTGATCAATTAACCGGAGCAACGATAACCCCAAGGGCCGTTGTTTCTGGTGTTCAAGATGCACTACTTTTCTTTCAGAAGAACAAGCAGTCGTTATTTAAACCAACCAATAATGCAGTTCCTATCAATACAGTCCCCATAAAAGGTGAAACAAATGGCCACTAGCAGCTATAAAGAGATCACCCTTAATGGTTTATGGAAAAATAACCCTGCACTTGTTCAGCTTCTCGGCTTATGCCCTCTATTGGCAGTTACTGGCACCACCGTTAACGCAATAGGGTTGGGTCTTGCGACTACATTAGTTCTACTTGGATCAAACACTGCTGTTTCGCTTATTCGAAATTTTGTACCTGAAACAGTTAGACTGCCTGCATTTGTGATGATTATTGCATCACTCGTTACCTGCGCTGAATTACTGATGCAAGCATATACTTATGAACTCTATGAAATTCTGGGTATATTCATCCCTCTTATCGTGACCAACTGCGCCATTTTAGGACGAGCAGATGCTTTTGCATCGAAAAACTCTGTTCTTCCAGCGGCGCTAGATGGGTTTATGATGGGGTTAGGTTTTACCATTGTGCTAATACTGCTAGGAACCATTAGAGAATTTATTGGTCAGGGAACCCTTTTCACGGGTATGGATCTACTCTTTGGTGAAATGGCTAAAGACTGGCAAATAACTGTTTTCACCAACTACCCTGACTTTCTCTTTGCCATTCTTCCTCCTGGTGCCTTTGTTTGCATGGGCTTAATCATTGCGGTCAAAAATATTATCGATGCTCGCCTCAAAGAAAGAGAGAAAAAGACCGAAAATAAAGCAGCCTCAGGCACTAAACGCGTAAGAACAACCGGTACGATTTCCTAATGAATAAAGAAATTCGTACCCAGATATTCGAACGTTTGAAATCTGATAATCCTAACCCTGAAACTGAACTCAATTATACAACCCCTTTCGAGTTACTTATTGCCGTTGTTCTTTCGGCTCAGGCAACAGACAAAGGCGTTAATAAAGCCACGGATAAACTTTACCCTATAGCCAATACACCCGAAGCAATTTATGCGCTTGGGTTAGACCAGCTGAAGAGTTACGTTAAAACTATAGGGCTCTATAACACTAAAGCAGCTAATATTATTAAAACCTGCAAAATGTTGATTGAAGAACATAGCTCTCAAGTACCAAAAGAACGCGAGGCACTTGAAGCACTCCCAGGGGTAGGAAGAAAAACGGCGAATGTAGTGCTCAACACCGCATTCGGTATGCCAGAAATGGCAGTAGATACTCATATTTTTAGAGTATCTAACCGTACAAAAATTGCACCGGGTAAGAATGTTGTTGAAGTCGAAAAACGATTAATCAGACTGATACCTAAGGAGTATTTGTTAGACGCACACCATTGGCTCATTTTACATGGCCGATATATTTGCACTGCCCGAAGCCCAAAGTGCGGAGCCTGCCTTATTGAAGACCTTTGCGAATACAAAAATAAAACTGAATACGATGAATAAAAAAAGAGTACGAAAAATAACCCTCCAATCTTAAGCTAGGCAGACCCGCCGAGTTTAGTTAGTATACCTGTCCTCCAAAAAATCTTAACTCACAAAGGTCGTCAAATGGATAAAGTTTATATCAGTGCTCAGAAACTTTTAGAAGATTCATTTGAGTTAGCCATACAAATTTATGAATCTGGCTTTCGTCCAGACTACATTGTAGGTGTATGGCGTGGCGGCGCTCCTGTAGGGATTGCAGTACAGGAACTCCTGCATGTATTTGGTGTTGAGTCTGATCACATCGCTATTCGTACGTCTTCATATACGGGTATTGGCGAACGCAGTAAACACGTAAAAGTACATGGATTAACCTATTTAATTAAACGTCTTGAAAGTGAAAATAGCCTATTAATTGTTGATGACGTTCATGATAGCGGCTTAAGCATCAACCAAACCATTTTGGACATACAAAGGGCTTGCAAAAAGAACACCCCAGAAATCAGGATCGCAACACCTTATTACAAACCTAAAAATAACCAAACAGATCGGGTTCCAGACTATTACGTGCATGAAAGTAGCGAATGGCTTGTTTTTCCTCATGAAATTGATGGTTTAAGTACCGATGAAATTCGTAAGAATCGTCCTGAGCTTGCTAAAATAGCAGATAAAATTGACGAAATAAAAGGCAAGTAACTTGCCTAAATAGGCACCTACATTGAAAACAATCGCAGTCTACATTGGTATCGGCCTTATTTGGCTATTGTCCTTATTACCCATTTCAATAGCCCATATGCTGGGTACGTTTATTGGGTGGAGTTTATGGATAACAAAAAGCAAGACCTCAAAAATATCAGAAACAAACTTACGACTTTGTTTTCCTGACTACAGTCAGCAGGAGATCAACGTTCTAACAAAGAAAAGTCTGTTATCTCTAGGTAGAACCTATTCAGAACTAGGCATATCCTGGATGTGGCCAATACCTAAAGTTCAGCGACTAATTACAAAAGTAGAGGGTGAAGAATATCTGCAAAAAGCCCTAGATGATGGTAACGGCATTATTCTAGTTGCGCCACATTTAGGCAATTGGGAAATTCTAAACCATTTTTTTCGCACCTACTTATTTATGACTGTTATGTATCAACAGGCAAAAATTCCTGCACTAGATAAATTTATTTTTAACACCCGAAAACGTGTAGATGTAGGGTTAGTACCCGCGGACCGCAGTGGTGTGTTGTCACTTTATAAAATACTTGAAGATAAAGGTGTGATTGCTGTTTTAGCAGATCAGCAACCTAGACCGAAGAGTGGCGTGTTTGCTCCTTTCTTTGGGCAAACTGCATTAACAGGTAAACTTATTGGTGAGATGGCTAACAAAACACCCGCCTACGTTTTATGTTGCTATGCTAAACGCCTTGATGACGGTAACTATGAGGTCGTACTGAGACCGGTAAATGACGACATTCGTAACCCAGACCCTATTATCGCCGCTACAGCACTTAATAAGGCCGTTGAAGATGGTATTTTAGACTGCCCAGATCAGTATCAGTGGAGCTATAAACGCTTTCGAACTCAACCTGATCTAGGCATCAATTTCTATCGATAAAATCCGTTCAGGTAGCCTCAGAAAGCTGAATCTAGTGTCAATATTGGCATACCAGCCTCTGGCGCTATTTGTTATCACTTAATAACGCAATACTCTTTATTTGTGCATACACATGCTGCCCACTCTTTAGATTAAGCAAAGCTGCTGATTTTTTTGTAACACGGGAGAGTAACATGACTCCCTTTGCGTTTAACCGAACCATCACCTCTGACGGGCCTTCTGAAGTGACCGCCTCAACAATTGAAGGCACACAGTTCAGGATACTTGTACCCGTCTGCTGTTCGAGTGTGATACTTACATTACTTGCAACCACCCGTAATCTAACCGCATGTCCAATGGGTAAAGAATTCCGCGCGACAGTAAATCGTCCTCCCGGAAAATCAAGATACGTTAAGCCATACATGTCATCATGCTTAGCAACGTTTGCATGAATCAATGCTGCAGCATCGTCACCCTGTGCAAGTGGAAGGTCCAGTCGAGTCAACATAGTGCCAATTGGCCCTGAGGCCCTAACTTTACCGTTTTCAAGTAGCACTAGATAATCTGCTAAACGCGCGACTTCATCAGGAGAGTGACTGACGTAAATGATAGGGATATCCAACTCATCGTGCAGTGACTCAAGATAAGGCATGATTTCGCGCTTACGAGACTGGTCTAATGCAGACAAAGGTTCGTCCATCAATAAAATTTTGGGACTAACCGCCAACGCTCGAGCAATAGCTACTCGCTGCTTTTCTCCTCCTGAAAGCTGATGTGTCTTACGTTCAAGTAAGTCACCAATACCTAAAAGTTCAATGGCTCGATTTATTGATACCTTACGCTCAGAAACAGGAACTCGTTTAAGTCCATACTCGAGATTGCCCATCACATTAAGGTGCGCAAACAAGCTCGGCTCTTGAAAAACATAGCCCAAAGAGCGCATATAAGGCGGCACAAAATGGTCGCGACTCTGCCACTCCAAACCACCTACTGTCAACGCACCATCAGAGCATTTCTCTAACCCTGCGATAGCACGCAACAATGTGGTCTTACCGCAACCCGAAGGCCCAAAAATGGCAGTCACACCTTTCGCAGGAACACTTAACTCAACATCAAGAACAATCGACTTTTTGGCGAGCAGGAATCGTGCGTTAATAGCCATGTCTTTAATACCCGTATCCTTAATGCTCATGCCCTTAATTTTCATAGCTATTCAGTTTTAAGCGGCCATTAATCCCATATACAATCATCAACATAAGAAATGAAAGTAATAACAATCCACCAGACAACCAATGCGCTTGGCTATATTCGAGCGATTCTACATGATCATAAATTGCGATAGACAACACCTGAGTCTCCCCAGGTATATTCCCGCCAATCATAAGAACAACACCAAACTCTCCAACCGTGTGAGCAAATCCTAGTACTGCTGCGGTTAGAAACCCTGGCCTAGCTAACGGTACTGCCACTGTAAAAAAACGATCAAGAGGAGACGCACCCAGGGTAGCAGCAACCTCCATTGGGCGGCGACCGACCGCAACAAAAGCATTTTGAAGGGGCTGAATAACAAAAGGCATAGAATAAAGCACTGAACCGATAACCAGACCACTAAATGTAAACGCCAGCGTATAGATGCCTAGCCATTCAAGAAGTCCACCCAGCGGGCCTTGAGGACCCAGAAACAATAAAAGATAGAAACCTAATACCGTAGGGGGCAAAATCAACGGAAGTGCAACAATACCTTCTATAACAAATTTAAAACGCCAACGAGTGCGTGATAACCACCATGCTAACGGAGTGCCTAACAACAATAAGATCAATGTTGTTAGGCCCGCTAATTTAAAGGTGAGTAGTAGCGCCGAAACATCGGCTTCACTCAATATCATGGCACACTATACCCAAATGATTGGATGATTTTTTTTGACTCTTCACTTCTTATAAACTGTAGAAATTCACGAGCTGTCTGATTATCGTTAAGTAATACAGCCTGTTGCTCTATAGGCGTATAAAATGATTGCGGGACTTTCCAATAAGAACCTTCAATTGGACCAATTTTAGCATTCAATTGTGAATAAGCGACGAAACCCAACTCTGCATTTCCCGTTTTAATAAACTGAAACGTTTGCCCTATACTCTCGCCTCTAACAATACGACTTTGAATATCTTTCCAAATACCAAGAGACATCAGTATTTCTTCAGCCGCCTTTCCATAGGGTGCAAGCTTGGGATTAGCGATAGCCAGATGGCGAAACGAAGCGTAATTAAGACTATCATTTTTAAGAATATCGACATTCGAGTTAATAATATTGTCTGAAGGGCTCCAGAGTATCACTCTGCCTATAGCATAAGTGAACCGACTACCTAATAGAGCATTTCCTTCCTGCTCCAATCGTTTAGGCCGAATAATATCTGCGGCTAAGAATGCATCGAAGGGGGCGCCGTGTTTAATCTGTGCGTAGTGTTTACCTGTAGAACCAAAAATCAAAACTATTTTATGGTTACTTTTAAATTCAAAACGCTCGGCAAGCTCAGTGATCGCTGAAGTGAAATTACTCGCTACAGCCACTCGAATCTGATCAGCCATCACCTTAGAAGTGCTCAACATGAGTAAGCAGGCTGCTATCAATGCCACTAGTCGCCGTAATGACATAAGCCAGTGAGGTAAATTTATGTCTGCTATTGTCATAACTGACGTGGTCATGACTAACTCGGTAGTAACTAACCTAGCCTTAACTGTTTCTATCATAAAGAAATTTATCATATCCAATTTTATTCTGTTGAGCTTTTTCAACTCAGAATATCACACGTAAGATACAATCTATAATAACTCTAACAAAGTATTACTCTAACAAAAAAGGCCGCAAATAATGCGACCTTTTTTTAAAAAATGGAGCGTAGATTAACCACCCAACATTTCATCTCTCAAGCTTTCTTGTGCTGGCTTATCAGACAACCAAACACCAAACAAAGCCTTTTTGAATTCTGAACCTGCAATAGTGTTAGCAAGCTTACCATTTACATAAACTTCAACACCCTTTCCTGGAACATATACCATATCGTATACGTTATTTTCAGTCGCTTCATCACCAAAAACAGCTAAGAAGCTGTCAATTTCAGTTTTGATTGCGCCAGTGTTGCCATTTGTTGCATTTTCGAAACCTTCACGAGTAACGTTTGACATTTTCTCGCCATCTACATCACGCAACATGTGTAGTTTAATAGCCATTGGCTCATCAGAGTTTATAACCTTAGTTGCATCAGAAGACTTCTGACCAAGGTATAATCCACCAACATATACATCAAACATCCACTTTTCACGCAAACCAGCGCCATTTAAAACAAGATCAGAGTTGCCTGCCTTAATTGAATCTGGAATATTTACGCCTGCAACTTCCTTAGCGAAAGCCATTTGAGTAAACCCTAGAACTAGTACCAATGCTGTAATTAACTGTTTCATTTACCTTTCATCCCTAATTGATTATTTTTTTGATGCCCTGAAACTAGAGTATCGTTCAAATCTTCTGTTTGATACGACTCAAGCCAGACCAGTATGTACACTTCATACCAAGTAATCATGGAAAGTACATTTAATAGCAATGTGCCTTCATACTAAGCATGTACACATAATGATCATATCAGTAGCTCGGCAATTATACTGACCAATAGATCTCATACAAACAAAATTATAAAAATTTGCTCGCCATTTCACACAAATTTAATCACAAAAAATGACACCTTCAGACACAAAAAAACCACACATTTATCGACAAATATTTCGCCTTCAAATGTGTGGTTTTTTAATCTAAATACCGACTACTTAGCTATCGATTAGTTAGCTATCGATTACTTAAACAATGTTTCTCCAGTTAAGCCTTGCTTCTCAAGAATATCTCTAAGACGTTTAAGCGCTTCTACCTGAATTTGTCTAACACGCTCACGGGTTAAACCAATTTCTCGCCCAACTTCTTCTAACGTGCTCATTTGATATCCACGAAGACCAAAGCGACGAGCAAGCACTTCTTGCTGCTTACCTGATAATTGATCTAACCATGTATCAATACTTCCACGAAGATTACTATCTTGAAGCAACTCAGCAGGGTCAGATGCAGATTCGTCTGCAACCGTATCTAACAATGACTTGTCGCCATTACCACCCACAGGTGTATCAACAGAGGTTATTCTCTCATTAAGACCAAGCATTCGCTTTACGTCTTCGACAGGCTTGTCTAGTAAATCAGCGATTTCTTCAGCTGTAGGCTCGTGATCAAGCTTTTGAGTAAGCTCTCGAGCTGCTCTGAGGTATAAGTTGAGTTCTTTTACAACATGAATTGGAAGTCGAATCGTGCGCGTTTGGTTCATAATCGCACGTTCTATAGTCTGCCTGATCCACCAAGTAGCATAAGTTGAAAAGCGAAAACCTCTTTCAGGGTCAAACTTCTCTACCGCCCGGATCAGACCTAAATTCCCTTCTTCAATAAGGTCTAAAAGTGTCAAACCGCGATTAACATATCTACGTGCGATTTTTACAACAAGACGGAGATTACTTTCAATCATCCGTTTACGCCCTGCATCATCGCCTTTTTGTGCTAAGCGAGCGTAATAAACTTCTTCTTCTGGTGTTAAAAGCGGTGAAAATCCTATTTCATTCAGATAGATCTGAGTCGCATCCAGCTGACGGTAAGTTTGCGATTCGGCAGTATATTTAGCCGCTCGCTTGCGGTCAATGGAAGTTACAACACCATCGCCGTTATCACTTTTATTGTCCTTAGAACGAATATTGCCGCCCTCAAACGCTATTTCTTCAACGAGTTCTTCTCTTTCTGCTGACATAACACAGGCCCTGCTTTATGTATCATTCCTTACACTTAATACAACCCCGAGTGACAAACCTCAACGGTTTAGTGTCGAAACAATCTAATTGTTATATGGACTACCCCGTTTGATTTAAACTGTAAATATTTCAGTCTTAATCAAACATCCTGTTTTAACTCTTCTTAGGTAAATAACCTAAGGGGTTAACCGGCTTTCCATCTCTACGAATTTCGAAGTGAAGTTTTGCTCGGTTTGTTCCAGTATTCCCCATTTCAGCAATCTTTTGGCCTGCTCTTATTTTTTGGCCTTCTTTCACCAGAATCTGCTTGTTATGCGCGTATGCACTCAGGTAATTCTCGTTATGGTTTATAATTATTAATTTACCATATCCAAGTAAACCACTTCCTGCATAAACTACTTCGCCACTGGCTGCTGAAAATACTGGATCACCCAATTGTCCGGCTATATCGATACCTTTATTATCGCTGCCGGAGTTAGAGTATCTCGCAATAATTGGGCCAAGGTGTGGCCACCTCCATTTAATTCCCTTGACGCTTTTAGTTTTTCTGCTATTAAACGTTTGTTTCTTTTTTTGGGGAATAGCCTTATTTTTTGAGCGGCTTTTAGAAGCCTTAGATACATTTGCACTCTTAGTTTTACTTTTACTAGAGCCACTTGAAATCCGACCACGAAGGTCTAGTCTAATTTTTTGACCCTGTTTTATCTTATAAGGAGAAGAAATTTTATTCGCTGACGCCAATTCCTTGTAATCCCTTCCATAGCGCCATGCTATGGAATATAACGTATCGCCTTCACGCACATTATGCGAGCCAAAATACACTGGAGGATTAAAGTTTCGGTCATTATAAATTTCACTGGTATTACAAGCAGATAATGAGAAAAGGAGAATAAAAGGAACGAAAAAACGAAACAATAACCGAAGTGACAGTCGATGAGAAAAACATAAAGTTGATTGCTTTGTAGTCGCTTTTAGTCGATACACAATAATTTTATATGCTATAAATTGAATTATATATTCCAATAAAGTATATAGAAAGTCATTCGTTATTAAGAATCTACGCTAACCTATTATTCTAGCAAACTATTTCAATTCAACCATGCGCTAAAATGGTTACTTTTTATTTAAAACGTTACCAAACGAAACACCCTAAAGTAACAACCAGTTCACATTCTTAATGTCGACTACGTCCTAACTGTTCAAGTAGGAGAACAACAACAAACCCACTAATAACAGATATTATTGCCCAGCCAAGGTAGGCAGAGTGTCCTGTTAATATTTCATAACTTCCCGGCATAATATTACTTTGAAGAAGTGGTACTTCCTCTCCATGACTATTAAGACGAAAGCTGATTGTTTCCTTCCATGGCCAAACTTTGTCTAATGCTCCAATCATAAAACCAGTGAGCACTAATAAGGTATAGTCATGAAACCGCCTAAATGCCCATGCTAAAATGTTAGCAATTGTTAACAATCCGGTAACACACCCTGCTGCGAACACCGCAAGCAATGCGAAATCTAATGTCTTCACTGCATTTAGTACAACCCCATACATCCCTAATAACAATAATATAAAACTGCCGGAAATGCCGGGAAGAATCATGGCACAAATCGCCAAGCAGCCAGCAAAAAACAAGTTTATTGTTGTCGCTTCAACCTCTGCTGGTGCTGCTCCGCCAAGACTCCAGGCAACCACAATACCGAACACCATAGGAATAAGGCTCACAGCCTTCCAGTCCTTCACCTGCTTTCCGACATGCCAAACAGACGCAACGACCAAACCAAAGAAAAATGACCACAGTAACTCAGGGTATGCGACCAACAAAAAACTAATTAATTTCGCTAATGTAAATATACTAAACAATATGCCAGAGAACAGTGTCAGCAAGAATGTGCCGTTAATAGAGCTCCATGCAGCTGAAAGCCCCTGCTTTTTAAGGGTAACGAGAGTTTTCCATGAAATTGATTGAATAGAGTTAATTAACTCTTCATAAATACCGGTAATAAAAGCAACCGTTCCCCCTGACACACCAGGAACGATATCTGCAGCTCCCATAGCAGCCCCTTTAAAAAACAACAGCGCTTTTTCTTTACTCACTACTCTTCCCTTATGAAACTAAATACATCAAAAAAATCAGTTATCGCTAATGATTAACGAATAACACCGCCAAGCAGTGGTACAAAATACACCGGTTCAATCACTCGATATTCAAAATTACTGCCTTTACGAGTCACCACTGTTAACTCTTGCTTATCGCCCCCAACAGGTATCACCAAACGTCCACCCTCAGCCAGCTGACCTAATAACTCTTTTGGTATTTCACTCGGTGCTGCAGTGACTATAATTCCATCGAAGGGTGCAGATGATGGCCACCCCATCCCGCCATCAGCATGACGCGTATAAACGTTCCGTAGTCCTAATTGACGAAATCTCTCTTTCGCTTTTTCTTGCAACGGTCGAATTCGTTCAACACTGAATACTTCATTAACTAACTGAGCTAAAATGGCGGTCTGAAAACCTGATCCTGTCCCTAATTCAAGGACTCGAGAAGGTTTTGACTCAAGAAGGATCTGCGTCATTCTTGCAACAATATAGGGCTGCGACAGCGTTTGGTTGTGCCCTATCGGTAGCGCGGTGTCTTCATACGCTCTATGTGCCAATGCTTCATCAACAAAAATATGGCGGGGCGTATTTGCCATCACATCCAACACATCTTCGTTATCTATCCCTTCATCCCTAAGTCGTTCTACAAGACGCATCCTGGTGCGCCTAGAGGTCATCCCAATCCCCTGTAAGTTTAAAGACTGATTCACTTCATCCCCTCAACCCAGTGACTAACATCACTGATTGCATCATAACGAGTCATATCCACATGTAACGGTGTTATTGAGACATAACCATTTGCGACATCATAAAAATCGGTTCCTTCCCCTGCGTCATCTCCCTCTCCAGCTGCGGCAATCCAATACCGATCTTTACCTCGAGGATCCTTTATCATCTCAGGCGCATTCCCCCTTGCCCTATGACCAAGACGTGTTACCTGTATCCCTTTTAATTCTTCAAATGGCCTATCAGGCACATTAATATTCAATATTGTTCTAGGTCCTACCGATAAGCATATTTTGCTAGTCAGTAATTTTGATACCACCTTAGCGGCCGTGGAGTAATAGTTATGCCCATCACTCACCAATGAAACTGCTATTGCGGATTTAGGCAAAAATCGACCTTCCATCGCGGCCGCTACGGTTCCTGAATAAATGACATCATCGCCCA
>PJEL010003721.1_pt1 | contig 12867 bp, 7 predicted proteins | sample 1853271 | NCBI WGS metagenome assembly PJEL01 (sample SAMN08108733, study PRJNA415343) | Invertebrate metagenome, whole genome shotgun sequencing project. | host: Globobulimina | place: Sweden: Gullmar Fjord | collected 2015-08 | reverse complement strand
TTTTGCCCTATTTGCTTTACCTCTTTGGTTGATAAAGAATCCCTTTCCTTTGTAGAGAATATTTATTTTACTTTCTTTTTTTTCCTTTGAAAGTTTTTTTGAAAATGCCTTAGGAGAGCTTCTAAGAAGGTTGTCACTCTCTAGAACACTAGAGTGATTTTTAACACTTACTTATCCTGTATTGTTAGTTTTACTACTTAGTAACTTAATAAAAAGTAGCACTACCCCATCCCATTCTTTAATAACCCTAAAATAGTTACAAGAGCTAAATGAGTGCTTCTTTAGTCTTCTTTTCTTTTGCTTTCGTGAATGAAGACAACGTTTTTTGAAAAAATTTTGGTAAGTATTATAACACTTATAAATAGAATTACTTTGGTAAAATACTCACAGCATCAGAGAGCCAAGCTGCTTCTTCTTTTTTTTATATTGGGAATATGTTTGATCTAAAGGATTATATTACCTTCTTTGGCTAATATGACTCTTTGTTCTTTATCCTCTCTGTTTTTGGCATTCCAAATATAACCCACACAACCCATCCACAGAGCTTAATATCTTCTTTTGATAAGGTGTTGGGTTGGCTTTTTTTACGAATTCTTGTGAGCATGTGAGCATTTTATAAATATAACATACCCCTATAATAAAAACCAAGTATTGCTACTATGATAAGTAACTATAATTGAAGAACTGGGAAGTATTGCGTGTTTAAAAATTTTGTATGCTTAATTTTTGTAACAAAATATAGGAGAGGTGTATTTACTAAAGAAATACTCCTTAAAATGAAAGAAACACTTGAAGTCTTGAGTAAAAAATTAAAGGAGTTATTTTAGAGTTTGGCGGTGAAGACTAGCTCCTACATTTAATGGTTTCTATCCCCCCTAGGATAGCTTTATGTAATTTTGTAGGACTAACAAAAAGGAGCATATTGGTATGAAGTAAGAATGAAGTTTGGCAAACAACTAAAATATAAGCTATGGGGTTCTCATTTATGGAGTCCGAGCGATTAAAGTAGTATCTTGTGGTGGAGATAGTTTAGATGTAATTAAAAAGTATGTAAATAAGTAGCGAGTACCATCTTCCCTAAATAGTATTAAGCAATATAGCAGAGAAAGACTCTATGATAGGTAATAAACTTAATAGTATGTAGAGGAAAAAATAGCGTAGGTGACTGGAAGCTAAAGAACGATAGATTACCTACTCATCTTGTTCACTAAAAGCTAATTTAGTGGGTTGGCTTAATAGTCAGAATATTAAGAGCGAATTCACCAATCCATACTAGGTGAATAAAAAGTATAATTATTAAAAGATTACGATATATCCTTAAGAATTTTCTCGCCTTTCTCAATTACTTCATCAATTGTACCAACCATATGAAAAGCAGACTCTGGAATATAGTCAAGACTTCCATCTAATATTTTATTAAATCCTATTATTGTTTCTTCAATAGAAACTGCAACACCCCTCATACCAGAGAATTGCTCTGCAACAAAGAAAGGTTGTGAGAAGAAAAGCTCCATCTTACGCGCTCGATAAACAATCATTTTATCATTTTCTGATAACTCATCCATTCCCAGTATTGCTATAATATCTTGTAATTCTTTATTTCTTTGTAGTACTTTTATAACATTCTTTGCTGTGCTATAGTGAGTCTGCCCAACTCTTTCAGGGGTTAAAATTCTAGAAGAAGAGTCTAGTGGGTCAACAGAAGGATAAATACCTCTTGCTACTAATTTGCGAGATAAAATAATAGTTGTATCAAGATGTGTAAATGTTGTTGCAGGTGCTGGATCAGTAAGGTCGTCTGCTGGTACATATACAGCTTGTATAGATGTTATTGACCCACGCTTAACTGATGCTATTCTCTCTTGGAGAACTCCCATTTCAGTAGCCAAGTTTGGTTGATATCCAACAGCTGAAGGCGTTCTACCAAGCACCGAAGAAACCTCGGAGCCAGCTTGTACAAATCGGAAAATATTATCTATAAATAGTAATACATCTTTTCCTTTATTCTCTTTTTTGTCGCCATCTCTAAAGTATTCAGCAACTGAGAGGGCCGATAGTGCCACACGTGCTCTAGCACCTGGAGACTCATTCATTTGACCAAATAGTAGCGTAGCTTTTGAGCTTTTCAGGGCTTTTTTATCAACTTTACTTAAGTCCCATCTTCCCTTCTCCATACTCTTGTTGAATTCCTTACCATAGTTTATAACCTTTGACTCAATCATTTCACGCAAAAAGTCGTTTCCCTCTCTAGTACGCTCTCCTACACCAGCAAATACTGATAGTCCCTCATGAAGTTTCGCAATATTATTAATAAGCTCCATTATTAATACTGTCTTACCAACTCCAGCTCCGCCAAAAAGCCCTATTTTCCCCCCTTTAATAAAGGGAGCTAGTAAGTCAATCACTTTTATTCCTGTAGGTAAAATCTCTGTAGTTGTTACTAAGTCTTCAAATGGTGGTGCTTCTTGATGAATAGACCTGTATTTATCTGTAACAGGAGCATCCATCCCATCAATTGGAGATCCCACAACATTTAATACACGACCCAAGACAGCTTCTCCTGTAGGAACCTCAATCATCTTACCAGCTGCAACAACATCCATCCCACGATATAGTCCCTCTGTACTATTCATAGAAATTGTACGCACAGTATCATCTCCCAAATGTTGCTGACACTCTAATATTACACTTTCCTGGTTCTGGTTTTTGATTATAAGCATTTCACGAATCTGAGGCAGATTGTGACCATTTGTTCTATTAAATTTAACATCCACAACTGGCCCAATAATTTGTGTGATTTTTCCTTTTTGTTCAACTTTTTTCATTTTTAGCAAATTTAAAATAAATTTATTAGGATATTAGTGTAGGTAATATAAACATCTGTAAGCAGTTATTATGAATAATTAATATCTACTCACCTTTGACTACTAAGGCGATAATAATTTATTCTCAACCACAAATATAAAAAAACTTCTACTACTTTGTCTTACTTAATTAAGATAAAGACACTTTATATTTAAACTATATTATCTTATTTTTTATAACCTTTAAATATCTTCTTGGGAAACTCTAGATGAAAGATCAAAAATTAATCCAAGTTCTACCCTAAGGTTAAAAATAAAACCTATTAATAAAGTTAGAATTAGAATAAACCAACTATAACCACTAAAGCAAGCTAGCTCTAGCGAACCTTAATTTAAATTTCAATGAAATACAAGATAGAGTTTGGAGTAGATGCCTCACTTTTGCTCATTTGACATTTACAAATAAAATTATAGCACTCCACTTATACACCACTGTATTAATTTAACTTAATTGCAAATTTCTAAAGAAAACACTCTAAAATCCGTAGATAGTGACTTGATTTATAATAAGTGAACTACTCTTTATTTTTAGATTTATAGACAACAGGAGGTGAGATGCCTTTCCTCTTCAACTATTGCTTGCTATTGCACAAGTCACCAAAAGGATTTTTGTCTCTTAAGTTGGCTCTACATCCACTCCCTTTAGAAAGAGAAAGAACACCCCTTTTTGACACCTCATTAGGTTGAGTTTAGTCTTAATTTTATTGCCCGAAAGTTTAATAACATTAGAATCATTTTTATCGCACATTATCTCTATGTCGGTAAGCAACAGATAAAAACCTACTTTAACTCTTAGGGTTGTTGAGCTCAGAATGAAGAGTTAGCACATTACCAGGATATGTAATGTACGCCTACTTTAAAGAACTGTTTATTTACTTTCTTCGCTTTATAGTTAGTAAAGGTTTCTAATAAATGCCAATTTTTATCTAAGATAGCTTTGTTTAACCCTGCTTTTGGGATAGCGTTATTTTTTAACCAATTCCCTTTTTCGCCTTTCTTTGCTTTAGGCTTTTTTGTCATTTGTTTTGTCTTAAGGTCTTTGAAGCCAATAACCTTAGTCTCTTCATTGTCAACTATCTTTCGGCTGATTTGATGCCAAAAATTTTCCCTAATATTTATAATGCTCCTATGGCTTGAAGAAAGTCTAATTTTTGTTTTATATATTGCTTTACTTCCTTTCTTCTGCCTTGAAAGTTTTTTTTGAAAACACCTTACTCGACTCTCTAAAATGGGCTTATTATTTTTTTCTTCCTTTGTATAGTCAAAAAAACCTTTACTCATCATAGCAGTAGATGGGTACTTTTACCTCCTCAACCCATCCTATGGTCTGTTTTTCGATAGTAGTCTTTTTTTTGGGTTTTTTAATGCTAGTTGTTGCATAGTAGTAGGTTGTTGTTTATTTTGAGTTTGGCTTTCATAACAAAAAGAAACTTTAGTTTATTATTCCTTTTCTTTATGTAAATAGAGCTTAGTGTCTTGTAAGAGCGATGTTTTTTAACCTATATTGTTAGTTTTACAACTTAATAAAAAATCGCATTACTCAATCCTTACCTTTAACAAACCTAAATAGTTAACATAGTTAAAAAAATGATTGCTGAGTTGTCTTTTATTTTGCTTTAGTGTATGAGGACAATGTTTTTTTGAAAAACTTTGATAAGTGTTATACCAATTACTGGTGTAGTTACTTGGGTAAAATACTTGTAAGATCAAACAACCAAGGCGGTTCTTCTTTTTTTTAATATTAGTAGTATGTTTGAAGAAAAACGGGGGAATTGCCTTCTTTAGATAAAATACCTACTCTTTTCATCTATATTTTTTGCACTCCAAATATAGGGAACTTAAACCTCATTCAAAGGATTAATACCTTTTTCTACTCCTGTGTAGATTTAGCTTTTAAGCGAATTTCCCATCAAAATATTGTAAATATAACGCATCCCTACATAAAACAAGTTTTGCTAATATGGCTAGGAATTATATTTGGAAATAAATGAAGGCTAGAATGAAAGAACCCATTGAAGTCTTAAGTAAAAAATGAAGTGGCAACTTTTAGAATTTGTGGGTGAAGGTAATCTCCTTCATTTAATATTTTCCTTTCACTCCACAATAGCTCTATGTAATTTTATTGGATAGTTAAAGGGAGATGTTCACATGAAGTTTATGAGTCAAATAAAAGCGAAATTATTGAGTTCCTATTTACAGAATTCTAGCTATTAAAGAGAACTTCTTGTGGTGGAGATAGTTTAGATGTAATTAAAGAAGTATATAAATAAGTGGCGATTACCATCGTCCCTAAAAGTTATTAAGCAATAATATAAGAGAGGAAGACCTAGGATAGATATAAACTTAATAGTATGTACAGGAAAAATAGCGTGGGTGACTAGGTCGCTAAAGCATGGTAGATTACCTACGCGTTTTGTTCAAAAAAAACAGGAGTAATTTTATGAATAGTAAAGATGATTTGATTTTTTCAAGCAAGTAGGCGTATCTGAAACAATCCACCAAATACAGGCCAGTTTTAGTACAAGAAAGTCCCGTTTTTATTTCCTACCAAAACACAACCTTTACTTTTTCAGCTAGTAATCAAGATATATACTCTGCAATGCTCAACATAAATCCAAAAATTCTTAACAGTTTATTAAGCTTTCTAGAAATAGCATTTACTCTATTATCCCATACACCATCAATATCCTCAAGGTAGAGTAACTCTGGATTTTGACTATCAAGCTGCTCTAAGCAACCTGACAATAGATCATCTTTCATGCTACTTCCACCATAATTGGTGTTTATATATACTACTTCATAATCTTCCCTAGAGGTGTTTAATCCTGTTTTTTCATTACTCATAGAAATGCAAAGATTAATTGCTTCCTCTAAATCTCCAATTTTATCAATAAGACCAAGTTCTTTCATTTGCTCTGGATACCATACATCTCCCTGCGCCAGAGGTTCTACCTCTTCTTCACTCATCCCTCTACCTTCTGCAACAACCCTCTTAAATCCTTCTCTGGCCTCATCTAGAAGATACTGAATCACAGCATCATCTTCTTCGTTATTTGTATGATAAGGTGAAAAAATAGGATTATAAGGTCTACCAACACTAACTTCTTCTACGTTTACTTCTTGTTTCTTTAAAGCATCTTTATACTCCCTTTTTTGAATTAATACACCTATAGAACCTGTTAGAGCTGAAGGTGCAACAACTATTTTATTACATGAAGCAGCTAACCAATATCCTCCAGAAAAACAATAACCATTGACAAAAGTAGAAACTGGCTTTTCTTCACTAAGATTTTTAATAGCATGACCGATATTCTCTGAGGCTATAGCACTTCCTCCATTAGAGTTTATAATTAATATTACAGCACTTATGGAGTCATTTTTCTCACATTCCTTCAGTAGTTTTATCGTACCCCTGTCTGTAATTTCTTTTAATGAATTCTCTTCTCCAGAAACTATTATCCCACTAAGAGTGATCACTGCAATCTTTTTAACCATTTGGTCTCTGATAATACTTTCCTCCATCTCTTTTTGTTTTTTCTCTAATTCTAATCTAGAGAGTATAGAGAAAAATCTTTTAAAAAACCCTCGATCTTCTATTATTGGATTATACCCTCTATATGAACTTGCATATTGCTCAAGGTCAATATATCTAACATCTAGTTCACGTGAAGTTTCATCATTTTTTTCATCATTTGTTTCATCACTCAATTGAGTCTCAGGCTCAGAAGCAATGGACTTCTTATTCAAAAGCTCTGATACACCCTCATGCAAAAACACAAGTTTATCTATCATCCCATTCTTTTTTGCTTCTTGTGAAGATAAGAGAGGGGTTGTTTCTAACTTTTCTAAGAATTTATCTCTTACCGAGTCAACTACTCTATTCACAACACTTTTTAAGAAAATTTTATGTAAGTATGTAAGAATCTTTAGTCGAGTTTCTCTTTCATATGGATGCAATGAATCTGTACTAAGAGGTTCTTGTAAGACTTTATGTTCCCCAGACCTATAAAATCTATTCTTAAAGCCAAATTTATCCAATAAGTTTTTAGCATGAACAGAAGGATACCACAACCCTAATAGAATTTGTCCTGAAGGGTGCATATGAATTTCATCTGCTACCTCAGCTAAAACAAAAGCACCTTCTGATAGACCTGATGCATAGAAAAAAATAGGTTTTCCACTCTCTTCTTTAAATTTTAATAATATATTTTTTAAGTCCAATAATTGTGACATTTTTACACATGCTCCTCCCCAATCAATATATATTCCATCTATATTAGAATCACTAGCTGCTTTTTCTATTAGCTCCTTCAAAAAGGGCAAAGAGAGGAAACTTCCTCCAAATTTACCTATTTTTTCATATTTATGATTGGTAATACATAATCCTCTAAGTTCAATATTCAACAAATTACGTCTATTAGAGTTTAGATAAGATTCTGTCTCTTCTACTTCTCCATTTGAGCCTTTACCTTTGAAGTACTTAACTGCAAAACTTAGTGACAGAAAAAATATTGCTGATAAAATAACCCTCTTTATATAAGGCTTTCCCTTTATTGTACTTATCATAACTTAATTTATATATTTAAAAACACAGCAAATTTAACCAACAAATCCTTATTATTAAGGAATAACCTTTAAGTTCTTCAATTGTTTAATAAGATTTTCAATACTTCCCTCCTTTAAACAAAAACCACTTACTGGTATATCCAATGCTAGTTTTAGGTTTTCTTCGGAGTCCCTATAAGCAGACCATATGATTATAGGGCCATTGTAGAGCATGTCGCGCAACCTACGAACCAATCTAGGTCCATCAAGAAGAGGCATCTCCACATCAACAATCATTGCATCATAATATGGTTTTGGAGGTTTAGCTCCACTTTTAATATCTTCTGAAGTTGGAGGTGAGTGAACAGACTTTACATAGTTAAGTGCTATTTCTCCATTTTCAGCATGAGTAATTTCTACATTAGGAGCTATCTCTTTAAGTTCATACTCTAAAAACCTTACCCAAAAGGGCTCATCTTCAGCTACCAAAATACGCTTTTTTACTTGTTCCATAATTAAAATTAGTTTAAATAACTTAAATACAATATGTAATATTATATTACACTCTATATTATAGCTCTAATTTAACTTTAAATTCTACATTGACAACCCACTACACCCATCATAATAATCTTTTTTTTTATCACTAATTATAAAGTGTCCATAAATAGCTTAAATAATAGTTTTTCACATTATTTTTTAACATACACAAAAAACATTACAATTACATAATTTTACGTTTTTTTGTTCAAAAACAAATATTTGTTATATTTTTAAACTATAAAGTTAATCTAAAATACAATATTGTATTTTATTTGATAATACATATCCTAATAGTTAAACACGGTAGATCATTATCTATTATAATATTTATTAGGTTATTTTTTACTATAATTTATAAACTAACTAAGAGTCAATTTTTTTTTCTTCTAATATAGAGTCCAAATATTTTGCTCCTTCTACCAAGATATCTAACTTACCTGCCTTATACTCTCCTTTTATTAAAGCAAAAGTTTCGTTACCTCCACCACTACCATTAATGAAGGTGGAAAAATAATTTATAACTTCAGAAGCATTTATTTTTTTTGTAACACCTTTTGATACTTTTGCAGCAACATACACATTATCTAATATTACACTAATAAGAACTACTGCTATAGGGTTTATGCTCTTCTCTAAATCAATTAATAACTTACGTAAATCGCTTGCCTGTTCTGTTTTTACCTCTATGACTCCTATGAAAACTCCTCCTATATTTTTTAGATTATCAATCAAGTTATTTTTTTGTTCACTAAGTATCTTTTTCTGATAGCTTTTTAATGTTTTTTTGCACTCCTTATAATTATTTTGCAAATTCTCTAAAGCTTTTAAGGTTTCAGTCGGATAGCTAAGAGATTTTCTGATTTCCATAAATTCTCTATGTGATCTACGAACCCATTGTTCAGCAGCAACTGAAGTTATTGCCTCTATTCGACGAATTCCAGCAGCAGCACTTACGTCACCAAAAATCTTGAAAAAACCTATATTTCCTGTTCTCTCTACATGAGTCCCACCACATAGTGCTTTGGAAAAATTTTCATCAAAAGTAATAACTCTAACTTCACCTCCATATTGCTCATTATCTAACATTAATACATCACGCCTTTTAGCTTCATCAAATGAAATTGAGCGTTCCTCTGTAAGTGGAATATTTTCACGAATTTTATGGTTCACTAATTTCTCTACATCCTCTAGCTCTTTATCTGTTAATGGTGTAGAGTGGCTGAAATCAAAACGTAATTTTTTATCGTCAATATATGACCCTTTTTGCACTACGTGAGACCCAACAACACTACGAAGGGCTGCATCTAATAAATGTGTTGCACTATGATTGTTTGTAATCAAAGCTCTCCTTTTTTTATCTATTTTAGCAATAAATAAACCTCTCATTTTTATAGGAAGCGAGTTTGTCTTGTGAACTATAAGGCCATCTTCCCTATAAGTATCTATAATTTTACAATAGTTACTTTCATCACTCTCGCTAAATAATAAACCACTGTCCCCTACTTGCCCTCCTCCTTGTGGATAAAAAGGAGTTTTCTCTAAGAGTATTTGATAGTACTTTTTACCTCCTTCATCTATTGTTCTATAGGATAGGATTGAAGTTTTTGAGTTTTTTTTATCATATCCAACAAACTCAGTTTCTGAGGCGATGGTCGGTGCAATTTCTCCACTTTCTGGTCTCTGCCAATCTCCCAACGTCCTGCTAGAAGCAGTTTTTGATCTGGCTTTCTGGGTTTTCATCTCATTATAAAATCCGTCCATATCAACTTCTAGTCCCTTCTCTGCAGCCAATATACTTGTCAAATCTGGAGGGAAACCATATGTATCATAAAGCATAAAAACATTTTGCCCTTTTATTTTACCATCACTAGCCTGCCTACTAAGTATTTCAAACCTCTTGATACCTCCAGAGAGTGTTATTAAAAAAAGCTTTTCTTCATTTTTTATAATATCCATTACCTCTTTTTTCTCTTCTAACAAACGACCATAAGTACTACCTAAAGTCTCTAGGAGTTTATAATAAAGCAAATACATAAATGGATCTCGAAATCCCAAATATTGATAACCATAGCGAACCGCACGACGAAGTATACGGCGAATAACATATCCAGCTTGCTGAGATGAGGGTCTCTGCCCATCTGAAATAGAAAATGCAATGGCACGCAAATGATCAGCTAAAACACGAATAGCAATATCTTTTTTACCACCTTTGCCATATTCAACTCCAGCCATTTTTGATATTTCATCTATAATTGGCATGAAAACATCAATCTCATAAGTAGAATTTTTATTCTGTAGAGCCATTGAAAGTCTCTCTAGCCCCATACCAGTATCCACATGTTTAGTTGTCAATGGAACCAAATTACCATTTGCTTCTCTATTATATTCCATAAATACCAAGTTCCATAACTCTATGACCTTTGGATGATCTTTATTAATAAGATCTAGGCCAGCAACAGCTCTAATTTCTTCTTCGCTACGAAGATCAATATGAATCTCAGTACAAGGCCCACAAGGCCCACTTGAACCCATCTCCCAGAAGTTATCTTTTTTACCCTCTTGCTTTATATGATTTAGAGGAATATATTTTTTCCAAAATTCTAAAGTTTCCTCATCTCTTTTTAACTTATCTAAACTATCTCCTCCAAAGTAAGTTACATACAGTCTATCACTTGGCAAGTGATAAACATCATTGAGTAACTCCCAAGCATAAGATATTGCTTCTTCTTTGAAATAATCACCAAAAGACCAATTCCCCAACATTTCAAATAAAGTATGATGATAAGTATCATGTCCTACCTCTTCTAGGTCATTATGCTTACCACTAACACGTAAACAAGGCTGACTATTTACAACGCGAGAGGCGGGTGCTGGAGAATTTCCAAGAAAGATTTTGCGAAAAGGATACATTCCAGAGTTAACAAACAGTAGGTCAGCATCCACAGGATTTACAATCCTGCTAGCAGCTATATTTAAATGCCCCTTTTTTTTGAAAAAATCAATGAATTTTTGCCTAATTGTATCTGTTGTCATAATCATAATATTATAAAAGTGTGTATAGATTGTATCTATAAAAATCAAAAGTAGTTACTTTTCATCATACTAACTAAGGATACTTGTCTTTTAAAAAGATTATAAAACCTTAAGTTAAGAAGTTTTAATTCATAAATAATAAAGTAGAGATATACTCTCTTTAAACAAGAAGAGTAAATCACAAATAATTTATTACTACTTATAAAAGTTCACATTATGAACTCTGATACTATTATTATGTAGTTTAAAGTACAAATATTATTTTTAGTTCTATCTCGATATTAAAATCATACAATGAATTCTACTATAGAAAAATGATATATCAACTATATTTTTATTAAAAAAATTAGCTGCAATGAAGCCTCTTTTTTATTAATATATTAACTTAAAAATAACAACTATGTCCACTAAGCCTTTTTACGCAATATCAACTTATTCAATAATAAATATTTTATTTTCATCAACAACGATATATGCAATGACATCAAATATAAAAAATGATGCTACTCTCAAAAAAGAACAAGTTGATTCAATCCAAACTAACGATGATCTAATGATATTTTTTTTAACTTTATTTTACTATGCTTTTTATCCTCTAAATTATAATGGTAATCTTTTTTATGATTTTATTAGCAATCCTATTAAGTTTCTTTCAGATAACTATAATAATAGTTCCCTAGTCTTAAATAATATTATTTGTTGTTGCTCTCTTAAATCCATTATTGGCATATATTTAATGTTTTCATTTTTTAGAAAATTTGGAGGGATGAAAAAACTCTATGCATTTGGTACAATTGCTTGCATATTTTTTATTGATTCCTTGTGGTCTATTTTTTTAACCTATTTGCTTTATATAAACCCATCTACTATAATTTCTTCGGTTAACTTGACTATTTAAAATTAATTCTTTTTGGCTTCACTATTTTTACTTATCGCTATTATATTACACCTAAAAATACATGTTACAAGAAAACATCAACAACATACTTGATTCAATAATAAAATCGATATAATCCTCTTAATATATTAAGAATAATCCAGCTCCTGATGTATTAAGGTTATAATATTAAAGTATTCAAGAAAAGGTCAAAAAGGTACATAGTATGGCATATGAAAAAACAATAGGGCTACTTACTTGTTAGGATAAAAAATAATATGCAAAGCTATCTAGTACATAAAATATTTTTCTACTCAGTTTAATTTCTCGCAAAAAACTTGCAGAATCTGCTCCTACATATAGATTTTGGTTCATATATTTGCAGTCTAGATAGAGACTCAAGTATAAATAAAATTCTTAATGAAGAAAAAATCATCATTAAACTTCAACAATAAACATATAGTTATATATTATACTGTATATTCTGTAATACGCTGGACAACGATAAAGTATATTCATAGATTATTATCATTCCAGCAAACTGATCCTATCTCAGTGGAGCTTAATCAGATATTACAAGATGCTGAACTGCTAGGCTACTTTACTGGGAGAGTTGTAGGATGTTTTATCGGTAGTTTTATACGCTGCATAGTATTGTTATATATTGCCAATAAAGCCATAAGTATAAAAACACATAGAGAAAAAATAACAGCATTTGAGCTAATTGGCATATCAGTTTTAAGTGATATCTTTTACTTTTTAACTCTGCAATATACTAACATCTCTGCCCTCTCTCTAATTATTGAGATTACCTCCATTATTATCTACTGCTTTTTTATTAAACCTAAAAATAGTTATTACAAAAAAACTCAATAGCTCTTTGTTTTACAAAAATGCAATAATAATTTAGTTTTATGACATTAATTTTGTATCTTTTGTATCCATTTATTTTAAGCTCATGAAGAAAAATATTTTTCGTCTTCTTATCTCCATTTTCATAGCTTC
>PJEL010003719.1_pt1 | contig 12870 bp, 11 predicted proteins | sample 1853271 | NCBI WGS metagenome assembly PJEL01 (sample SAMN08108733, study PRJNA415343) | Invertebrate metagenome, whole genome shotgun sequencing project. | host: Globobulimina | place: Sweden: Gullmar Fjord | collected 2015-08 | reverse complement strand
GAAGAAGAAAATGAATATCTTAACTCCTCTTCCGGCGTAGTTCAGCATGGGGGACGTGAAGATGAAGAACAATTAACTCATTATAAGTTTCCTGGACAAGTGCTGCCTGAACCGGATAAGAGTGTAAGACTGAACTCCATTCAGAAAGCAATGGCTCGAACCATGGATTCCGCCCTCTCTATCCCTCATATGCTTTTTTGTGACGAGATTGTCGTGGATCAGCTTCTTGATGCGCGCAATGAGATACGTAAAGCTCATACGAAGGATTTTCCGAACATGTCTCATCTTCCCATCCTTATCAAGGCTGTCTCCCTCGCTCTTGCTGACTACCCTCAAATGAATTCTAGCTTGAGTCCCTGTCGAACAGAGATATTGCTGCATGCAGAGCACAACATTGGCATTGCAATAGACTCGCCAAGGTAGAGGGCAGGACTCTGGTGAAATAGTTGTAGCTAGAGCCATATTGAACTGGAAACATAGCGGCTAGTTTGTGTTGACTATCTCTAACCTTACTACTCCTCACCATTGTCAGGGGCCTCGTAGTTCCGTGCATACGTAGTGTGCAAAGACTTTCCATTTTAGATATTGCGAAAGAGTTGCGCCGCTTGCGTGACAGGGCTGCTGATGGAAAGCTCAGTCAGGATGACTTGGGTTTGGAGGATGGTGCCAAACAGTCCAAGACAACATACAGTATATCGAATATTGGAAGTTTGGGAGGCACATATTGTAGCCCTATCATCACCCCCCCGCAGGTTGCAGAAGAACAAAATGCGGCTTGTTTCTCTTCAACCTCCTTCTCTCCCTCATTTGACCTTACCGCTTCACAACTCATTTAAAACATGTTTTTTCTCTCCTTTATACATTCAGGTTGGTATTGCCGGAGTGGGCCGAATTTGCCGTGTTCCTCATTTCATGAGTCACGACTCCAATGAAGTAGTAGCTGTGAAGATACTTAATGTCTCCTACAGTGGTGCGTCGTTGGGATCCCCCAAAAGAAGCACTTTGCCTGATTTTCACTTATAATGGTCTCACATGATTCCTGGTTTTGCCAGCTGACCACCGGGTGATAGATGGAGCAACCCTGGCACGGTTCTCGAATAAATGCAAGCTTTACCTCGAGCACCCTGCAACGATGCTCTCAGCGTCCCGTTGATTGAGCTGCACTGCGGCTTGTTTAGTTCTTCACTGTCATATCATTAACCTCTTCCACACTCTGCTTGCGGGATGCCAGGTGTGTTTAAGCATGAAGCACCACGACCTCATTTATTTTATGTTACTGTATGTATATACGTATCACTTATGTCTGTCAACTTCAACCAGGAACGTGTATTTCTGCTCCACTCTTCCCTTACCTATGGTTATGTGTTCATATTATTAGCAATTTTTGACTGCTTGTGTAATAGAATGGATGTAGTTACATTGCTATTCTTTCATTTCCATGTTCCCCCCTGAATGGCCCTATCTAACATCCATTGCATATTAGTAGCAGTGCCCCTAAGTACTATTCGCTAGTAATTTATTTGTGGCTGGTAACACTCATAATAGTAGAAGTATTTGTTGTAACTGCAGGGCCGGTAATTGCTGTCAATTCAATTGCATTGTCAAGGTCTCAATCAGAATGCAGCAAGGTTATCGGCTTCCCATGCCTATCATAGAAAACCGTGTATATCATTGCACCATTCTGGAGGATGTTATAAACTGGCGATGGATGTTTGTAGGTGTTACACTTGTGAGCAATAAACGAATGCTACACAGAGAACTCAAACTAGCATGTGCTCTGCTTTTGCGCTTTTGTGATATATGGTCACCGTTTCTTCTCGTCTTCTTTTTCTGCATGCTTTCACTGTTGCCACCATCACTTCCTTAATCATTGCTTTCCACCATCCTGTCTGCGCTTTCAGCATATTGGAGGCTTCCAAAGACCCCAACGAAACAAATCATCTAATTGTTGGCGCACGTTGATTTATTTCCCAGCCACAGACCTAAGTGATGGGCACTGACATGGACCGAGCCAAACCCTAACCAGTAGTGTGGCTTGAAAACGGAGATGAACTTCCGGAATTCGGCTATGATTGGCCATGTGTTGTTCTCCCTTTGTCTCACCATTGGACTCCAAGGTCTGATCACCCATAGTTTCACCTTCACAGCCTTGACAAGGCACCCCGGAGGAAGCATTGGGACACAACGGGCAGTGAGAAAGAGTGAGCTGAAATTGGCAGCTAAGAAAGTAAGCTCTGTTAATGGTGTTAATTATAAATTATAAGTACTCTCGGTCGGATGCTGTCATGATGCATACGTGTTAAGTTGGGTGTGCGGGTTTGATGCTTGGGACAGGTGGGGTTTATAATTAAAAAAAAGATAATACTAATTTAATACGACGGACTCAGACTTGAATATGTGAGCGGGGGGTGATACCTGCCTGAGGTGCCTCACATGTTTTTGTTCAATCTCATGTTAGGTGTCCTTTGGTGATGAATCGCGCAAAGCACTGCAATCAGGCATCAATCAGGTAGCGAATGCTTTAAAAGTGACTTTAGGCCCAAAGGGACGTAATGTGGTCCTCGAACGAAGCTATGGCACGCCCGAGATTGTGAACGATGGTGCAACGATTGCAAGGGACATAATTCTTCCAAATCCTGAGGAACAAGCTGGTGCGAAGCTCATTCAAGAGGTAGCCCAGAAGGCTGACAATCGTGCCGGAGATGGAACAACAACATCAACGCTATTAGCCCAAGAAATTGTTAACAATGGAATTAGATCGGTCACATCTGGATGTAACCCAGTAGAACTTCGCCGAGGGATAATGAAGGCCTCTACTATGGTCATTGATGAAATCAAAGCACTTTCCAAACCTGTAGAGAGCAATGAGGACTTACTCCATATTGCGACAATTGCAAGCGGAAGTCCCACAATGGGAAACATTATTGCAAAGGCATTTGAGAAGGTTGGTGACACCGGGAGCACTGTTGTCGAAGAGAGCCAGATTCTTGTAGATGAGGTTGAATTCACAGAGGGTCTGACAATTGATAGGGGGTACATGAGCCCATACTTTGTGTCAGACCCGGAGAGGCAAGTTTGCGAATTGAAAAAACCCAAAATCCTGGTTACTGATAAGAAAGTGGACAATGTGAATGATCTCATCCCCCTACTTGAGACTCTTGTGAAAGCTAAGGAACCGTTATTAATTGTAGCGGAAGACGTTGTAGGAGAAGCACTCTCAGCTTTGGTCATTAATAAAATACGGGGAGTACTAGATGTAGCAGCTATCAAGGCCCCCTCCTTCGGTGATAGACGCAAGGGATACCTTGAGGACATTGCAATAGCAACTGGTGCAACGTTTGTGACAGAAGAAGTCGGCCTTAGCTTGGATAAGGTAACCATCGATATGCTCGGTCAAGCTCAGAGGGTTGTTGTGACCAAAGGAGAAACAACCATTGTTACGGATACCTCACGGTCACAAGCAGTAGAGAAACGTATTGAGTCGATCCGCAAATCTGTAGAGGGTTCAGAATCCTCATTTGATAAAGAAAAGGCCGAGGAACGTATCGCTGCACTGGGTGGAGGGATTGCTCGCATTAAGGTGGGGGCAGCTACTGAAACCGAGTTAAAAGACAAGAAACTACGATATGAGGACGCCCTAAACTCTGTGAGAAGCGCAATCGAGATGGGAATTGTGCCCGGAGGAGGAGCAACTCTAGTCTACATCATGAGGAAGGAGAAAGAGTTTTGTGATGCTATGTCAAGCCATGATGAGGCCACTGGTGCAGGTATTCTTTTCAAGAGCCTTCCTAGTGCGTGCATGCAGATTGCAAAAAATGCGGGAGTGGAAGGAAGTATTGTCTTTGAGAAGTTACGTGGCAAAGAGTTTGGATATGGTTATAATGCGGCAACCTCACAGTTTGGCAACCTGCTTGAGATGGGTGTGGTTGACCCTGCAAAAGTTACCATCAGCGCCATTGAAAATGCCTGCTCTGTAGGATCTATGGTCCTTACCACAGAGTGTCTAATCACGGAAATCCCTGAGAAGAAAGACCAGCAGCGTGCTGCAGGCTTAGATGGTATGGGTGGATACCCATACTAGACTCCTCTGTGCGGCGTGCAACAAATGACAACGATGCTAAGCTAATAGTGGTCTAGGTAAATAAGTTGGCACACGGTCTTCACCATCATGGACATTGCTACTGCTGGTAAGGCATGCTTTGAATGACTGATCAACAACCATCATGAACCATGGCGCAGTGAGAGGTTGACAGCACATCTAACCCTACTAAACATAACTAGAAACAGTGATGTTAGGGCTTGGAATACCAATGAAGCAGCAGCTGTTTATTACATCTCTATTTATTTTGCCACGAAAAATAATGTTGTTGTTTCTCTCTTTCACTTGCATACACTCTATTACACCACAATCAGTTTTCGCTTATCCCAGCCGTAGGCACCTTTCCAAGCGTTAAAAATCCGGGTAATCTTGAGTGTAATAAGAAGCGGCGTGTCAAAATTGGCACAACATTGAGATAGGTACTAACAGTTCTGGCTGCCATCTGTCCGTTTCACTTGACTGCCTGCCTTCCCCAACAGCGGGACGGACAAGTTTGGGCAGAGGAGCAGACATTCCTCACCTCCTTCACATACTCTGCATGCCACTTATCTATTTCAGCATCTGATGGCTCCGGTATGTGAGGTACCTGTTATTCGAGCACGGTAAGGCACAGGGAAAGAAATAACACACTCTATCCATTAGGGGGTTAGCAGTAAATGCAGGAGTAACATATGGGCGTGAATGTCACAATGGAGGACCTTCTTTAGAATGAGTGGTGGAGCTGAGCCAGAAAGACGACTCAGTGATTTGAGAAGAATAAAAGTAAAAAAATATGTGTGTGTGTGCTCACTTTCATGGGTCGGGCAGCTATAGTCCACAATGGGGTTCTGAAGGGAAGAGGGAGCAGCCATCTGGCAATAATAAACGATCAAAATAGTAGGTTGGGTTTAGCTCCTTCAGAATTACTACTAGTAACAGCAGTCTCTTTCAATGACGAGAGAGGAGCCATTTTCACCCACACATACACAAGAGACATGAATCCAAAACAATGCCACAAGAATAGAAGGCGATATTTATTATTCCTTCTCCCCTCCCCCCCTTAAGTGCGGTACAACACAATAGCCTGCGTGTGTGCGTTGAAATACAAGAAAAAAAGCTTCTGGCATTGCAGTATGAAACTCAAAATAAACAACAACCTCTGCACCATGGAATAATCTACAACCATCAATCCATCCATTCCCGCAGTGCAGTGAACTCTCGAAATCATCAGTCAAAGAATGAGATGTGTTACAAAGGTGGGGATGGAACAGGTATAACAAACCCTAAGCATACCTTCCCCAGATAGGCAGAATACCAGTGTACATTCTCCTGCTCAATCTCCTCATCCTTCCGCTCTTGTCATACCAGCACCTATAACACTTACTGTTCCCAAAACAGTATGAAGCGCATATTGTACAGCCCTTTTGCAGTGCCAACCGAACAAATCCTTTCCTTTTCGCAATAAAAAGCACCTGGTAGTGTTATATTTCAAATCAGATCAAATGAAGTCTGCTTGCAACGTAACCATTCGAATGAGATGAGAACAACCAAAGTCTCACATTTCATTGAGTGTGTCATACGGAGGAATGAATGAATATTCTGCTAAAATCATCTACATCATGTAGCCACCTATCTACCACTAGAGAGCACCATCCTTGTACACTCCACAGGTGTAACTACACTCAGCCCTAGCCCTAAATTCAAACCTGAACACAAAATGACTATATAATACTTAGTAATGATGCAATGCAATGCAATGCAATATATATATATATTCCTCTATTCGTGATTACTACACGCACTGATGGGGTCATACCCTAACCCTAAACCATAAACCATAAACCCATAACCCTATTTAACGCTGCTACTTCGATCCTCTAGCTCCCTAACTAGGAGAGTGATAAACCCAGCTCACTTCATCTTCTTCATTAATGTAGAAGATCTCTGCAACCCCCCCAGGAACGAGTCCAACCATCGACCCTGAATCAAGCAACCGTGCCATTACTGACGGTGTTGCAAGCGATGAACCCATCCATCCAAGAACTTGGCGTAATATTGGCATTCTACGTGCTGCAGTTGTGGTGAGCTACAATGGGAAACAATGCAATAAATAAGAGGAGTGTAAGAGAGCTGCTCTTTCTCGCATGAAACTTGGCGTGCTCAAGAAAGGATCACCCCAATAGCAGAGAATCCCCATATGCTCTCCATGGCAGACAAATAGAGTAAATTCTAGAGTAAACGCACGATGAAAAGGTCAAGTAGCTTGAGGGGTTAGGTAGGCAGCAATGAAGGAGCAGGGGGAGGATATCAGAGATCACAGGCTGTGTCATATAATATAGTCAGTAAATTCCGTGCATAACATCCACCAATGCCAAGTTTCGTTTGTCATAAAAAACTCAGGATGAGAATAGCAATAGAATATTTGCATGCGCGCATATATGAGCAACCCCTTTGTTCCTTTTACTTGAGCTTGAGAGCAGCCCAGCCCTAAAATGCTCGTAAGCAGTGCTAGCACGTCTTGGGAAACCCGCTTAGCAGGCAGAAACCTAACCTCCTCCTTTATCCCTATCTGTTTTAAACTTTAACAGAAGTCCCACCCAACAACTATATATTGGTTTAATAAATGTACAGAAACTTCCTAAGCCCCTGCCTTATGAACTTGTCTATACACCCCCCTCCCTCTCCTCCCAAGAGCGCAATATGCAAGCGATGAAGATTTTCACTAACCCCCAATGGCAATACGCCATGCGGCGGACAAGCAAGTATTCCCACGCCATCAGAAGGCGCAGCATCCACAGATCCTTCCCTGTGTGGAATGATAAATAAAACAAAAAATCAGAAAAGAGAACGGTTGGGAAGTGTGAAAGGTTATCTTGTAGCTTAAATTTACATATACATAAACATGTGCTACAATCTAGATCAATGTATGCTGCTAGGGTGTTTGCTACATCTAGGTTGCATTTTTTCCCCCAGAATCGTTCAGTGTGGGGGGCTGGAGTTAGTTAGATGGACCAGGACGCCTGACAAACACTTCATGTCTCGGCTCCTCAGGTATGGAAAATCAACAAAGGAATAAGAAGGTGGCGGTAAATTGCTCACATGCTACCACACATGCCTTTCGAATATACTACACACTTAGGGACATTATAATGCAGTATCACATATCTCCATACTCGTACCAAATAACGGTGAATGATAAATACTTCATCATTGCACGTGCAATACGTGAACGTAAGGCACCCGGCCAGTAAGGAGTAGGCGAATATATGGCAACCAGCACAACGCCAACGATCAAACACAATCTTACAGGGCGAAAAAATGGAAACAAAGCCCCATAAACCAATATGCTCACGAATACGGGTACCCAAATGACGGAACCTATGAAAAAAAAATAGCAGAATCCGGCTAAACCCTCCTCGTATAACGTCATCGGCTGCTCAAGAGGCCAATCCACAGGGAATTCACCCTCACGAACGCACTGAGCCAATTCACTGCGGACTTTTTGTCTGGTCTCCCAAGAATATGACTCAGTTCTAGCGGCTAACGCATCCGATGCACGTAAACACCACCATGTTGAGCTCTGTCCCCCCATATCTAAGATTATACTCTAAGGTTTTTTGGGTTTAGGGTTAGAGTTAGGGTTTGGGTATAGTGTAATTACATTCATAGAGGTGTACATAGGGTTAGTGTTAGTGCACCACAGTAGGACGTGGTGCACTATGTCGGTTTTTCCAGAGCAAACCGACTTTTAGCATAGAGGATGATACAGCTTAGGATGTTACAAATGTAGTGTAACCCAAGCCTCGATTCGTCCCTGCCCAGATTGAATCCAACCCAACCCGATGTACTAACTCCGCATGCGTTGTCAGTGAAGAGGTCTCAGGCCCTGGTACTGAACACTGAACTCTCCCCATTCCATGAACTGGAGGATGCTGTGGTTCTTTCCAAGTGCATTTGCAATGAGGATGGCCCCAGTTCCTGCAAGATTGAGGGGTTTGGGTCGAACAGTTGGAGCAAGCTGTGGGAATTTAGTGGTTCAGTACGTTTCAGCTCACTCCGTGTTCGAGAGATCCCAGCGTCGTATAAGTACGTCGATGAAATCCCCAGAAACGTATGGGGCACAACAGATCACAGTTTTGGAGGGCCTGGAACCCGTACGAAAACGTCCAGGCATGTATATTGGATCGACAGGGCCGAAGGGGCTTCACCACCTGGTCTTTGAAGTGGTTGATAACTCCATTGATGAAGTTCTTGCTGGTCATTGCGATGCAGTGAAAGTCACACTGGAGAAGGACGGCAGCTGTACAGTGAGCGGTCAGTGCTCTCACCGTCTCTGTATTTTGGATTGTTACATCGTTAGCTTTCTCTTTCTCTCTCTCCCTCTCATGCATTCACGTACGTGCTCGCACGCACTCTGAATGTCCTACTAGATAATGGCCGTGGTATTCCGTGTGAAATACACCCAACCACTGGGAAGTCTGCCTTGGAGACTGTATTAACAGTGTTGCACGCAGGAGGGAAGTTCGGCGGAGATGCTAGTGGCTACAAGGCAAGGAGTAATGTGGTGATACACTATCCGTTGAATTCTGTACCTCATATCCATTCTTTCCATGATGTTAGGTTAGTGGTGGCTTGCATGGAGTGGGTGTGAGTGTGGTGAATGCTCTGAGTGAGTGGATGGAAGTGGAGGTGAAGAGATATGGGTCGATTTATTCTCAGCGGTTTGTAAGGGGGGTGGCTGAAGGGCCTTTGGATGTGGGAGAGGATCCTGAAGGGAGCTCAGGAACGAGTGTGCGGTTCATGCCTGATCACTTGATATTCCGCACGGGATTGGAGTTTGAGTACGACCGAATTGCAGGAAGGATGGATGAGCTGGCTTATCTTAATGCAGGAGTGAAATTGGTAATGACAGATATGAGGGAGGGCCTAGATAGTTCGGGAGAACCAATTAAAAGGCAAGTAGTGATGTATTGCCTTGCTTCACAATGCCGCGGAAATATTCTTACCAGTATTCCAGAATATAGTACTCACTCACTTGTATGGTCACCAACATGTTTACATATTGTTGTGATTACTTGATAGGGAATCTTTCTGCCATGAAGGGGGTATCCAGGAGTTTGTGACCCTGCTATGTGATGGGAAGGTAAATCTTCACCCAGACGTTCCAGTTCTAGTCGCACGTGGCGAACACAAGAACGTCCATGTTGAGGCATGCATGCGATGGTCCAGTGACATGTTCTCAGATTCACTTGTAAGCTTTGCCAATGGCATACGAACTCAGGTGTGAACATAGTGCTGTTATTATATATACCTTTCTTTGCTAGTTACGATACTAAAGGGCTGTTATCTTCTCCATGTTGCCTAACGTGATCAGGATGGAGGGACCCACTTGGAGGGCCTCAAGTCTATAATTACTCGAACTATCAATGGTCTTGGAAGGAAGACTGGAAAGATCAGAGAGCAAGATGGGAATATTCCAGGAGAATTTATTCGAGAGGGACTTACTGCTATCATTAATGTGCAGGTAGGAAATATATGCTAGTAAGCGCAGTTGATGATATTCAAGCCACCCACCCAATGGGTGGCCTGAAGTGGCTATAGAAGCCTATTTGTTGGTGAAGAACCACCGTCTGTATTACCAAACTACTGCTTACAGAGTCATTTCAAATACGAATATATATGGCTGGCTAACAAGTCTCGCTAGTGATCATTTACTACTTATTGGATTTTTTTGAATTATATATATCTTTGCACTGTTTACCATTCTATTCAATGAATGGCTGATAATGTTTTCTACAATGATAAGGTTCCCGAGGCAGAATTTGAAGGTCAAACCAAGAACCGTCTGGGCAATCCGGAGGTTATTCTTCAAACTGCTACTGACCTCCCCGCACTTGCTTATGCCTCTGTTATTATTATTATGTGTCCTTCTATGTGTCTGTCACATACATTATTTCATTAGTGGGTTGAGGTTTGACATACGTAGTGACTCAATTAATGGTTGTTCCTCCTTTTACTGTTTTTTCCCCATTGAGATAGGTACGCGGCATCGTGGACCAGGTGGTAGGTGAGGGGCTATTAGCTGCCCTTGAGTGGCACCCCAAGATGCTGTTGGCTATATTGGAAAAATCATCCAGGGCTGCTAAAGCCGCAGCAGCTGCCAAAGTATGATATATAGATAGATATATGAAGCACAGTATTTTTATAAGGGTTTATGTCATGTCCTAGGTCAACCACCAAACGGAATAGTTAACTGAATATGTTATTTCTTCAGGCAGCTCGTGATATGGTCCGCCGTAAAAGTCTTCTAATAAGCACAATCCTACCGGGGAAGTTAGCTGACTGTTCAAGTCGCAATACGAGAGAGACAGAGATATACATCGTTGAGGGTAAGCATCATCCACTCTGAACCAGCAGTCTTCTCGTTCTCCATGGTATACCTATTTACTACCTACCATACCAGTTAATTACATTATTCCTCTTAATATTTCAAGGTGATTCTGCGGCCGGTTCAGCAAAGCAAGGACGTAATCGTAACACACAGGAAAGAATGAATCTGGGATGGATTAAGGGTGGAAGATATATCTATGGATAGCAGTATAGAATGGGATAATCCTGACTGACCATGATCGCATATGTATACAGGCCATCCTTCCACTGAGAGGAAAGATTCTAAACATTGAGAAGTGCTCAACGGAGAAAATATATCAGAACTTGGAACTTCAAGCCCTGATATCAGCACTTGGTTTGGGTGTAAGTGTCTAACTCCCCCTGGACTTATAATAATATTTCGCCATTCATTCCCCAAAATCCAACAAATTTTTCTATCTCACGATATTTAGGCTAAGGGCGGTGACTTGGATATAACCAAGCTGAGGTATGGTCGAATCATAATAATGACAGATGCTGATGTAGACGGTGCTCATATTCGCGTCCTTCTACTTACATTCTTTTGGAGATACCAAAGGTAAATAGTGTAATTACACCTTTTAAGTCTTTTTGAATATCCCACGTGCGTGCTCTAAGATGTGACAATAACAACACTGTTGTTGTATTTCCAGGGAGCTGATAACTGGAGGTCATGTTTACGTGGCCTGCCCACCATTGTTTAAAGTACAGCAAGGGAAATCTGTGTGGTGTGACGATTGCCTTACCACCCCTGTGTATCTTTAACTAACCCTAACGTGATTATGGTGCACTATTTCTAACTGTGAGTATTTTTTGTTTAAAAAAAAAAGGTACGAATATTCTGAAGATAAGATGAACTCCTTACTTGGAACACTCCCTGGTAGCCCTTCGGTGGCAGTGCAACGCTTCAAAGGATTAGGTGAGATGATGCCGGCACAGCTTTGGGACACAACCATGAATCCAAGCACCCGAACGCTCAAGTTAGTGGAAGCAGAAGATGCTGCAACAGCAGATAAGACATTTTCAATACTCATGGGTGATCATGTTGCACCTAGAAGGGAGTTTATTGATTCTCACAGCCCTGCCATGCAGTTAGAGGATTTGGATTTCTGATCTGCTTGCATCATGATTGAGTAGAGGGTTCCAATTTTTCAACTGGAGAATATCCCTTGTGGTACTCCTCCTTCTTTTCAGCATGTAATAGTACTATATCATATTATTGTTTCATCATAATGGAGGCGTCATCTTTATATTGTTGCTTTGTCGCCGCTTTGTTATGGCTATGTGTCTTGTTACTGGGCTGGTATGTATAATTTGTGTTAGCATCCACCAGTAATGCCTAACGTAAAAGTATTTTTCGAGTGATGGGTTCATAAGGGCGCTACTGCTTTTGTGGCTATCGAATCTGATTGACATCAAGCCATTAATAAGTATTAACATGTGTACGATTAACCTTCCCTGTAAGTGAACACGGCTCACATGTCCATTGCACGACCCATTATTTTTTCTCGCTTTAACATGTATCCACATGCAAATTGATGGTGTAGCTGATATTGTTACTGCAGTAGCTATGGCTATTCCTGTTCCATTTTTTTTGTAATGTGTTCTTTATCTCTGCTGTTGCTGGTGCTAATGTCGCAATAGGAATAGCCCACACATACGTAAACTAGCTATCTTTGGTTTTTACCTTGAAAATTTTCACTGCCATTCAATATTCAGCAGAAAGGATTATTATCGGCTGCAGTAGTGTTATCTATCTGTGTAGTCGTAGATGAATCTTCCTTTGACGGTATACAGTGTATCCTAGAACGTTCCTGAGAGTGCATAGCCATCTTGAGAACGATGCATATGTTTGAAGTCAAAATAAGACTCCTAACTTTCATTCAGCCGGCTATCCATACCAACATTCTCACTCAATAGATGATTCTTATACGGCAGATCTCCTTAGACCGTTGATACCAACCGCTGCCTCATTTTACCGCTTTATTTGGAATCCTCGATCCAACGTTGAAGTATCCACTCATAAACCCCACTTCAACCAATGCCAAATCATTTAAATACTATATACTGCTATTTTTCTCTACCTTTAGCTGTGTATTCATGGTTTGCGTGGAGGTTAGTGTCACGCCTGTATCAAGGGGTTGCGCTGTAAACCAGACATGTATTGATTCATTTAGGTAGAGAGGTTAATGTCTGGCGGGTAATGCAGGCACATGTAATGTATTATTTCCATTCTGCAGAGGAGTTGTTGTTGTTGTAGGGTTTGGGTTCGTATGCAGCAGCACATTCTTCAAGATGGGGGTTATGATTTCCATTATTGTGCAGGGGTTATGGGCTTCTCCTGTGAATATGAGAGGAGTTTCATTTTTGCAGAGGCAATAGAG
>PJEL010003718.1_pt1 | contig 12871 bp, 12 predicted proteins | sample 1853271 | NCBI WGS metagenome assembly PJEL01 (sample SAMN08108733, study PRJNA415343) | Invertebrate metagenome, whole genome shotgun sequencing project. | host: Globobulimina | place: Sweden: Gullmar Fjord | collected 2015-08 | reverse complement strand
CCCCCATCCATAATTACCCTTGGTGTACACAGGCGTCTGGCCAGTGAGCTGCTCCAGCAACTTTGCTGCCCGGGTTAGTCTATCTCCAGACTCCCCAACACAGCAATTAAGGACTAGCTTTTCAATCCTGAGGTCCTTCATGATATTACTGCTCTCAGTGGTCTCAGTGGCATCCTCTGTCACCTATCACACAGGTTGTCCACGGGTTGCAAGATGAGTAAAAGTAACCATAATGGGGGCCAACTCAAGTGGGTGATCTATCTGCCGGACCCCTAAAACTCTACAAACACATCATATTCACTACAATTCACCACTGTACAGATACGACAAATACTGTGACCACCGCCGTAAACCTACCCAATCACCCAATGACACCCATTCTCTCTACTCGAACCAGGAGTCACTCACCATTACCCTCATACCCTACCCTCATTCTAACCCCGCCTGTGCACGACTTACCATGATTATGAGTTATGAAGAGCTCTTCAGAATCAGAGTACAGTGGGTTATCAACCACAGTCACAGTGCTCCACCCGGGTTAGGATTAGAGTTAGGGTCAGGGTTAGGGTTAGGGTTAGGGTTAGGGTTAGGGCTAGCCACAGTCTTCCACCCGGACTCAAACTGAGGGCTAAAACCAGCTAGTGATTTCCTTTGTGTCCCTAAACCACAAATCAAGTGGGTCTATACCGAGCGACTTCCCAATGTGGTCGCTCGGTATAGGCCCACCTTGCCTGTGTTGATATTGAAGTGAAAGAAGTCCCATGGTGAAGTATTAAAATAGAGTAAGTCGTCACTGGGAATAGGCGGGCTCAAGCTCAGTGTTGTTATCCAAATTGGCATAGTTCGTTGCTCACCCCCGGCACAGCAATAATGAAAATTACATGGCTGAAGAGTAACATGATGTTGCCAAGGGGCGCACAATAATGTAGTAAACTAACATAAGGAAGGGAGATTATCTTTGAAATTGACATCACGCCAATTGATCCTTCAGAAGTGCTACTATGTTACTATAAAATAGTACTAGTTTTTACCCCTTTACTATCACGATTCTTATCCTAACACTCTAATACTGTAACCGTAATCCTAATCCTAACTCTAACTCTAACTCTAACCCTAACACTCTTTAACATTCGAATGTACTCTAACCCAAACCCTGAGAAAGTAGTGTGTATGTATATGTACACCTTAATTAATGTAATTACACTCTATCCTATCCTAACCCTAAATGATAAATAATGTACTTTTTCATTTCATCAATTAACGCTCACGCCTAACCTTAGCCCTAACTCTAACTCTAACTCTAACTCTAACGCTAACTCTATCTCTAACTCTAACCCTAGCCCTAATCCTAAACTCTAAACTCTAAACCCTGAAACCCTAACCTTCAACCCTAAGCCCTAACCCTAACCCTAATCTTAACCTTAACCTTAACCTCAACTTTAACCTTAAACTCACCTAACCCTAGCCCTAACCCTAGCCTTAACCCTAACCCTAACCCTAACCTTAACATTAGATTTAACCTTAACCCTATTCCTAACCCTAACCCTAACCCTAACCCTACACTCACTGAAACGGAAATGAACTTAGTCCACTCTAGGTCTGAGACCCATTGGTAGCCACAGACTTTGGGTGGATTCAGAGTGGTTGGATGAGAGCTCAGGTGGAAATATATTTGCGGCGGGAAGTAGCCAGTAGCACTTGGTCTAATGTATTCCCGTGGTCAGTGAGAGCTCAAGTGAAAGAAGTTCGTTGTGGGAGTCGGCAGTTGTACTCTGTCCATTTTATCCCCGTGGTTGGTGAGAGCCCTAGTGTAGTGCTTGGGCTGATGTGTCCCCGTGGCCAGTGAGAACTCAACTGGAAGAAGTTCGTGGTGGGAAGTCAACAGTATTACTTGGCCTGATGCGCGGGGGATGGGACGGATTGCTGGCGAGATTCCGGGTGGATGATCTGAAGGATATATGCCGTAAGGCGGGTCTTCAGGTGACAGGTACGAAGACCCTTCTGATCCAACGCATTAAGCATGGATTAAGAGATGATCCCTCCAGTCGAATATCAAAGGCGGTAAGGGACGTGCATGAACGGATTGAGGCTCGGCTGATAGAGCGTATTGAGCGTAGGCAGTTGGAGAGGATGATGAGAAGGAACGGTGCCCTGATCCCTTTATCGCAGAATGAAGTGGTGACATCATCTTGCAATCGCTGCAATCACCATCGTAATGTGAATAATCACCAGGGTGGTAATATTCCGATTTTTGCTGAGCGTAATTTCGATGGTCCAGGGCCAGTTAGCAGGTCAGATGAGTCAGATGAGAGCCTATTGCTTAGGGGTGAAAAGGACCCGTTCTTGAAGATATTGAGCCAGGTGGGAAGCATATTTCGGATAGTAGGAGGAAGCTATAGTGTTGAAGTGGCTACATCTAGCGCTGTAATCTTTGATGCGGAACAGATTGCGAATATGAGGAAAGATGCCACGATATTGGCTTTGCGTAGCTTCAAACTGAAACCAAGTACCGGAGAAGGGCTGAAACGGGAAGAAAGAGGACATCTTTGGCCACTGGATACTAAGGTTCTTGTCAACGGTAGAAAGTGTGAGATCAAACAAAGGAAGATATTGTGGCAGGGAACAGAGCGAAAAATACGGGGCAGTTGCAACATTGCAGATATATCCAAGTTCTGTTACGAGGGAGTAAATTTACTGCGCGTTTCATGCCTGGACATTGACAGCTATGGATTTGTGGTTCAAATTGTAAAGAAATACAGCATAGAGGACGTTATGGAGGACATTAAAAAACAGTCTGATAGTGGAGATGGGCTCCAGAGAGCTATAGATTCATTTAGGAAGGGAAATTGTGGATCAGTGGAGGATGATGATGATTCTGCTGTTTCAGCCACTTCTATGAGACTTTCTCTCAAGTGCCCCCTGGGACTCTCCACCATAGATGTACCCGCTCGCGGTGCGAAGTGTACCCATCTGCAATGTTTTGACCTTGAAACGTTTCTTCGTTACTGTGCTAATGGTAGAGAGTCAACATGGCGTTGTGCCGTATGTTATACGCCCACGGACCCACATGAGATTGTGGTGGATCAGTTTATGAAAAATATTATTGAGGTCAAGAAAAAGATAGGTTCTGAAGGAGATGGCATTGATGAAGTGGATATATTTGATGATGGTCGCTGGGAGCCGGTCCGAATGCAGTCACAGAGGCTTCCTACCCAGTCCCGAAAACGGAAGCGGTCTCAGCTATTGCAGGGTTCAGTTGTTTCACAACAAGGGCCATTGAACGGTGCTGCTACTCCTGCACCCCCTTCTATTTTTACAACAATTCCGCAGCTGAACAGGCCTGGACCCGTGCCTGAAAATGAGGTGGTTGATCTTTCTCTGGATACTGATTCTCCAAGTTTAACCCCAAATCCAGCAGCTCCTATACCGACACTCAATGAAAGTGGTAATCAGATGGGTTTGGGAGTAGAGAACATCGATGTTAACATGGAGGAAGACCTTCTGCAGGCACTCAGATTGTTCCAGAATGGGTAGATTAGATTGGCGTTCAGTAACATTTGAGTTGTTTCCACCTCTTCCCATTTTTACTTTATTAAGAAGGTACAACGGTATATAATACGGGGAGGTAGGGGATGTACTGATGAATTTAGAGTTCGTGTTCTCACTGCTACTAGGGGTTCTGGCGGCAGATCTGATGAAATGAAATAAAACCGGGCATCTGTCCAGAAAGTGAGCAGAAAGCATGGGAGGTGGTGAATGTGACGATTATGTCTTGTGCTTCTCTCTTCGAGGCAGGCTATTATTCAGCCAATTATTGGACTACAGTGGTGTCTGCTGATGCTTCTGAACCACCCGTACCCGAAAACGAGTAGAAGTATTCTAATTTTCTGTTCTGTTGTCTTATTCATGGGTCAATCAAAATGACTCGATTATGTAGCAGCAGCTAATGCAATTGAAACGGTTGAAGGATGTTGATAGATAAAGAACATGGGGTTGTCTATATGATATATTTGTATCTTATATATTCTGTAATGGAATAGCTTAGCTCCCCATTGTTCTGTTCTCCCCCAGCCACCATGTGCATGAAGCCGTTGTTCTGGTGGTGGTGTATGTTTCTCATTCGGGGAATGCGTTGAAGAAAGAAAAACTTGTAGGAATGCTCAACAGGGTCTCCAATCCTATAAAGACCACTCCAATCACCCCAAGAATCAGTTCCACTCGTAATACATACATTTGCAAGGCCATTAGGTATGCATACGCTAGGGTGACCGGTAGGGCCAATAGAAGGCTCATCACAAGCTGGTATAAACTCTGCAGGTGTTTACGTTAGCAAATTACAAATGCGACGAGAGTGTCACTGCAAGTCAAAATAACAAGGAAAAATATATATATACCAGAGACAGGCTGCTGTTCGGTGAGAATTATTTGTAGCGTTAAGCATCCCAGAATACCTCTCTCACCTCTGTCTTGTTACCTTTGGTTCCGATATATAATCTGGCTGCCTAAAGTACGTGATAGGGTATCGCTCTCTAGTTAGAAAGAGTACGATGTGGGCTTTGATTTGAATAGCACAACCCTACTAGTGCAGTAGTTGCAAACACAACCCTTCAAGTGTTTGAGTTTAAGCGCAACATCGGGGTTCTGATTCATTTTGGTAAGGTACCACCCGGTAGGATACATAGCAGGGGTAGCTACCTGGGTTACTCCGTACATGATCACAATGAATATTTCCAACGCAAGTGCCCCTGATGGATAGTAAAACCTTTTTCATGGAGCAAAGAAGGAAGTGAGCGGCAGGCAGTTTTGGTAGAAAGACTCAATGATGCTATTTAAACATGCCGCCGCCTCTATGTCCTCTGTCGTACCTATAGTCCTTGTAAATGTAGAGAGAGAGGGAGAGTACCACATAAATAGTGGAGTACCATCCACTAAAGTAGAAAAGTATTTGCAAAGGGAGAGATGACAGAATGCCACGCTTACTACCGCCTCGTTCACCAATGACCATGCTGGATTGAATTGATCAACTGCTGTGATTACACCGCACCACAGACCACTACGTACTTGTATATCAAAAACGGAAGTGACAAAAGAAGTGTGATGACTTATAATAATTAAAAGTTGGATTTTCACAATACAACACACTCACTCCAGTGGAAGAAAGGAATTGGAGGCTGTCAGTGATGAAACTGTTTTTTCGCGCAACAACAAATCACAGCACACAATACTTTCCTCGAAAATCACAAGTAGAAAGTATAATAACGACACGTCGCTTTAAAAGGTGGTAGTTGTAAATTTCTCGCTGTTCCTTTTCCCTCGCTCTTCAGCACAAATGTTGTAGTGTATGCATTGACCGAATGAATGAAAATAATTATCAAAGAAGCAGTAATATACTGGGAATCGAGGATGATAACATAAATCCTAACGGAAAACGCACTGCTGCTGCTGCTGCTTCCGTGAAACGTTCACTGGAGAAACACCAAACAAACCACCAATGAAGACCAACCAAATAAGCAGAGCAGCTCCAGAAGAGCTTAGTGGCTGAGATTTATATTAAAACCTAGATGCCTAGGCGCTAGATAATTGATGGCTACACAATACAATGGAAGAAAACCCGCTGGACTACTACTCCCACTCGCTTTATCCCTTCTTCTTGTGGAAATTCCAGCAATGAACGTTGAAGGCGATGCTCCCAATAACATACAATTACTGGGGAGGATTAACACCACCAATGAAAACAGTAATATACATAATTGCTCCGTTAGCGTTAATATCAAGTAACAGAAGAGATTAACGAGCGAATACCATTACTAGAACCATAAATGGTCTCAATACCGTGCAAGGGTCAAACCGCCAGAAGACTTTTCGTGAGAATTACAGCAATGATGACGATTGTTGCCAGTAATTCACCATTACTGGGAAGTAGTGACACCAACGGAAGCAGCGATAATCACCCCAGAAGCTCCAGGTTCGCCCCTCATCCTAGCACTTAACAAATGCCAAAAGGCGGATGTAAAACGGATAAGTGATTTTTTCTCGCTTTTTTTTGTAACATCCGCGTGACATCTGTGTAACATCCGCAAAAAGTTAGAAGAAGAACAACCCTAACGAGATAGCCTCAGTAGCACTCCACCATCTATTAAAATAATCAAAATAGCACCCAACCACCCACCAATGCCATTGGCAGACAAAGCGTTAAAAGCAGCAGCATCGAGCACAAGACTGCTTTTTTCCATCTTGTATTGCCACCACCATTCAGTAAAGGAGACATCGACTAAGTAGTACTACTCTATCACACGCCACAACAATGTGTTAAGGGTTGGTAATTCGAGAGTAGACAACCATGAGTGAGTGCTAAGCGCTGGGCATAGAATGCAAACAAGTATCTCACACTTTGCTTGTTATATTATGTTTGTTTGATATGTTATTGCTTTGTATGCTAATCTGATACACTGCTGGTGATGTCGTCGCTGTTTCTCATTTCCTCTCGTTGCCTGGCTCTAACCCTAAACCCGAGCCGCGTCCCTAACACAAACCTTAACCTTATGTACACCTCTATTGATGTAGTTACACTTTACTCTAACCCTGATCTTCGAACTCAATACCCCTACCCTCACCCTAACCCTAAACCTTAACCGCAACCCTAACCCTAAAACCCTAACCCCAAACCCAAACCCAAACCCAAACTCAAACCCAAACCCAAATCCAAACCCCCTAACCCTAACCCTATCCCTAACCCTAAACCTGACACTGAGTAACGTCCCTAAGGGTTAAATGAGCAATAACCAACCCTCACCAGAGGCCACTGAGGAAATGATCCGTCAGTTTATAGGCATCACGGGAAGGGATGAGAGTATAGCACGAAATTGGCTGGAGGTGAGGCAGTGGTGAAGAGAATACCTTAGTGAAAGAGAGAGAGAGAGAGAGAGCCCGTGTTGGTGAAGTGAAATAGATAAGGGCAGGATTGCCGTAGGTCTGAGATCTGAGATTATAATGAATAGGGCATCGATATGGTGTGTTAATGAAGTGAGAGGGAGAGAGGATTGTAGTAGGTTTTTTGATTGAATTGTGGTGCGAACATTTCAAAACCCTAAGAGATATAACCCCAGGGCAGAGGTCAAGCGTACGTATGTATCGTGTATGAAATTACGTGGTTGTGGTGGTTTGTATACCCCATCTAATGATCTGTGATGTAACCTTGTTATTATCAGGTAACGTGCTATGATTTGATGCGAGCTGTGGATATGTTTATGGAAATGGACCAACAAGAAAAGAGGAAGGAGAAGAGGGTATGTATGTGCATTCACGTAGAGCAGTAGATATTCTGGCTTGTGAAGCTGACTACTACTGAGTTTTAGTCTGAACTTCATTTTTGAATTGATGGCTCAAGTATTTTATCACGTTTTGTAGCTGTTCTCCACATCCTGTGTTGACCACATTCTACTTGGGTTGGTAGTACACGATAGATACATTACGAAGTGTGTTTTTTCAATTTCAACAACACATCTCAAATCTCTTGTTTTTTAATGCCATCGTTTTTAAGCAGGCAAGCGATGACTCGACTGCGGCAGTATCAAGTTATGACAGCGACTATGTGCGTCCAGCCGACCCTGTAAAACGGCAGAAGCTTGTGGATTATGATTCAAGTAGGGTAAATCTATCTATCCCATCCCCTTGTTTTTAACAATATAAGAAATAGCCACCTCTCATAGGTCTGTCTCTTAACAACCACCAACTAACATTTGCACCTTCTGAAGCAGCAATGCTGGGTAGTGTTCCTAATTTTGAAGGAGGAATCCTCACAGGGCCTTCATCCCATTCCAGTGCTAATGGACTGCCGACTCCAAATCCATTCCGCGATTTTGGGATGGTAATAATACCGTGTGGACGGCTTGTGGTGTTTAGTACGACACCCCAGCCGCCTCTGAAATACTACTGCTGCTGCTGCTTTCCCTGAAATTATTATAGGAGAGTCGAAGGAGTACTGATGACAGAGGAAATGCAAACGGAAATGACGTGGATGCTAGTGCAAAGCGAGCTAAGAAGCTCGCTGAGCTCTTTGAGGCAAGGTGTAGGAGGGGTAGTTAACAGAAACCGTGCCCTTTTTGAATATCAATTTACATCTCATTGTCATCACTGAGACGTGTGTAGCCTCCCCATTCTATCCTTTTCAAAGGGACCTTTCAAGCGGCACGCAAGGAGGCAAGAGAAAGGCAGTTGTGGCTTCTTGTATCGCTCCAGGTGACCGACCGTACACCATTTATTTCTGTTCACATCTGATATTTGTGGGATGCAAGCAACTTGTGTTCCGATCATCTGTTTTTGACATCATTCTTCTACTTCATCTTTTTAGTTGGAGTCAGAATTTGATTGTTTGAAAATGAACCGAGACACATTCAAAGATGACGTGTTGCAACAGGTAGTGTGATTCTTGTCGTGTTTCTTACTACCTGTTTGTGTCTATTTATATCCCTTGCTGATATTGGCAAGGGATTTCATTCTCGAATTGCCGAGTAGTACTAACACCTTAAAAGTCCAATCACGTCTAACGAGATTGAACTAGTCGTCTGATCTTAATCTGAATTATTCTCCCGTTGGTGGCGTAGGTAATAAGTGCATCGTGTGTATTTTGGCAACCTGCAGGCGACACGAGTTTCTCTAGGCAGTACGCGTCCCTCTACGGTGAGGTTGAGCAGTATATCCTGTGGAAACGAAACACCTTTACATCTCCCCAAAGAACAAAATTAAATTTCTTGACCTGCATTGTGCTCGTGCTGCTTGAACTTGAACCACCAATGCAAGGTGTGAATGCGTATCCGTACGTTGCCGTGATTGATCCAATGACTGGACGGGAGGTTTGGAGTAAAACAGGGTTTATGGATGCACATTCCTTGACAGAGGTGTGGTGATGATTGTGATTGCATGGGTACTGCTACTACCTTGAGCTTGGGAGTACTGCTGTCATATTATGATGAGTCGTGCGCTGTTTGTATCAAGAGTTGTTTGAAATGCTATACCTTCTTCTTTCTATCCGCACCATCCTAGAAGTGGGCAGATGGAGTGGTGTTGAGGGTATTATTGGGTCCCTTTTGGGTCCCTTTTGGCCGACGCACAAGTCCTCCTATTCATTTTTCTGTTTTCTTATTCTCCCCCCCATTAGGTAATAATGGATATGGGTGACTACAAGGAATCAGTGGAATTGATAAAAAGCAGGTTGGTGGCTGGCTGACGGTACATTTTTTGTACATTTTTTGTGGTGGTGTTAGTGAATATACTAGCAGCCACCTAGTCCCGTGCACTTCCTTTTATTATAACCCATTGCAACCCCTTCCCTGTTTCCGCAACCAGGGCTGTTGCTGGTATCGCTGCCGATGTACCATCCCCTCGTGATGAGGATACTCAGGTGCAATGATGAAATCTATATGTAATAATTTTAGTTTTATTCTCTCCCACTGCTGCTTCTTCACCACCCAGTATTTAAATTTTAAATCTACTACTTCTACTCTGATCCTTAGCTTAAAGCTGCTATTGAAGCTAGCCTACAGGACTCAGCGGCGCCGCCGAGGTACGTATTGGCTCTCTCTAATAACGAAAGTTTCATTATGCTGAATAGTATTGAACAGAAAACCTTGTGGTGTCTTTTTCGCTGTGAGTGATTAGTAATGGGGGATGATTGTATCTCATTAGTAGAATGTCTGTCCTTGCTCCGCTTAAAACCCTGCCCGTCACTGAGTCTGGCTGGTGTGATGAAGGAAGCAGCGGGTTGAAAGTTAATGGCATCATATATCATCATATATCTTCTTGATTTTATTTGACCTTTAATTCCGTTTACATCGGAACATTTATTACCTGACGAAATTTAGTTGTACCAACGACGCGAAGCTAGTACAAGATAGTGCAGCGAATGTGGCTGCTGCAATCACGGGAGATATAATTAAGGTGATGGCTGGTTTCATACCACCTTCCCTCCAGTTCCCAGAGGCACTAACTCGTTGTTGCCCCGAAATAAAAAAAAAATACAGGATTCTCAGGAAACAACCGGGGAGAAGGAAGAAGTGACAATGAGGTCACCATGTCCAGTAAAGGTGGTGCTGCCTATTTCTCCTTGTCCTCCATAGTACCACCCCTTGTGTCTACTCTGCGGGTCTATGTGTGACAACCTTAAATATTCCCGTCTTCCCTGGGCCCTTTTGTAGCTGTAGCTTTGACTTGAATGGGTCATGATGAACTGGCAAACGTGACACCCCTGCTCTACTATTTCATTGTATGATATATTACTGCCGCTGCTGCTGATTCAATCCTGATTCGATCCTGATTCAATCCAAGGTGGAACCCCCTGGTGATGAACCAGGGGCAGAAGGAGAAAGTATAACGTGCATCAGGTTTGCACTTGTTGTTCTTTACACCAACATAGTGTCTTCTTGGCACGATGAGATGACCTGCTCTCAATTTCAATCTCACTGCTCTGGCTGCTGCTCAGGTTTATCTTTCCCCCTCTACACAAGCGTATAACTCGACGGTTCCTCAAGACTGCCTCTGTCAGAACGTTGTATGGATTCGTGCTTAATGTATGTGTGTGATGGTGCTGCTTGTTGACCACTTTATTTATCAGGCTGCTCTCTATCTCCCCACTTTAAGCACCAAGTGGTACTTAAAGTGGACAGCTTAAAGAGATGTAATTACACAATAGTAGTTATACTGTAGTAATGAATACTTTTTTTTTTCAGGTATTAAAGGCGGATGCGGAGGATGCTGCTAGCTTGGAGGGTGGTAGTAGTGCAAATGTAAAAAGTGGCGGCCCTGTCTTGCCGCCCTTTGATCTGCTGCGGACATACCCCCGTGTGTCGTTAAAAGACTGTGAGGATTTGGATGTAGCAGGCGCTGGTTTGGAAAACACTGCTATAAAGGTGGAGTGCGCTGAAAGAGGAGGTGATGATTAAGGCAGAAGAAGCGCAAGGTGTGTGTGTGTCGTTCCTCTTGTTGAAATTGAAATTGAAACTGAAATTCTATACTACACCACCACCTTCTATCAAAGCAAAACTGTGAACCAGTACAGAATAGAGAGTATTACTAATGCCACCACGCACGTTCAGTCGGCGTGCTGTACTGCAAATGTTGTTTTCAGGTACTCATCAGATGTTCTATGGAAAACGATTGAGCATTTCGATGTCACATGCTGCTCTTTTCATTTTATACTACCAGGTATAGTGTATAATAATCCTACACTATCCAATCCCTCACCCACCATTTATCATCTCTCACGCATGAGCATATATCGATGATGAAAATTCCTCCTATCCCGATACCCTCGCCATAAACGTTGAACTTCTATTGCGCCGTATCTCTGTCTCTTCGCCAGGATGGACACTCTACACCTAGCAATAAACCTCCGGCCGAGGGCTTGGAGAATGATGGCTGCAAAACTCCTCTCCCGTATTACTTTTTCATTTACTAGGAGAAGTATTGCGATGAGGCTCTGAGGGGTAGCAGTATATTGTATGAGTGAGCTTGCAGAGAGAGTTCAGGTTGTTCGATTGGGAGAGGAGATTTTTGAAATTACTAACTAACAACCACCCAAGTGGGATGAGAATATCCTGCACACATCTCTTTACACATTTTATCTGTCTATCCCATCTCTAACGAATGAGGACGATGATGCTGTTAATAAAAAATACTGCTGCCTGAACGTCCAGAGCGAGCGCATGTCCACATGCTACTGCCACTATCGGTCATTGTACCTTTGCAGCGTGGCATCTCCACCATTTCTGTATTGTTACTGCTGCTTTGTGCCTCATGGGTAAGGCTTTGAGTTTCCTCTTTGCCCTGAGATGTAGCAGCATTATGGTGGGCATTCGTTCATTTGAAAGTTTTATGACTTAGCCCATGAACTGGAACAGTAATTGCATGTTTACAAATATATCGTGCAGTGTCGAACGCACATACCGATTTAAGAACGTGTGTATCCCTCCAACAACTGTGGGCGGGGTGAAAGCCTTTCGTTTCCCATCTGGGGGATGTCTGCGTGGCGCTTGACCTTTAGCATCCGGAATAATGGATGTTACATCTCGCCCCTCGTAACGATTGGGCGTGAACCATGGACGCCCCCTCTCTATTTCATTCCAGTACAGCAGTTGTTTCTCGTTCCCGTCAGTATTATTTTGTGATCCTTTAAGACTATAATTACTTCTGCCTAACACAGGTAGTTGCACATCCCTGGACTCATCATTATTGCTTCGACAACAACTTTTACTATTTGACACCACTCTTAAACGGACCCCAGGGACCTCCCACAGCTTGATTGCCACAAATGGTTGCTTAACAGACTGCGCGAGGCACTCATTGCAGAGCGAATACAGTGAAGAGGTTGTTACAGATGGCGGAGAAGACCTATGCACTTCTGAGATACAAGTCGTGGAATGCCACGCACAGGTAGAAAGCTGAAAAGGCATTGCTGCGCCCGATATATTATCATGTGCCATCCTAATGGGAACGGGAATGCGGATGTATGCATTCATCATTATCTATTGCTACCATTGGAATGGAGAGACTATGAATAATTGAATATATTGCTACTTGACTTGCCTGGTAGGATGAAGTATACAGGAATTCAAGCATATGCATAGCCTCCCCGTGCTGTCACTTCCCTTCCAACTGCACCTGGAAAAAGAATTAGCATTATACTTTGTTTGTCATTTACAGCCAGCCAGCCATCCCCTCTTGTACAGGTACTACTACATCCATTGATGTGGACTGCTGAATTGCTGCCCCAAATGGAAACAATATTGACACGTTCCGTCTGCTGAACCACCCACCCACCTTCTAATCGTTATTTTATTACTTCGGCTCACTTCATGCCGAACACCACTTACTGCCA
>PJEL010003717.1_pt1 | contig 12874 bp, 8 predicted proteins | sample 1853271 | NCBI WGS metagenome assembly PJEL01 (sample SAMN08108733, study PRJNA415343) | Invertebrate metagenome, whole genome shotgun sequencing project. | host: Globobulimina | place: Sweden: Gullmar Fjord | collected 2015-08 | reverse complement strand
TCTTTCTTTTTGTCAGCGGCAAAATAATATCTTTGCCGGCAATATAATCTAATGCAACAGGATCTTTGCCAGCCAGAATAGCTTTTGGATACCCACTTAATACCGGATCGGTACGCGATCCATAGCCAACCCAATGGGCTGTAATTATATTAAGGTCTGCCATCCGGATGTTGTGCATGAAATGGCCTAACACGCCACCCGCATGATGGACGTATTTCCATGAATACAGAGCCGTCAACTGCTTTCTTACCCCCCAAGGAATATATTTCTTAAAAGGTATTTGCATTGGACGTATGCCAACATAATGGGTATTCCAATATCCTGGAGGTTCAATCCCGTGATAACCGCAGGTCATATCCACTATACCCATATAATTCTTCACTGATGCCGTGACCCCGGAAAAACCACTATGGTGATTTAAGGCTGAAAAATTAATAAATTTTACTGGTTGATCCGTATATTTACCGTCTTTCCATGCCCCATTCTTAAAATCAACAGTTACCCCACTATAGCTCGAAGTAAAAATCGGATACGTCATTAAGCACTTCCGCCCAAGAGGACTCAAGTAAACATCCTCGTTTGACCAGACATACCCATCTCCATCCCATGGCCCCTCAACAATCTTGGAGAGGGATGAGGCATTGCCCTGGCGAGGCTGTGGATTTGGTCCAGCACACTGCCAATGATATTTAGTGACGTTTTCATGTCCATTGTTTTGAAAAAAAGCAACCAGTTCGTTTAAATTAAACTGCCCATTTGGCTGCTCAGTTGACCATCCCCGGGAGTTAGGATCTGCAAATTGATGATTCTCGGCAATAATAATTTCTCCCTTAAAACCAGGTATCGCAAGAACGACCTCAATAAAGGCCTTCATGGCATCCGTATTGGTCATCCCCTGATTCCACCACTGAGCATTGGGTTTCAGAACAACAACATCATCCTTACCAATGACCTTCTCAATGCCTCCCATCAACTCTAGGACATTATGAATATTCTCAGCAGGGGTGTTCCCTTTGGACATATAGACCCTGGAAACTCCATCTTCATCAACTCCATATTTTTTTGACGGTGCCTTTACTAATGATGACTTCAACTTTCTTTTTTGCTGACTGTCATCCTGTGAAAAACTTAATCTCGGCACTATTGATAATAGGGAGAAGGATAAACCGGAAATTTTAAGAAATAATCGTCTTGAAAATTTACTAATTATCATGAATGTACCCCCTCACTCCTATGCCTCAACGATCATTCTGGTTGATGTATCTTTTTGTCATTTCAACCCTTGACTGTATTTAATGTACAAAATCATGTAACAAGAAAACCTAGAAAGTCATCCTGAGTTCATCCTCAAGCTTTGAGACAACCCTGCTGACTTCGTCAACATTATCAACTTTAACTAACTCAATATTACTATTGTCTTTTATCCAATCAAAGACTTCTTCCAAATGTTTATCTGCATTTTTAAGAAATTTTTTTATCTCATCTTTATCAACATGCTTGAGGCGGGCAGTCAACCCTTTCGGGCGGTTCATCATTCTTGAATAACAAATATCCAGGTCTGCTTTAATATATATAAGATAATCAGGCAGAGGAACGTTCCCCAGATAGTCATAGAGCTTAGTCCGGTCGTTGTCAGCCTGGTTATTCTGGCTCAGGTGCGAGACAAACATAAATGATTTCTGAACAAGCCCCTCATCAAATAAAACAACAGCCCCTGGTGCAATATGCTCTTCAACACACTGGCAAATGGACCCTGTATACAAAAAAGAAGAAATAACATTTGCCCTGTCATCAACATCTAGCTGTTTGTATATGCTTGAGGTCAAAAAAGCGTTAATGGACCTGCCATATTGAGCAAGAAACTTGTTTTGTGAGGCAAATAGCTGACAATAAGGATCAGACACTCTATTAATTATTTTCCGGGCAATGCTGTCTGGAACAAAATTCAAAAACAAATGATAAATTTTACCCTGTTTTTCTTTTGTAACTTCCAGGAAAGCTTCTTCAATTGTAAGAAATTTCTTTCTTGCCCCCTTTTTTAACTTTCTAACAAGAGTATCTCTAATTGTACTTTTGCCGGCACCCGGAACGCCAACACATTCAATCCGCACCAACTTTATCTCCTAAGAAAAAAATTCTGGATTTCATTCAGCTGCGTGCGCTGATTTCCTGAGAACTCACTCCATCGGCGTGCATCTGACCTCTTTCTCAATTTTCAACACAACTAAATTTCCGCTGCTATTGTAGCTACTTACTGTAATTATTATTGTATAACTGGTCCACAGTCATTCCAACAAAGACTAGAATGACGAAAAGACTGACTAAAGGTTAGAGCTAACCATATTCTAAATAGCCTGATCATGACGAATTATTTTTCTTACATTCTCCAGATAATGACCGAGCACCAATAAACGCCATAGGCCTTTCTCTTTTGTCCCATCAAATCCATTTTTTATTTGCGGGAAGGCATTATGAAGTCGTTGATAATCTAAATATTGATAAATAAAACTCTTTTCATCAATCAAGATACCGAACACCTCCTTTGAGGATAACTGCTCAAACCAATGCCGCAAAGGGTTTCCGAATCCGTGTTTTTTTCTATAGACAAACTTCTTGTTAAAATCCTGTTCCAGGATTTTCTTTAATACAACCTTTGTCTCTCCATTGTTGATGTTAAAAGTATTTGGTATAGAAAAGGCTTTTTCCACTAGCTTATGATCCAGAAAAGGAGAACGTGCTTCGACACCATAGTACATTGAAAACCGGTCTAACTTATACAGCATACGCCCTGGGAGGATTGTGTTCATTTCGAAATACTGAAGAGCTTTTATAGGACTCAATTTATATTTATCAATATTTGCTTGTATTTCACCAAAAAGTTCATGCTGATCAGGTGAGCATCCTTTCTGTCCCTTCATCAGCTTCACCATCTCAGAATCCGAGTGGTAAATAAGATAGTTTGATACAAGACCCCCTCTCAATAGTTTTTTCATTTTCTCAGTCTTGCGCCTTTTAATGCCAAGTTGAGAGAGGAGAGCAAGTCCAATTTCCGGCAAATAAATCTTTTGCAGAAATTTAAAAAATTTGTGTCGGGGAGGAAATTCTAAATATCGAGGATAGCCGGCAAACATTTCATCACCGCCGTCACCGGTCAAAATCACTTTGTAATTTTTTTGTGCCACCTTAAAGAGATCAAAAAGGGCAATTGACGACCCTCCGTCAAAAGGCTCATCAAAAACCCTGATAATATCTTTAATATTTTCGGTATGAGAAAGGTCAACAAGAGAAAGATTCAAATTTTGTGAGTAACGGGCTGCAGCTTCCTCGATATAAACTCTTTCACTCTGATCAGGCTGGGGAAAATCAGCACCAAAAATATCAAATTTTTTCTTGCCAACTTCTTTCATCTTTTTAACGACAAGTGTCGAATCAGTACCACCGGAAATAAATGCTCCGGCTGGCACGTCCGAACGTAATCGAAACTCAACAGCATCGGCAAATAGCTTTTCCACTTCTTGTTGAACATCAGCAAAGGAGCTTTGCAGATCTTCAACACCCCCGACATCCCAGTATTTTTCCAGCGAAATGGTCTTCTCTTTGAGGTCGACCAAGGCACATGTAGCAGGAGGCAACTTGTTTATCCCTTTAAATATCGAGATGGGGTGCGGAACATAGCCAAAGGCAAGGTAACACCCCAATGCCTCAAGATTAATGTCTCTGGTGGTTTCAGGATACTGTAATATGGGCCCTAATTCAGAAGCAAATGAAAAGCGGTCTTCTGAAAGCTCATAATACATCGGCTTTTGTCCTATCCTGTCTCTTGCCATGAAAACAACCTTGTTTTCCCTGTCAAGAATTGCAAAAGAAAACATTCCCCGCAATTTTCCCAGACACTCTTTCCCCCATACCAAATACGCATTGAGCAATACTTCCGTATCTGAGTGATCAGTCTTAAAGATACACCCTTTCTTAACCAGCTCTTCCTTCAGTTCAATATAATTGTAGATCTCCCCGTTAAAGCTAATTGAATACCTATTGTCAATACTGGTCATTGGCTGGAAGGCATTTTCACTCAGATCGATAATGCTCAATCGTCGGTGACCAAAAAAATAATTCAACCTAGAACAAGGCTGTCTATTATTATCACCTGCTACGGCATTATGATAAACAGCGTATTTCCCTTCATGGAAATTACCATACTCAAAGCCGAAACCATCAGGACCTCTATGCTCAAGCAGATTCAGTCTTTGCAGAGAGCGCTCAAGGTCAAAATCGCCTTTGTAAATAAATTCGCCAAAAATTCCGCACATATCCTTTTCCCATTATCGAACAACTGTCCCCCAGCCGGTGGAGTATTTTCTCATCAATAATACTTTCAGACCCTGATTAAAAAACATCTGCGCTGCAAATGCCAAAATTACCCCGTATATGCCAATAGTCATCCCGAAATAATAAGCGATGAACAGGTAGATGATGTTGGTAAAAATGACAATATAAAAACTGAATTTTGCAAACCCAGCGGCAATAAACAGTGAGTTTATCGGCACCAGCATAAAGTTTATCCCTGACAGGATAAGCAAGACATAAAGAGCATAAATTTGGTCAAGGTACTCAACCCCAAAAAATGTCCCAATCAAGAATTTTGACAGTAACACCAACAACAAGGTAATAACGGCACTCACCCCACCCATCAACAAAATCGTTTTTTTAGCAACACTCAGTGTTTGACTAATATCTTTTTTGCCAATCAGTTTGGTAAATTCCGGAAAAATAGACTGATTGACCGGTTCGCCCACTCTGCCTATTAAACCGGCAACCTCTTTATATACTTTATAGATCCCAACCATTTTAATGGACATAATCGAACTGATCACCAACATGTCAAGCCGCCGTACGGGAATTCTGACGATTGTTCGCAGGTTCGTCCACCAGATAAATCGTATTTGATCCTTGTCAATTTTCAACCCTTTTTTCCACCATCGTCTACCCAATTTTCTATTCAGCAGGAGAGTACTATATGCAATGATCAACAAATTCCCTAAAATATCAGAGAGCAAATATATCCTGATAAATGTCATAAGGGTGTTAGAAAAAAACATAGCATAGAGTACGGCTATAAGTTTCAGTGAAGCTACTATTACCTGAATTTTTGCAATCGAAAGAAATTTATTATAAAGCCTCGGTATGCCTATTGTAAAAGTCGTTATATTAAACAATATCGAGATGCTGTAGAGAGAAATAGCATTCAGGAAAGACGTGTCCCAGCCGAGCATGAGGGCAACAGGCTTGATAAGCAGGAGAGCAAAGACCGTGGCCACTATAGCACTTATAAAGTCTAAGAGAAAATTGGTTTTGATCACATTACCAATGTCACCATCCTGCAATTCACCAGAACCGAATTTCACCATAGACTCCCACGTCTGGATATTGAAGATGTCGTTGATAATCATGGCATATGTCTGAGCCAACACGAGAATGGCCAGAGATTCAGGTCCAAGCTGTTTAGCCATGATAGCAAACGAAATTATGCTTAGAGCCGATGCGGTTGAGTTTCCAAAAAAAATTATCCCGGAGTTTTTGACAATCTTTTTAATAAGATTGTCTCCAAACATTTTTTTTAGATGTTTCAGGCGTTGATCAAACAGCATAGGATTTTATTATTATGTAACTCAAGTTTCCCATTTCCAGAAATCTCCTAAATCAGTCATCAATTCTCTAATGAGCATGCTGCTACCGACAGCCGCATAAGACAATTCCAGGAAACTTCAGATATGTAATTTTTATTTTAAAAATTTCGAAGAGGTATTCTCTAACTCCACCCTGACGTCTTCCTTATCCCCATCAACCATATTTCTTGCAAAAGAAGTGGCAACTACAGCCAAAGCCATTTGCCACCAAAAAAATTCATAATATATCCTGGAGTTAAATAAGCTTCCAAGCAAAATGGCAACAAAAGAAACCCCCAAGGCAAAAAGGCTGTAACTCCAAAAGGAATCGTGCAAGTTCATTTTTTTTAATTTACGAAAGCTGACAAAAAGGAGAAATAGAGTATGGGAACACATAAGCAACCATATTGCAAACCCTAGATAACCTTGCTCCACAAGCACCTCAAGATAAGAATTATGAGCAGAACGGACACCGTATTTGGCCCCTGGATGATACGTTAACACTTCATCAGGCATATAGAAACGGGCCAGCTTTTTAAAAGCATTGGGGCCGGCCCCAAGAGGATGATCTTTTGCCATTTGAAGACCGTACGCCCAAATCTCAGTCCTTCCACTGGACAAATTTCTGGCATGTGCTTGATCCTGCATAGCCTGCTCTGTACTGAGGAGAGTTGAGAGTCTTGTGATAAAGTATTCATCGGTAAGGTGAATAAAAGCTGGCACGACAACGATTGAACTCAACAATACAATCTTCTGAATCCTCCAATCTGGGAAGATAACCAGGCAAACCAAAACAGCCCCAACTACAGCGACAAATGCCCCGCGGCTATTGCATAAAATAAATGCATTTATCAAAAACGGTAAGAAAAGGATACAAATTATTCGCTCGTACTTACCCCCCTTCACAAGAAATGGCAGTGTTAATGGAACAATAGAGGCAAGGAGCAATGCCCATTCATTGGAGCCAAAAGCGTCAACCGGCCCAACATTTTCAAGACGTGCATTAATTCTTTTACCATAGAGTAATGAATTTACTCCCAGATTTCCCGCCAGAATGATTATGGCAAGACAAAAGAAACGATACTGCTTTGCATTGGTGATGCTTCTAACAATGCAATAAAAAATCACAAGGTAAGTAAAAAGGGAATACGTATGCTTGAGAGCATTACTCCGATCAGCAGCCAAGCTTAAGGATATAATTAACGACAACACAAAAAAGAGGACCGCCCAATTAAAAGTCCTCAACTTGTGATGCGACAATTCCTTTCTATGGAGAACTAAACTTATGACCAATATTACTGCGGTCAACATACTCCAGTTATGAAAGGGCAAATACTTCGCCCATGGATTGATATAGGGCCGCGGTGCGTTAAAATAAACATTCACATATGCCAAAAGCGCCCAGAAAGGCCCTCTCATAAGGGCAAGGACATATGAAAAGCCATTAAGAAACATAAAAACAAGAGCATGGGTCATTTATTTTTCCTTGAAAATTGCCCTGTCAATCTTATTCAATAATAGCCGGCACTCGCTGTCAGAGCAAGAATCACTTAAAGGAGGGCCCATATTTTCCGTTTAATATCAAGTAAAACGTCAGAATAGGGTTTATTGGCATCAATCAATACAGTTTTTTCATCACCAGAAATAGAATTAACAGCATCGGCTTTAATGATGTGAGTTTCCAAATTCAGGTCTGTCTTTCTTTTTCGGAGTTCGTCAATAGTTACCTGCAGCACAAAAATCCGATCTGGAAGCGATATTTTATCATAATAGTATCTCTCTTTACGAGAAAAAAACAAGCCCATCTTCGAGACTTTCCGTGACAATCGCGGCCCATCCATTGGCTCAGGCATATCATGAAACACCTTCAGAGGAAAACGGTCCATGATAACAGCGTGCCCCCTCTTGGCCTCATTTAGAGCTAAGAGGGAAATCCTAAATCTCTGCTTCGCAATATAGGTCCAAAGGACACATTCAAGAAAGGTCGCCCCAAAACCAAGCCGAATCTTACGAAAGACTCGCATTGCAAAGGCCAAGAGAACAATCCTCTTTGTTTTCGGTATTCCATAATAAAACTTGGCAACAGAGAGTTTCCAGGATAACCACTTTTCAAGATCTTTAATCAAAGTTGACTTACCTGAACCATCGGCACCGACGAGTGATATTATTCTACCTCCAGAGTGAATCGTCTTCCTTTTCGGCTTCATCAAACCCCTGCGCAAGAGTATTTCACTCGAAAAAAAACAACAATATTTGAGGTAGACGAGAACACTCTTACTTCTTCTGAATTCTTTGAGGCCGGATAAAATTCTGTAGTGATTTTTTACAATATCCCAAACCCCAACCTCTTTTTCGGAAAATATGACTATAAATCTAGTAAATATTATCTCTGCAAGAGGGAGCTTAGTTTTGTGCAATATTTCCTTAAATTTCAAAGCATCATTTTTTGAGATCAAATCGCTGAGCTCAGCTTCGATATCTGCCGGAAATGCAGTGTATCCTTTATCGCGCAGCAACACATTTTTGATCCAGTGCTTCAACAACGATTTCTGGTCAATTTTCATGTGTGCACGAATAATCAACAAGAGCAATTCAAGTTCAGGGCATGGGATAAACACTCCTGATTGAACAATGAGATTTTCAAAGATCAACTCTTCAATTGGCAGATGATGGTTTTTGATATACCTCTGGCCCAAAACAAGTTTGTAGTGGATATGCAGATGTACTAAGCTACCTGTAGCCTGATCAAATCCAAGAAAATCCTCGAGCCCATCAAAACACTTTTCAGGGGGTGATAGAATCTTTTTAAAGACAAATTCCCCGAGTGCCTCCTCAAACTCTCCCCTGTCATCCCTATGGACAAGAAGGTCCAAATCTGTTTTACCTGCCAACGCTTTTTCAAGATGAGCGTTACTTTTCCAGTGACAATATCTGATCTTGCGGGAATTGAGATATTCAAAAAATAATTTACAAATTTCAAGCATATTAATTGATGAACCAGGGTAAAGTATTGACTCTGCACTAAAACCTGCAGTCTCGTTTATCCTGAAAATTTCAGAAACAAACTGGACGGCAAAGATCTAGGGAATCGAGATGAATAATAACATTAAAAAATGGATGCTATATATGCATGCCAAAGCTTTAAAAAAATAATCGTGAAAATTTTACCACCTTAAGTTCCCCATTTTATTACAACTCCGAGAAAAAACATTGCCTCTCCTGGAAGTAGCAGTAAGGAGAAGGTATAACGGTAATAGATACAAGGTTCGCCATTAAATGTCTTTGGAGGCCGATTAGAGCTCAGCGTGAAAAAATTCAAAGATATTTCGGCTTCGGCACTAACACTAATTTGTTTGATCTCCCTCCTGCTCAGCTGCTAGCGATGGTCGCATGGGAAAATTTCAGCAACCTTCAGTTCCACTATCACCTCTCTTTTTCTGTGAGCGCAGGCTGTTCAATACCGGAATGACTGTTTTACAATAGAGGCGTTTTTTCCAGTCAAAAGGGTAATAATGCCGAACAGGTCCTTTAAAATGCATAATTTTAATATTTGGCACAAGGCCATCTTTAAAATAATAATAATTATATTGTTTACAGGGAAAGTACTTCACTCTGACCTTGTTAATAGTATGCACACTGTTGGCCTCAGGATACTTATCAGGACAGGTTAACTTGTTTAATGCTTTTTGGTCATTTCCGACTTCCTGTGTTGTTTTCTGCCACGTATCTACAAATTCGTAAGTTGCTGGGGTGGGGTTAAAAAAAATAACTCCAGCGTTTACATATTTTACAATATCAAAATGCTCTTTATGCCAATCACTTTCCAGCTCGGAGATATCCCTGAGGGTTACCCCAATATCAAAATCATCTGAGACAATTTCATCGATGTTACCGCAAAGTTGGGCATCTCCATCTAAATACACAACGAGATCCTTATATTTGCCAAGACAAAGCTTTACAATTTCGGGCTTAAAGAGAGCTTTCGATCGGTATCCCCCCCCATCCTGAGGACCTACCGAATAATACCCTGTGGCCTCAAATGATTCGTCCTCAACCAGATAGCGCTCCCCAATACCCAGGGATCCAAGATCATAAACAACAGGAGTGTAATTACATTTTTTAGCATATTCAATTGTGTCCTGAATAACACTTTTGAAACTAAAATTTCTGTAGAGGAGCCTGTCCTTCCCCTCAATAGCCTTATCACTGTTAGCACATGTTAGAATTATCATGCCAATATTACCTAAATAATTTAATTACTTTCCTTAACAGTCAATACTCACCAGAGCCCTATGCTATGGCAGGCCATAATGAAACCACAATAAATAACTACGCATTCACGCATATCATTTCTTATTTGCTATCTACTTTAGCCAGTACCGCAAATTGAACGAGAACTACCTGAAACCACCGTATCTTTTCCTTATTTCCTTTATGAACAATTTGAAGATCATACCAGCAAAAACGTTCAATTGAACCAGTCAACCTGGGGACTTTACGGGCTTCCTGGATGTTGCCCTGTAGTGTGGCTGAAGATCAGATTCTTTTTTAAGTAGTAATCAGATTCTTTTTTATGCATACCTAAAGAATTACGTCTCAATCATCCCAGCAAACAATGTTTCATATCCTTGAGCCATATTCAATGCAGAGAAATCAGAAAAAATCAATTCTTGCGCTCTCCGACTAAGCGCTTCTCGCAACGAATCATTAAATGTCATTTTTTTAATAGCTTCAGCCAGAGCTCTTTCGTTATTTACAGGAAAGAGTAGCCCTGTTTTTTTATCATCAACCAAATAACAACATCCAGGAATGTCTGAAGCCACTACAGGTACACCTGCCGCCATAGCCTCCATCAAGCATCGCGGTATTCCTTCAGATTCAGATGGAAGGACAAAAACATCAAAACCTTTTAAAAAAGAGATCCGATCATGTCGAAAACCAAAAAACTTTACAGAGTTGTTAATATTTAACCTTTCCGCTAAAGTCTTTAATTCCGCCTCCTGCTCCCCCTCGCCAACAATAGCAATTCTCCAGTGAGGTTCAGCATGACTGGCAAAAGCATTTAATAATACATCCAGTCCTTTTCCTGGCGTTAAACGGCCAATGTAGCCAATTATGAACGCCCCCTCCTCCTTCCAAGCGGATATTTCATTAGATATTTTCTTTGCAGACTCAATTTCCTGTGTATCCACACCATTTGAAATGAGATGAAGTCTTTTTTTCAATCCTGGAATAGATTGTAATGGTTGATAAATCCCATCTGACAGGGGAACGACCGCATCAAAAAAAGGGAAAATCAGCCGGTCAAGAATCTCGTAACACCGAAGTTTAAAATCAGGGTGCTTTGTCCACCCATGCGGGGTTGATACGATTTTACACTTTGTTCCTTTTACAGCACAAAGGCCAATTAGATCAGTCTTATAACCATGAGTATGGAGAATATCGATATCATTCTGTTGGATATGTTTTCTTAAAATTCCAACGGTTGAGAAATTAAGTTTGCCATAGCTTTCTAAAATATGGGTCCGAAACCCAAATTTTTTCGCCTCCTGGCAGAGGAGAACCTGCAACCCCGGCTCATCCTTAATTGCTCCGACCCATGACTCAATTTTTTCAGGATTAAGGTTTTTTATTAATGCGAGAATCCATCGCTCAGCACCGTAAAGGCCTGAAGGGCTCCCCAATTGCAACACTTTTATCTTTGGCATATCTGACTATTCGTTCATTAGCAAAAAGTAGAATACACAATCTCGGCTAATGGTTTTTAACAAAAAATCTTCCCCTAACACCAATACCGATAAAACCGACTACTCCGGTGAAAAAGAGAAACAAAGAGGAGAGCTCAGGCACAGGGGAAAAATCAGCAACAACCCACATACCATATTCATTCCAGTCATCCGCTGTTATATCCCAATCAGATGGTTCGTCATGATTAATATATATTTGCCCATCTTCATAAACCCTTACAGAATAAGAAGCTCTTAGATGTGTTCCTGGATAGGCCTCATCGGACACTCTTCCCATAGAAAACCACCAATCATAGGTTGCTCCTGGCAGGATATCCTGCGAGACCTTACTTTCGGCCTGATAGGCTGGCACAAAGAGATCCCGGGTGCTTTGTTGAGAAAAGTCCAGAGTTCTCACTTCATCAAGGGTTGCAACATCCCACTCTAAAGAGACAGAATAGGCATCAATGATGGTCGTAGTCTGCAGGCCAGCCAACAGTGCCAGAGATTCAGACCAAGTTCCAGCCAAATCCATGGGATTATTGTACCAGACCTGGTTGCGGCTATTATCAAAGAGTAAATTATCACCCAAGTCGATAAGATTAGCCTTAGCCAATTCGCCATTTGTGCAACATAGAATGAAACAGGAGATTCCTACAAAAATTTTCTTTTTCACAGCAATCCTTCTTATAATTTTAAACCGAACAATATTTCACCTACTAAAACCCATGTCCTCCACCGGTTGTCCCAGAATAACGCAACTTGACCCGATAGACCTTCCATCGTTAAGGAGGAGCAAAAATACCTTGCAGTCTGGATGATACCCAAATGTACTTTTTATACTCCCACTCAATTTGGCTTTTCGTCATCTCTACTAATGAAAATTTTAGTTATGTTAACTCACATTTTTTTTGGTTTAACCAACCAATATTTATGCTTAGCAAAATAATAAAATAACCCTTTTATATGCTCCCATAGTGCCCTGTTGATCCTCAATCCTCTTGATATCTCCTGGGCGTCATGAGTTATCTCACAATCAGCAATATAGACAATCGAAAAACCAGCCTTCCAAACCCGCAAACAATAATCCACGTCTTCAGGGGCATAAAATATATTTTCATCCAGCAGGCCGACCTTTGCAAGGACCTCTTTTTTGAGAACCCAGAAGGCTGAAATAGCATAATCAACAACTTCCTGCCCCCCCTCCTTCTCAGCTTTACTCTCAGCCTGCTCAATTTTTTTCAGAAGAAAATAGCGCCGAATTTTTGACAATACTGTGGGAAAATCATCTGTCGATTTTTGGAACCTGCCATCACCATAGACCAATTTAGGCACCACCATGCCCACATCAGGTGAATCATTGAGTACGCCAACAAGTCTCCCCAAAAATCCCCTACAAACGACAACATCCGAATCCAAAATTACAATATAATCACCCGACGCTTGATGAGAGACGCCGCTTGCGCGGCTTGAAGGAAAACG
>PJEL010003716.1_pt1 | contig 12879 bp, 5 predicted proteins | sample 1853271 | NCBI WGS metagenome assembly PJEL01 (sample SAMN08108733, study PRJNA415343) | Invertebrate metagenome, whole genome shotgun sequencing project. | host: Globobulimina | place: Sweden: Gullmar Fjord | collected 2015-08 | reverse complement strand
ATTTAGTTTCGGAATTTATACATAGTCCGACCAAGAAAAAGCGAAAGCAAATGGGCTTCTTTAGCTTTTGTTACACGAAACAGTTCGAATAATTGAATAGGATTATGGATAAACCTGAGAACTAAAGTGCGGACCTGCTACATCAAACCTCCTATGGGGATTGTATAATTTTTGATATTCTTTAAATGCAAAAGATTAATCAAACTCTTTGATATTTCAGGTGAAAATGGAATAAAAATATTAATTTCAGAAAACTCCTATATAAATTAAAAAAAACCATTCAATGTTTATTTATTATCAAATTGGTGAGAAAGTCAAGATTAACTACCGCGTAGCGGTTTAGTTCTCATCCCAATCCTGTATTTATATTCGCAAAAGGCTGAAATTTCACGTTATACTCGGAATCCATCATGGTATTATTGATTTCACATTGATTCATTTTACAGATAGTATAGTAGTTATCTGTAAATATATTATTAATTTTTAATATATAATCCTTATAATTAATTATTGTTCATAATTTATGGATATATAAGTCAGACCAATCTTTATAAAATATATCAACTATTTAACGGACGTTTTTATTTTATACTTTTGATTAGATTTACCGGAGATAAGAAACACTTAATCCTGGCCGGGAAACGATTAATTCTGGCCAGAGTGCTATTGTAGAAACGGTTAATTCTGGCCGAGTAGGTGTCTTTAAATCGGGCCAGAGCGTTTATGATTCCTAACCGCTACAGTTAACTCTACTAAGATGTCTCCTTGAAATCAGGCCAGGGCTGGCCGGTACAACTAAGTCGCCGCTCAAAAATAACTTCACATTTTTATCTTCCAGCTAACAGCTATCTTCGTTTGTTTGAACCTTACAAAAACATTGAAATAACCAGTTATTACTTCAGCTTTTGTAATGTACAAACAAACGAACCTAACCATTATCTGAAATCCAAAATGTGAATTTATTTTTGAGCGACTCCTAAGGTATTACAGATATGGGAACTTTCTGTTTCTGAAAGCTCCCATATCCTTCTTTACAATTATCTTACATTATTCTTGTGCATTCAGCTTAATGAGTTCCCATCCACCTGCATTAGGGTTAAGATTTGATGGGTTTGCGGTTCCTATAAACATGTTCTTCCCGTCATTTAGCATTGTTCTGAACCCATAATTCAGCTCATTACCCAAACCATCCAGGCTGACCGGGTTTGCATCAATAGCGGCACTTTCAATCTTAAAAAGATCGCCTCCATAGATACTTTTGTGGTTGTACCCGTATTTTTTTACATAGACTTCGTCTTCCATAACGGTTTCACTGAAATCCATCGTTCCGATATAGAGGTCACCATTATATACAGACATAGTCCAGGTATAGGTGTTCCATGTGTTACCAAATCCCCCAGAACCGTATTTAGGCAACTGATTCATTTTGTTCATTTGGTCTGTCCAGTTGAGTCCGTTCTGGTGAACCCGATAATGACCAACTGGAGTATTGTCAAAGACTGTAGATCCGCCATAAAGCAGCTCAATTTCCTTGTTTGCAGTCCCGAAATTTCGTCCTCTGAAAAGAGAAATTTCCCTCCAGACGTTTTCCATTACTGTCCGTTTATCCCTGTCATCGGACGGCTCCCCATAGAGTATTGCATATTTGTTGTAAGCTGATCCCGGAACCTGCATGGTTCCCCAATAGAGCCACCCGTCAAAGGAAGCCATTGCACCACCGCCGATTGTACTTGCCACAAGTGGGTCAGGGTCATAATCACTTGCAGTCCAGAGTTTTTCCCATGCGCCGTTTGCGTTTGATGTTGTATTCAGGGGGAGTTGAGGGGACATCCACACGCCACCTGTATTATTTGCCGGATGGGGCCAGGCGGTGTTTCTGTCAGGCCATGTATCGACAAAAAGTCTGTTGTCATGTTCTGCAAGGTATACAACTTCACCATCGATTCCGCTGCCGACAAATTCAAAATTAAACAAGGTTCTGATATCTCCGCCCGCTATGGCGGCTAAGTTCGGAACCCATTTGATGACCGCACCACCCATCGCCATGGAAGATTCTGCTCCGCCAAGGCCCATGTACATATTACCGTCTGACGCAACCAGCATTTGCCTTACATTGGAGTAACCAAGATCAATGATGGTTGCACTAATAAAGGCACCGGTATATCCGTTAAAGGCAAAAATGTTTATTCCATCCTGAATGTTCGGGCCTGCCAGAAAGACAATTCCCGATGGATGAGCACCGGCTGATCTGATACCCACTGTGGCCATCTGTAGTCTTATGGCAGCAGCTGGAAGCTGGAGTCTCTGGTGACCTGTGTCCTCGGAGTACATATAGAGTGATGACGGACGGAAATCTGTACCAAATTGCTGATTTGTTGATAATTCGCAAACAAATGAATCTTCCCGTAGATGCGGTATGTCGACACCCATATAGTTTGCAGCTGCCAGGCACATGACGTTTGCACCGGACCCGAAAAAAACATTCTTACCGAATTTAGCCATGCCCCATACGTAGCTTTCATTCACTTTCAAATCCCCGTCACACGCGGAAGGTAAGGGCCACTTATTTCGTGTGTCACCGATTCCATAAAAGCATTCATCGGCCTGTGCGTAATCGATTACCTTCCATGTGTCAGCAGTTTCGGGGTTATCCGTACAGATAGATCCTGCATAATCCGGCACTCCGAACAGCCTGAATTCGTAGATTGAAGAAGCGTTTTTCCCTGCAGGACGATTAAAATTTGTTATTCTCCATTTTTGTGCGGTAATTTCATTTATCTTGACACTAATGATCTCGTGGGGCTGAAGTTTTGTTGTATATTTCCCCTGAACAACCCAATCACATCCGTTAAAGTACTGGAGCTCAAAATCAGTAAAACCTGAATTACCATCGACAAAATACTCAATTTCAGCCATGACTATTTTTCCGGGTCTGCCCAGGTCTGCCATTAAGTAATCATCAGAATAAAAAGGAATGTTCCAGTCTGACCAGATTGTTCCTGCATTGTTGTCGTTTGCATTTTTTGCAGGATATGAAACGTGGCTGTTGTTGGCTTGCATGACAGGTGTATTCACCCGAAATTCCAGAATCGCGGCACAATTCTTACGATCAGCAAGTACAAAGTTTGTCACCCTCCATTTTTGAGATCTGATATTGGGAGTATGAATTCTTATTTCTTCCTGATGAAGAACCTTCGTCTGATATGTGCCATGGGTTATCCAGCTATTTCCGTCAAAAAATTCCAGATCAAACTCTTTAATACCTGCGTTACCATCAACATAATTGACAATCGATATTGTGGATGCCATCACAGGCCTACCCAGGTCGAGTTGTAACCAGTCATCCGAATGAAACTGTGTATAGTTCGTCCACCAGGTATTCGTCATGTTATCATTTGCTCTAACAGGCGGGTATGACGGGTGGTTTCGGCTTGCTGTCATGTTAGGTGCGTTAACCTGAAATTCATTTATACCAACAGCTCGATGAGTTGTACCGAGTTCGAAGTTTGTTATCCTCAGCCATTGCATCGTAATCCCGAGAATATCTATTTCTATGGTTTCATTATTCGTTAAATGTGTAGAATATCTGTCCAGTGTTACCCAACTGTTTCCATCATAGTATAAAAGATCAAAGGCTTTCATGCCATAAACACTAAGAACAGCATTTACGATGGTAACAGAATAAACCTGTGTTGGTTTACCAAGATTAATCTGCAGAAAGTCATCCGCACTATGTTGCGTATAGTTTGACCACATTGATGGATATACCGGATTACCGTCGTTTGCTTTAGCGGGAAGAAAAGACGGATGGCTTACATTTGCGGTCATGACGGGTGCATTGACCTGAAATTCAGAAATACCGACGGCACGACGATTTGCACCGAGTTCGAAGTTTGTTATTCGTAGCCATTGTGCTGTAATCCCGGGAACATTATTGATTCTAATTGTTTGATTATTGACCAGGTTTGTAGAATACCTGTCCAGAGTTACCCAATCGTTACCATCGTAATATAAGAGATCAAAAGCTTTCATGCCATAAACGCTTAGCACGGCATTTACAATGGAAACAGAATATATTTGCGTCGGTTTACCAAGATTAATCTGTAGAAAGTCATCCGCACTATGTTTCGTATAATTTGACCACATCGATGGATATGCCGGATTGTTGTCGTTTGCTTTAGCAGGTAGAAATGACGGATGGCTGGCGCTTGCAGTCATTTTAGCCATCGGGTTTAATGCCAGGTTGTTCGTCGTAAGCGCGGCATTGTTTGAAGGCAATGCGTCATTGCTTGAAACAAGTGCTAAATTTTTAATGATTGCCTGGTCAGCGGCTGACATATTCACATCAATAACCGTTACCATAAATGGTGGTAACGATGAGCTCATATTTCCGTCACTGGCGAAAATTACAATATTTGTTGTTGTTCCCGTATCATCCTCATTGGGTGTTCCGAATAGTTCACCGGTACTCTCATTGAAACTTGCCCAGGATGGCTGATTTGTTATACTGAAGGTCAGGTTATCACCATCGGCATCACTAGCAGTGGGAATAAAACTGTACTCTGCATCAGGTAGAACACTTCCAAAAGCTCTTCCACTGATAACAGGGGCATCGTTCACATCAATAACCGTAATGTTGAAAGCTTGTAAAGAATTTGAAAAGGTACCGTCACTTACCGTTATGATGATGTTTCTGTTTACTCCCACATGAATTTGGTTTGGCGATCCGTAAATTTCACCTGTAGCGTCATCAAAATCTGCCCATGACGGAAGATTCGAGACCGTGAATGTCAATGTATTTCTTTCAGGATCAGATGCTGCGGGTATAAAGCTGTAAAAGGCGTTCTGATTTGTGGTTGTTTGAGGGTTGCCACTGATAGATGGTGGTTCAGTATTGGGTGCAGGCGGTGGTGGAGCCGGTGCACCGGCATAAAGTGACCCTGCTGTGAATACCGTAAGAAGTAATATTGCGGCCGGCAATAGTAATAGTTTTGATAGTCGCTGTATAACAGCTTGTGTGGTAAATTTCATTTAATTGTTCTCCTGTTTTTGAATCGAACTGGTTTAATCATCCTCCTCATTAAGCTGATAAAAATCCGTTTGATTCATTTCCCCATGATTGTTATAAAAAAAGTTGTACCTGATATGAAGCTTGAACATATCTTTTGCCCACCCGGCAATTGGATCTTAAACACTTGTTTTTATATCTGACTAACTACATTTCCCTGAATGGCTCTTCATAATTCCCCCTGTAATTGAATAGTAAATTTTTTATTTTGTTCATTATCTAAACAAAAAAACCCCCAATGATGAATTTCTGCATTGCTGAAATCACCCCTGCGAAAATAACAAGGCTGCCTATAAAAAAGAAAATTTGTTTTTCAGGAATCGAATAAGAGACTTTTGCACCAACGATAGTTCCTAACATTGAAAGCAAAATAAGTTGGGTGATCGTTAATGTTGATTGTAGATCGGGTAAGTTTTGAGCCGGAATTTCAAAAAAAATAAAAAGTGCGGCAATAAACGTGGTGCACAGAGTGATCAACATAGCGGTGCCGGTTGCATTATGTGTTTTATATGAAAGCAGGAGGATTAGAAGTGCAGCATAACCCATACCTCCTCCAACACCGATTAATCCCGTCATACTTGCCATAAGAATAACACCCGGATAGATTAATATATTTTTAATAGGGTATTTATTTGACTTATCATCGGATAGTGAGTTCTCTTCAGAAACTATTTGTTTGAACCCTTTACAAATAAAAAGGAGACCGATGAATATGATAAAAAAACCGGTTGAACCCCGAAAGGAATTTTCATGCAGGTAAATGAATTGTTTGCCTATATACATGGCCGGAACAATGCATGATAAGGCAAGAATTACAAATATAAGGCTTTCTGAAAGGTTTACATTTCTTTTTTTTATCGAAAAAGCAGTCATAATCAGGGCGTTGCCGCAATCTATAGCCAGGCTTGTAAATATAGCCAAATAGAGATTATATCCGAATAAAACAAATAAAATCGGTATGATTAATGGCCATGCAGTAAAGCCGATGGCACTTGCCCCGAAACCAATAAAAATCGATATCGGAACAAGAATAATATGTGATAGAAGCATTCCTGTGTCCAAAAAATACCTGCTTGTATTTTAAAAAACGTTCGTTAACTTACTTATTTCCGCCAAGTTGGCCAAAAAATTGAGCCCGCTTATCCGGTTTTTCACGCTATTCAGACAACCTTCAGTTTGCCTATGGCCTGAGTTTCGTATCCATAGCGTTCCATGGTCTCTTTGCATATGTCCTCAATTATATCAAAATCACCGTATGTGTTTTTATGATGAGTTTTTCCCACATTGCTCATTTTATTCCAGAACTCTGTATTGTCGCTTTTAATTTCTGGAAGTTCACAGAAATCATAAATGTTGAAGACTTCTTTTAGGGGATTTGAAAGGATGTCTTCAAATCGGACGTCATAAAAATTACCGGCTTCAAGTTTGAAGTTTTCGATAAACTGCAAGGCATCGTTCCAAACATTGGCGGCTGTTTTAATATGCCCCACACCGTGTTCGTAAATGTATTTTGAGAGATTCGGCAGGTGAGGGTATGGTATGAACGTTTTATCCGCATGTTCATAATTTTTCTTCTTTTTCTTTAAATCGATGAGTTGCTCTGAACTGAGCTTGCTGAGTTTCACAAGTGAATTGGCACATTGTCTCGGGTCTCTGATGAGATGAATATATTTTGCATCTGGAAATAAATCATTCAATAATGGGAGGTAGGGGATAAAGCCAGGCATTTTCATAATAAAACGAGATGAATTCCCATTAAAACACCACATGACTTTCTTAATGGTTGTGTAAATGGTCTCTATCTGGCTATCGCTTAACTGGTCTTTTCTTAAGGGCTTATATTCATGAGAGAAGGGGTCAGTCCCAACCCATTTCGTCCAGATTCCAACCGGATCTGCAGGGCTGGTCGAGTCTATCATGACGCTGTCTTTCAGATATCGCTCACCACTAACATTTAGATTGAATTTTTTACGAAAATGGTCTCCTGCACAAAAATATGGATAGTACTTGTGCATTAAGTGGGTGATGTAAGAAAGATCCGGGTGTTTAGAAAGTAAATCCTGCAACATGGAAGAGCCTGTTCGCGGCAGTGAGATAATAAAAATTGGTTTTTCTATTTTGATATCTGAAATATCAATCTTCATTCTAAACTTTTCATAGAATTTGAAGAACAGTTCGTCTTTTTTTGGTAACGATTCAGGGACAACAAATTGCTGATTAAAATGAGATCTCATCGTTAGCCATGACAAAAAATTGGAATATTTTTCTTTACCGGTCATTTTTTCCTCCATAAAAGTCTGTAGTTTTTGTATATTGTTATTTGGTATTAGTTCCACTCACCGACAGAGTTTTCTTTTTCTTAAAGTCTTCCAAGATTGGAACGTTTAGGTTTTTTAAAACACCAATTCGGGACAATATAGCAGCTTCTTTCAGTATCAAATCAGCGACTTCTGCAACGTTCCTGTTGTCCGCTTCCTCCATTCGGGTTCCCTTTACCCAGTCATTAAAGGCTCCCATTGCTTGCCCGCACCATATTTGTGCATCGATCATTCGATCTTCCTCACCTGATATTGGCCAGAGCGAGGATTTACCCAGGTACCAGCGAAAAACTAAAGCCATTTTCTTTTTAGGGTTCTGCATCGCTTTTCGGATAAGTTCGGGATCTTTATCTTTAAAATAGTCTGTCGTTTCTTCCCAGATTGTTTCCATGTCTTTTTTAAATACCTTTTTTTCGAGTCGATCTTTTTCTTTTATGGGTATTTCTTCTATGGATGAACATCCTTTATATATTTCAAAAAGTTTTTGAGCGATCATGGGAAACATGGTACCGCTTTTAAGAACCTGCACCTTCCCTCCCATTTCAAACATATCAGCCGATGGAGCCATCATGACATCTGCCATGTTTGCCTTTGAAAGAAGCTCTCTTGTTTTTTTAGATGTTCCTGCCTCAACGCATGACTGGTTGACAGAGCCAGTGACGATATAGTCTGCGCCCATTGAAAAAGCGGCAAGAGCAGCCTGTGGAGTACTGATTCCTCCCGCTGCACCAACTCTTATGTTTCCGGAATAGTTGAATTCTGATTGCACCCGGTCACGTATGGAAATGATGGAAGGGATAAGTGATACAAGCGGTCGGTTGTCCGTATGGCCTCCAGAATCAGCTTCCACGGTAATGTCATCGGCAAGGGGGACTTGCTTTGCCAGGAGGGCTTGTTCAGGCGTAATTTTATCTAATGCAAGTAAACCGTTAATGATGATTTCTGAAGTGGGTTCCATAAATTTTACTGCAACTTCCTGGCGTGAGAGTTTGGCAATAATTCTGTTTATGGATAAAATTTTTCCATCCTTGCTTTTTGTAAGTCCGGAGATTTTAAAATAAGCCAGCGCCGGAGACGGATTTATGAAGGCAGCAGCTTCAATCGACCGAATATTATATTTCATGTAAAGATCGATCAGCCTGTTCTCATAATCAGAATCGTAAGGATTGTGGAGCAGGTTAAAGGTGTAAGGTCCATTAGGCAGTTCTTTCTGGATTTTTTTTATGGCTTTTTCTATACGTAAAAGACTTAATCCACCCGTGCCAAATGAGGCCAGATAACCTTTTTTACCTAATGAAATAACCATTTCTTCCGATGAAATTCCATTGGCCATGGCACCTGCCATATACGAGTATTTTGTATTGTGGTCAGCCTGAAAACCCGCATTGCCGAACTGATTCGGCAGTATAACCGGAAGAATACCTATACAAGGCAAACTGTTTTTGTCTTTTTTTGCTGAAAGAGTGCCTTCTTTCTGAAAAAAAATATCATCACTTTTTTTGATAATAAAATAAGGTGTGTCATATTTTTTTATCATCTTTGCTTCGCCTGGAACAAAGTCATCGGGCGATGTTTTATCGTTAAGTTTCCACCAGAGATCAGACATTTCCTTATTCCTTTATTTAGAAAATCGACCCTCAAATTGCATTATTTCATAGCCTTTGATATCAAAGTGATGCCCTGTTTTGCTTCGAGATGTATTGGCCTGAATAAAAATTTGCAATTTGTGAATCGATACTGTTTAACTTCATCGACATGTTTTTTGTCAGAGTTACCAGTTTGTCACCGTTAAAAATATTGATATCAGCAGTGATGGTAATTTCAGGTTTAGTTGTTATTTCACGGATGACGCATTCATATCTTAATGTGGTTTTTTCTCTTTTTATTTCACCCCTGAATTTTGAGCTTGCTTTCGAACCGGCAAGGGTACTTCGCTCACACTGTTTACCGGCAAGTGTATTCAAACCTGTGAAATGCACAAAAAAAGTCAGGAGCTGGATACTCCCTTCAATCATGAAGATGGCTGGCAGAACAGGGTCATTATGGAAATGGGCATCAAAGACCCAGTGGTCAGGGCTGATATCTGCCTCACCTGTAATTTTACCCTGGCCAAATGCTCCTCCGGTTGGTTCCACGTGGGTGACCCGGTTTAATACTCTGAAGTTATCCGGATAGACTTGCTCTGTTTGTTTCACAAAAGGATAATCAGGACCGAAACACTTATCCCCTCTGCCCTTTTGGAGAAGTTCAATATCCTGCTCTGAAAATGTAGTTTTATTACAGGTCAGAACAGGAACAAAATTTTTGTATATAGTTTGATCCTTTGGAATTAACAGTTCCGATGGGATATAACCTTTTGCTTTTTGGAGTTCCTCTTTGGAGAAAAATCCGCCGGCACCTTTAATACTGAACATATGGGTACCACTTTCGTCATACACATCGTAAGTATGAAACGCGAGCATCATATCTTTATTTTTTATAAACGAGGTGATCCTGAAAACACCCTTAATGGTTTCTCCGGCCTCAAGCATTCTTTCGGAATAAACGGTGAGAGTTGAGTCAATGGCTCTGAAGTGCAGGCGGCCCTTAAAAATAATGTCGACTCCGATATAGCTTAAAAGAAGAATCCCGCAGTGTGACGATTCATTGATAATGGTAAAAGGAGCTTTTCCATTCATACCATACCAGGGGTTCTCAGGAATATCGTATTCAATCTCAATCATCGACGGTTTAAAGCTGCCAAATTCAGCATCGAGGTCTGTTACCCGGCTTACAAACATAAACGGAGGAAGGGGCAGACGTGCACGTATAGGGTAGGTGTCTGCCTCTTCATACTTTTCTCCGAGTATTGCTGAAACCTTTCCTGTGGTCATTTCAAGAATATCGTTTTTATTCCATATTACTTTTTTATATGGTGATATTTTCGAAACAGTTTCCATCGTTTCATAATGCTTTGCTTCTTTAGAGGGGCCTGCTGCAATATTTTTGTATAGCAGATTGCTAAGCTGCTCCTGAACATCGTAGTAGGTGTGATGGGCCTGAGCATTTTGCTCAAACATCTTTTGAAGAAATGCTTTGGAAATTTTTTCAGGTTGTCGGATGGGGAGGGGGGCTGGTTCAGCATGTGTTGAAACGCTTTTATTAATTTTTGCAGGAATGGTTTTTTGTGAAGCAGGTACGAACTCTTTTATTTGGCTTTGCCTGCTGATTTCAGATTGAGCTTTTTTGTGTATTACCGGTGGGAAAAGTCTCCTGTTATCCTCGGTTAGTATAATATCTTTAATAGTTGGAGGTTCATTTGAAATTGTTTTAATGAGGCTTCTTTCTAATGACTCGTCTTTTGTTGATTCGGTTTCGAGTGGCCCAAAAAGTGAATTATGGTTCATCGTAACTCCATGGGAAAGAAGTTTTACGATAAGGGTTGTTAACGATTTTTTAAGCCCGGTACCGTTTTGGCTGATCGAAAGAGCGAGTGACTCTTTATCGTGAAGAATATCCTTAACCCAGTTTGCACAGAGTTCCCCTGAATCCATACCGATAAATATGCGGGCCCCGTCACCATAAGCTTTTTGAACCACATTTTCGAAATCAATTGAACGACAAATACAATTGGCAATGCCTGTTGCCATAGTTTTTTTCGAGAAATTAAAGGTCGAACCATCGTGGGTTGAATAATAATCGGCATTGGTTTTTTTATTGATCCGATAGGAGTGGTCTAAATTACCCTGAACAATCTCATCATAAAAATCCATGGCCGGAGGTGTATGGACAAATATATTCCGGCTGATTTTATATGCAAAGCAGCTTGCTTTTTTAATAACCTTATCACAGGCTTTCCTGCAACCGCTTATAATTGCATTTCCGGGTGAAGCTTTAATCGTTAAATAAGCTCTGTCTTCTTCAGTAAGAAACTCTATCAGCTTTGTGATATGTTGCTTATCTCCTTTGCAGAAATAGGTAACCCAATCTAAACTTTCATCATTATAGTATTTTTTTAAATATTCGATATCGGACAGTTTTCTTATAAGAGGTGCAATCAGGTCGGTTAATAAATCAGAATCATCTTTATTTGAAAAAACATCGGTAGCTGAATACATGACCAGTTCACCAAAACTGATACCAATAAACTGATCCGGCCTGACAGAAAGAACATCAAGTAAGAGAGAGCTTGTCAAACTGCCAAGTACACCGTCTAAAAACAAGGGAAGACTGTCTTTTTCTTTCATCCCGGAATCTATGTTAGCCAGTTGTTTTCTTGTTTCAGGGTGGGCTGCCCGTATAAGCCTGTCAAGGGTTTCAGCCAGTTGTGGAAAAGACGATACCAGTTCATATAATGCGGCTGGAGAATTCAAACCCGAAGGCGGATAACAGAGAGCAAGTTTTCCTTTTTTTCCAAGAGGATTTGCTGTAAAAAAACTTCCGAATGCTCCCTCCCAATCTGTTTTGTTTTCAAATACCGATTTGATCTGGTCCAGAGCGTTTGCTGTTTCGAGCCTGATTTCTTCTATAGATCTTCCGGTAAGAACGATTGTGTAACTTTTCCCTTTAATTTTTTGATTTTCAAGGTAACGCCTGCACTCCTTTTCTAATTCGGTTAGTTTTGTTTCTTTTTCAATCGATTCATTCAATGTCCGGAGTCTCCTAGTCAGACCTTTCTGACTTTTTTCAGAAATAATAAACATATGGTCTGTCTCGTCAAAGAACGGTTTGTTCATTCCGGGCATATCCTTGTCTTTTCCGGAAAGAATCACGTGGCCGGTTGTGCCGTCAAAACCTTCTCCTGATACCGAAATATGTTTGTTTTCAGGATTGTCCAACCAGAAAGGTGAGGGCGGCTGGAGATTTAAAACTTTTTTCCCCCACTCTTTTTCAATCGGGAGAAGTGCCCTGGGAAGTTTTGGCTTAAACGAGTTGGCGAGCATAAGAGTACTCTTTATTACGGATGCAGCAGAAGAGGATGTCATGCCATGCCCAATATTAAAACATGCACTTCCTGTACTTACAGAGCATATATTCTTCTGACCTAAGTTTTCATCCATCATTTTCAGAGGCCTTTTCAAGTGATCTGCAAGCGCATTTCCATAAAACTCCATGTAGTTGATTTCAGTGGTGTCACATCCTGCTTTTTTTAACCATGTTAAACGCTCTTCATCTATGGTGTCTACTCGTGAACTGCAATAAAATTTAATATCGATTTTATTTTCGACAATTTTTTTACAAATATCAACAACTCTTGAACTATTCAAAGTGAACGTATCATCAGAAATACAGATATAAGGAATTTTGTACTTGTAACGAATTTCTTTTATTTCTTCAATTACATTATCAACACTTCTAAATCTTGCAGAATTTCCAAAAGTTATATGAGAATCACAAAAAATACATCTAGCAGGACATCCTCTGGATGTTACAAGTACTGTCATTTTTTGATTTGACATAATATGCTTATACAAATTCACATCAATTAAACTTCTATCAGGAAATGGTAAAATA
>PJEL010003714.1_pt1 | contig 12881 bp, 22 predicted proteins | sample 1853271 | NCBI WGS metagenome assembly PJEL01 (sample SAMN08108733, study PRJNA415343) | Invertebrate metagenome, whole genome shotgun sequencing project. | host: Globobulimina | place: Sweden: Gullmar Fjord | collected 2015-08 | reverse complement strand
AGGAACAACCAAAGAAAAAGGAACCCAAAAAAGCCATTCAAGACGCTGTAGGTTGATCATATACTCTACGCGTTGATTGAAATTTGCTTTTATCTCTGCAAAAGATTTACCAAGTGTATCAACCGGTGCCGATGGGGCTTGGTTTCCGTAGCGATTAAAATTTAAAGGCATATTTTTCCTTTGAAAAAGATTTCCCACACTTAAATTTGCAGGCTTTTAAGGTGTCGAGCCATATTGGCCCGACATTTCAGATAAAATAATGTTACCCGGCTCTGTTTTCGATTCCAACAAGTCCGCAATAAAGAAAATCACCATCCAAAGCTGCATCAGATGCAACATATTGTTTCATAATAACATTGTAGGATGTTAGACGGGGCAATGGGATATACATATTGAGCGGTTTAACAGCGTTAAACTGTCCTTGAGAACTTTGAGCCGCTTGACCAGTTGCGCCAGCCGTCGTAAGGCTTAAATCAGGAGCGCCAAAAATTTCAGACAACTTCCATTGACCATATTGTTGTTTAGATTCAATATCGAATTCAATCACGGTATTCATAAGCCATTGATTTCTCAATTGCATTTCAGCTTCAGTTTTGACAGCATTTGATTCATAAATAAAATGAAGCGCAAAAATGCCGAAAGCTTTACCTTCCGCAACAACACCACGTTTCACGTTGGTATCGGCCAAAGTTTTCGCATTACCGGAAACGGGATCTTGATCATTCAGACCATTCGAAAAGAAGCGACGCTCTCCAATGCCCGCAGCATTGTCAAGAATAAGCCGGTCATACCAGGTATTGTCAAATTGATCGCCCGCTGCATTGAATAGGGGTAGATTTAAGGTTGCTGGAAAAATGTTTTTATCCATCTTTTTTTCCTCTTGAGTTAAGTTGATTCCTTAGAACAGTTTTGTTTTGTTTTTTTAGTAACGGAATCCGCCACCCATGAAAGTTGGTTGCTGTCCAGCGTCACCCATTAAAAAAGGACGCTCACCGGCTCCCATTTTCGCAGGACCGTTTAACCTAGCCATATCAGCAGGACCATTCATATATCCTGAGCCAAGTAACGCTTGGATTTCTTCATTCGATAAACTTGAGTTACCAGCTAAAACCGGCATCCCTGTAATTTTTTGAGCCCCACCATAGACACCAGCTATAAAACTTCCAGTACCAACATATTTAAACATTTCAAATTTTTTTGGTAAGAAGTAGAGTAAACCTAAACCCGATGCAAGTTGAACACCAGATTTTACCATGGGGTCCAAATCTTTAATGAAAGGCGAATTGTTAACAGCCCAACTTGAACCGATACCCCCAAAAGCACCTATCAAGGCGCGAATGAGCATTTCGACAGGTTTCAATTGTCGTGTGCGATATCTAACACGCGTTGCCACTGCTCTCGTTGCTTTTCGAACCGTTTTTTTTCTTGTAGCCATTTTAGTTCCTACTTTCTTTCTAACAGTTTTTCTGGCCGCTACTTTTTTTCCAGATTTTCGAGCCGCTAGATCTTTTCGATAAGCAGCCCAAGCCCCTTTTAAATTCCCGGGATACAGTTTGAAATATTTTTTTGGTAGTGCCATTTTAATCTCCAGTATATAAAATAATTACTTTCTAAATGATTTCGCAACCTTTTTAAAAATTCCGCTACTTATTCCAAAATAAATGAAAGCCGCAGAGGCCGCAATAACAGAAACCGCAATCAAAGGTTTCGTCAAAGGTTTGGATATATTCTCCGTGCCAGTACCAACAGCCTTTGTCACAACGTCAACAGGTGTGGAAACCAAACCCTGAATAAAATCTTTCAATCCTTCTGCTTTCGATTCGGAAAGTATAGGATTTACAAATAATTCATTTTTCCATTTATCAGCGTAGGCACGTAACGAATGAAGAAAGAAAACAACCTTTTGCCCTTCGAATCCTGATTTGTCTTTTAAATAGTTGTAAGTGTTCGAATCAATATTACGCTCATGTATTTTAATTTTTTCATTTAACACACCATCACGGTAAATGGTATAAAGATAGTCTGTCTCTCCCGCTGTTGGTTCATAAGGCGGAGAGCCTTCCATTAATTTTTGATGGTCCCGAGCTGGAAAAAACATTATCGCAAAACCCTCCAGAGAAGGAAAGCACCGCCACCAATCAAAAGCCACGCACCGCCACGCGAATCACCAGCCATTGATTTTATTTTTTTATAAATGGCGTTTTCCTCGGCTGTCCGCACCATACCGTATCCAATGCGCCCGAGTTCACCAACCATTTTTGAATAGTCTGCTTCGCTTAGCTCTTCTTTTTGTGAAGTCGTGTCTATTTTTGCAATTCCACCTTTATCGGTAGATACAAGAATAGAATGCTGTTCACTTTTCAATACACCGTCAGGGGTGAATTCTTGTGAAACAGATCTCTTAGGCATAACCGCGATTCTCTCTACCATAATTTTATTTCCTTAAAGCTAAAATCAAAACAACAGCACCAGCAGCAGCAGCACCAATGACTATAACTTGATTTTTCTTTTTTTGAATGAGCATTTGCTCTTTCAATTGTTCATTCTCATCAGATTTGACCTGATTTATCCCAAATCCTTTTAATATTTGGCCAGCAGCATTTTTCAATAACCCGAGAAGTTCAGGTGATTGTTCTTTAACCATTGAATTAAAAAAATCGGTATTCGCATTTGTAGCCATTTTAGTTCCTTTTTTGAGTGAGCAAAACCACACCTATTAAAGAAGCAGCACCGATGGCCATCCATTTAGGATCGATATCACCAAATCCCAAATCAAACCCGGCTTTGTTAAAACCGCCTGAATTAACAACCTTACCTGCCTCACTAATTGGGTTTTTTTTGCTTCCAAACATATCCGCAACTGCATTTGCACTTTCCGAAGCCCCACCGCTAAAATAAGCAGCAGCACCCCTTGATACAGCCTCTTGAACTTCTTCTTCCGCAGCCAATCTAACAGTATCACCGCCCCAATCACCGAGTTTATCACCAACGACGGCTATCACATCACCGGTAGACGTTGCCACATCTTTTATCCCGCTTCCAACCTCACCCACTACATTTTTTGCTTTACGCCACAAGTTCCAACCTGATAATCCTTTTGGATTTTGTGGAAAAATATCTTTCCATTTTACACCCGGGAACATTTCCGCCACCATTTTCCAAAAAACTAAACCGGCTGCTGTTCGATCTAATTGTTGCCAATTTGAAAACATTTCTTTTGAAGAGTTCACTTTAGATTCGCCGTTCAGAGTTATCAATTTTTGCATTAGAGCACCTTAATTTTAGTCAAGCCCACTTTAGGTTCACCAAGAAAATAACTTCTATAAGTTGGATCCGCAACCAACCAAGTTGAACCGTCCTTTATTATCGTAAAAACGTGGTGTAATTCTCCATCAGAACGATCCGAAACGGCAATAAATTTATAAGGCTTTTTATTTGCATTTGCCCATGAAGCCATCAAAACAGCTTTTTTTTTGCAATCCAAAGCAGGAACACTAAGCAAATATTTAGGCCGCGCCACAATTTCACCATTTTTTAAAATATTCGGGTCATCTATATATCTTATTTTCCGAACGTAGTCGAAAAAAGATTCTAAATCCCAAGAAGCTAAAACGCCCAAATCTTTCCAGTGCTCTGCACTTCGCTTCATTTCCCGAGCGGTTCGTGACGGTCCTAAATGGCGCATAACCTTCAACTTCATAATTTTTAAAATAAATAAAAAAAATTAGGGTAGGAAAAAAATCCTACCCTAATTCCCCAATAGAAGAAGCCTTTTTTGCAAGAAGCTAAGTGTAAAATATAAATTTCTTTAGTAAGAAATTGATTATTTTTCGTCTAGTTTTGCCTTAAGTATCGTGTGTAAAGGTTTAAATATACTTAAGATTTCTTTTTCAGTGAGCAAAACAAAATCAACATCATCAGTTTTTTCATTTAGAAATCGTATCGTATAAAGCAAAATCCAAAAATGAACATCCCTGATTAATTGCGCGCATTCTTTCCAACCTCTATTATGGCAATCTGCACCAAGACCGGCTACAGCTGAATTCAATTTTATTACAAGTTCCTTTTTCATAAACACCGCTTCTCCATAATTAAAGTTTTTGTTTCACCAGACAAATCACGATATGTCAATTTTGAAACACCAGATTTTTCCGAATAAGATTCGTTCCAAGTTTTACCCTCTAATGTTTGAATAATATTTTTTGGACTTCTTTTGGCGGCTTGATGCATTATTTTATTCAAGCAAGCCAAGTTCCTTTGTCTTTCCAATTTTTCCATAAAGTATTTTAATTGTCCTTTCAACTCTCTTAAGGCTCCAAACATTGTTTCTCCTTCACATCAAAGACCATCATAAAACCCGGTTCAAAACTAGCTTGACCACCAATAATGGGAGATTCATTCGGCATTGGTATCGGTCCTAGAAATGCTTTAATCCTTAATTCAGAATTTTCTTTCTCAAATTCGTTCACCCTATCCTCTAACACACTTACAGCTACCAAAATTTTCGGAATATATACCGGCATCATTTCCCCTTTTTTTGTTTTAATGAATTTTCAAGTTTAGTTTTCAACCTTGGAAATTGAGTGAATCGAGAAGTTTCACCCAGTGCTTTAATCTCCTGGTCAAGCAAAGCGATTAAAGACTCCTTTTCAATGTTTGAGAGATAAATCATTTGTATCATATTTTCCTTTCTTTTTAAATTAATATGTCAACAATATGAATATAATATTATTCACATAGCATAGTCCACTTTTTTCTCAATTAATTGTGATAAATAAACACCAGTATAAATATTAAAGAAGAAATTCGAGCTCGAAGGATGGTGAAATAGGTAAAATATCACTTTTGAACTTCGATTTTTTGGAACGCCAGGCTTGCTTGTGCCCAAAGCTCGAGGAGAAACCACAAATCAACAAAACTACCGTGAATAAACGCTGATATTAGAATAGGGATAAAACCAGGTGACGAACCCGAAAAAATTGATTTTTGTAATTTTTAAGCGGAGTTTGTTTTTAGTTTCGCGTAATCTGCAGGCCGAGCGCCTAGTGGTAAATTTTCAGGAGGGATTCCATCATACCACTCTTCAATAAAATCTTCAGCTTCCAAAGTGCGCGAAAATTGTTGTGCAGCTTTTTTCATCATTCGCTCAATTAACTCTTCTGAATCTCTTGTATCAAAAAAATCCTCGCGAGCTTCTCTTAGTGCTGACAATTTACGCTTTTCATTATCAGCCAAAGCGGTTTCAAATTCATTAAGCTTATTTCTTTTTATAAAATAATTGCGAATACCCAAAATTCGATATTTTCTAGTTCTAAATTTCCCCTGAATTCCAGCAGCTAAACCACGCCACTCTGATTTTTTCATTTCTTCAAAGAGGGGCCTAGAACGCTCTCTAAGCTGTCCATATTGTTCACCTTCCCAATATTGGGCGTAGACCTTTGGTCGGGCACCAACAGTTTCGGACGTGTCGACAACATAAGGTTCAAGCGGTCCACAATAAAGAGCGCTTTCGCGGTTTCTGAATTCACCGTAAGTATTAAATTTTCTTTTCGCATATCCGGCACAAATTATGGTTGCCAAATCAAAAGAATTGGCGGTACCGGCACCATTTAAAAGCTTTGTATTGTATTTTAAAATTTCTAAAGATTGATTCCAAACATCCAACCAAATCTCTTTGCCTTTTTTAACAACTTTCCGTTTAAATAGTGGTCGACAATCCACATTAATAGAGCGCCCTTCAGTTGCCGCAATCCATTCGCAAGACAACTTTGAAGCCTTAACCTTTTTACCATTGAAAAGAATCTCTCTATTTGCTCGATAATCAATTTTTTCATCAGTAAAAACTAAACCGTGAGCGTGAGGATGCCACAAATTTGAATTATCGCCACGCTTAATTTCAATACTAATCATTCCTGCTTTAACTTTTTTCCATTCGCCGCCACTATGTATAGAGCCCCTTTTCTGTCCTTTTAATCTAAAGCGCTTCATTCCATCAGTCAGATCCTCTATGCACGTTCTTAAATCAGGACCATTTGAAACTGTAAAGGTTATGAAATAAGCATATTTGAACTCTTTTGCAGCCAACACAATAGGATCTTTGAATCTTCGAACCCTATTTTTTTGTAATCTCTTAGAGCATATCGGGCAACCGTCCGGTTGTCTACAAAAATTGGCGTTGTGCAGCTCCATTTTATCGCCGTTTCCACGCCACTCTAAAACAGTTCCACAATTCCGGATTTTTTCAAGCTTTCGCTCTAATTCATACCCTGAAATTTTATCTCGCTCCATGTCCAAAGCTTCAGAAAGAGGAAATAGACCATCGCTTGCTGAATTGATAGCGTCCACTATACCAAGTGATTTTGTTTTTAATCTGGTCTGAGTTGCAAGTTTGTCAATAAAGTCTATATTACTCATATCATCGTTTCCTTTAAAAAGCCTGTGGTACTATCTAATCGCAGGCTTTTTTTTATTTTAAGCATTCATCATTTCTGTAAATTGCGCATTCAAAGATATTGCAGCGTCACGCCCCAAATATTGGGCAAAAGCTTCGGTTGCTTCAGCTCTCTTCTCTGGATCCTTCCAACACTCTTGAAACTTATCGGTTTTAACAAGTTCAGCCCTTAAGAAGTTTCCAATAGGATTTTTTTTTAAAAGTTTTTCACCAAATTTTTCCAAAAGAGGCGCAAATTGCTCAAGCCATTCAGGAATAATAAAGCCCTTTTCTGTATTCACCGGTTCCTCACTTTCTTCTTTATGTAATGATTCTTCTGCTCTTTCCATTTGTCTTTTCATCAAGGAGAGTTCAAGAGCTTCAACTTTCCGATCAAACGATTTCTTCGATTCAATTTGAGTCTCAGCAATTTTATTTATTAATGTATAGTCGGGTTTAGGAATCAAATCCTTCAAAACAGTCAACAACGGAGTTATCGCCGCCACCCATTTCAATATTGAATCAGGATTAAGAGCGGGGGTGCCAGAACCAGGTAGAATGGACGGACTACCCGGTTCAGGCTTTTGGTTGGATGAACCAGCATTATCACTAATTATTTTTGTCGTGTCGAGATGTGGCGTTTTAGGTTCGCCACTGATATAATATATATCCCACTCCATTCCACGCTTGCCATTGCCTTTTTTAAATGTCGTAATAGCTTGATACTCACCGCCGCCGTGCGTTTCTGATATATATTCCTCTCCAAAGCCCTCTGCTTCCAAATATAGACCATTCTCTCTTTTTTCTAGCCAAACCTTTCGCGGTTTCAATTGTTTTGGATCTGTCTTACCAATACGATACAATGCAGTAGAAAACCTTTCTCCCACTGGAATTTGATACTCTTTGATAAAAGTTTTCAATGCACTAGGTGCACTATCTAAAAATCCCTCATCACCTGGTTTTTCAACTACAGGTTGTCCATTATTTTCACTCATCTTTTTTTCGTCCTTTTGTTTTTAAATTGTTGGAAGATGTTAATACCAATAATTGCAATTAGTGAAGCTGAAAAAATATTGCTTGCCGTTGAGATTCGTCTCGACAAATTCAAATGTATATGATCACCTTCATTCAAAGAGAAGCCCTTCCAATTAGGCTTTATATTCTGCTCAAAAACTTGCTGTGTTTCCGCATTTGACAGTTTTTTTGAGTCCTTCATTAAAACAATATCACGAGCTAAATTATGTATATGCGCACTGTTTAGAGCGCCGCCAACCTCATTGTTTTTTTGGACCGTCCGGTAACCAGATGTTACAACCCAAGCTATACCCGGAGGGATGTTTGATGAAAGGAAGTTATCTAAGTAATAATCAACAATCGCTCCATTCACAACAATTGACACTGGAAATTTTGGTGGGCTTATTTTTTGTTCGTTAAGTTCTATCATGTATACCTCAATCAGTTACAAGGTGACCTTGAGCCATCATATTAAATTTAACAAGGCCACGTAAATCATCTTGAATTAGGATTTCCAACGATTCACCGGGAAGCAACCGTATAACAACACCATGCTTTGCTTGCCCGGCGTAAGTGTTTCTAAACCTAAAGCCCTCATTGCCCGCCGGTGCATTTGGTGTATATGTGGCATCAAAACACAAAAGCCCAATGTCACCGTTTGTTTTTACATTCCATTTATTAACAGTTCGGCCATTGTTCACACGGAACACCACGCCAAAATTGAGAGGGGGTAAATCTCCAAATTTATCATCGGACTGAGTACCATTGGACTCTATATATCCTAATAAGCGCGTTATATCTACATCAATTGCAGACGAAAGATTTAGTGGGCCAATTTTAAAGCTTTTCGTTGCCGATAGCCCATCAACGGCCATATCATCTGTGGCATTCAAAACAGTAGAACCGGCAGGGAAATCAATATCCAAAGGTGTATCGATTGTTAATACATCGACGTTTACCATTAATATTTTTCCAAAATAAAATTCACCAGGTCCACCGAATAAGCCTACAGTTTGACCGGCCGCAAATCCAGTAGGATCCACAACTTGAATTATACTTGAGTTTTTAAGTGAAGTTGTTGAGTTAACAGTAACACTTCCCAGTGACATTAAAAAAAACAAATCAACTGATGGACTAGTTTGGTCCTGTACATTGACAGGAAGTCCACCGTTTGATTCTTGAGGAGTTGACCAACCATTACACATTTTATCCGTCCTTTTTATTACACTTAGATACCAGCTCTTTCAATTCCGCAAAAGCTTTCGTATTGTTTTCAATCACTTCAAACAATCGCTTTACCAATTGCTTATTTTGTGTTGCAAACCATACCAACATAGCGACCGCCACACCGTTTTCCATAAGCACTTCACGAAAAGCTGGGTCCATTACTATTCACCAAGATTTTCAACGGAAGAATTAATACTATCGACTTCGCTTTTCAATTCAGATTCGTATGCATCACTCTCTACTAAACGTGACAATTCTTCCAGCCTTCGCACACACATATATTTTTTTTGCTTAATCCCCTCTACTAACCGAATATGCTTTGATAGTTCTTCCAAGATGGTTGCCGATTCCAATGTTCGCAATTGACCTTTGGAGGCCAAATCCTTAACTCTTTCAATACAAAGGTTAATTTGTACTTTTGAATCAGCGTAATCCTCCCGCATTGCCCGCGATGTATCAATTAAATTTGATGCGGTTATTCTGTCATTATGTAGCTTTCTATATGAATTTAAACTCATATCGTACCCTTTGCTTTAAGAAAATTCTAAAATCATGTATGCATAGTTTAATATATTAGCCGTTGCACCACCACGCTCTTGATCCAATGTTGTGGAGTTCAATATATCCAACAAGACAAATAAGGTTTCACCGTCTCTATCACCGTCCGTAATATTGCTCCCTAAAGATTGGGCCAACGTAGCCATCAAAGGGATTGCTTTACTTACATCAACAGAACTTATCACTGTACTATTATTATCCGAACCGTTATTTATTTGATCAGTATCTTCGTGCTGAACAGAAACCTGGCCATTCGTATCAACCACATAATAAATAAACTGATAATCAAAACCGCCAGTTTGAGGACGGAAAGCAGCTAATTGAGTAGTCCCATTAAAATAATGGCGAGTAATTTGATTCCCATTAATACTCCCAAACCCTGTTGAAGCTGTTGACAATACAAAGAAAGTATCCGATAATGATACCGGTGAAATCGGTGTCCCCTCAAATGTATCAGAGGCAACCATGGAATCAACATACTTCGATACATCCCAATCCATATTTTCAATTACTTGCCATTCAACTCTAGTGGTATTTATCGCAGCCGATCGCAACTGCAAATTATTTGACGATGTGATTTCAGCTCCGACCAAACATTCTTCTTCTATATTGGCGGTTGCGTTTGACGATGTGATGACAGGGAAAGAGTGAGCCAAATCAACAGGACTTAAGCCTATATTCGTAACTGTCCCTGTCATTGTCATAGTGCCGCGTTGAACGGTAACGGGGCTTAAGGCTGAAAATTCTAAAACATACCACTTAATAGTTATATCAGCATTTGTATTACTTCCAAAATTACAAGTAAATTCTAGTGTAGAGCTATTTTCTAGTCGACCTCGAACCCAAGTAAAAAAGGGATCATCATTAATTGATTCATGCTTATAAGTGAAAAACAATAAAGATTTATTCAACGTCACCGGTACAATTGAATCCTGAACTTCGTAAGATCCATTCGGAATAACAATTTCACCAGATTGAATGGAAAGGCCAGAAAGCCCACCAGAAGAAATTATATGTTGAAGAAATTGCATTACACCCAGACTACATCAATACCGGTTACATAGGCTGAATCCGATTCGTCGTCTGTAGGTTCACCGCGCGTAAGGAAAAACAAAAGAGGATCCAGCTCAACGCCACCGGGGATTGTCAATTCCGATGAGAAAGCAGTTACCTTTTTTTGGGGAACCGCAGTTGTATCTAATGTATAGTCTACAGTAACAGATAAATTACTCCCATTCGGTGTGGTCTTATCATTTCTTCTTCTAACACCCAATTCAAATTGGTAAACACCAGGAAGAACGACAGTCTGATCAATTATAAAATTAACTCTAAATTTTAATTTTTCAGAGGTCCAATTTACAGGAGAAGAGGTTTCAACAAACCACCATTGTTTATTTCCTTGAGGGACCATAGGAAAGTCGATACATGTATCTATTGAATAATCTGAACCTGGAATAATCCCATATTGCTTTGTAACTAAAGCGGAGACAGAATTGAAAGCGTAAGAGGTAAAAGCCCCCGCGTTAATTCTCTGAGGTAAATTATCAGAACCTATTGAGCCATTAGAACTAGAAGACCAACCACAATTACACATTTAAAAACCTTGAATTGAACCGTTCAAAAGCCCAACAGCTTGGCCCTTGTAAGTACGGCCTAAAAAGTGTTCTATCCATTTTTTATTTCTAATTTCATAACAGTTGCAAGTTACCTGAGCGAAAACAGAAGGCTTGCCAACCAGTTCAACCGATTGCTCTAATGTACCTTCCATTGAAATTGTCAATGTATCTATTTGATCCGTATAGGCGAAAAATATTACATCTGAATTGTCAATATAATTTATGATCGGAATCTTATTATTATAAATCAACCGGTCATGCTGAGTTGGTACTTTTATAGACAATTTTGTCGACGGTTCACCGTTTACAGTATCAACATTCTCAAGAAACAAACCTTCATCCATTGAAGCCGAAAACGAAAATTTATCAAATAAATATAAATGCTGTTTTTTCGTATCCTGAAAATCAATATCAGTATTCGCGGGAGTCCCAAAATCATATTTATTCACAGTAGGATTATTAAACAAAGCTTGAAACCTTTTCACAGGTTGCAAAAAAATTGAGCCGGGCGGAATTTGAATTACAATACTCATATTATGTGCTCATTGAAATAGTGTGTTCTAATTCTAATTGAAAGCCAAAATTAACAATTGTCCCATTAAGTATTGCGGGAGCATTAATTTGGCTAAAGGCGATATCTACAAAATCAAGAACTAGCCTAAAATCACCATCACCAGGATCCGGTGAAGCCAACTTAATATTAGGCGTTACATCTCCACATAAACGATCAAGAAATACAATCCCAAAAGTCCCCAATTCTGGAATATCTTTCAATACAGAGTTTTGCCTCCACTTGAACCCAATCCTATAAGGCGCAGGGAAGTAATCACCAGGGCCAAATTGATAAGGGCGAATTGTCCTAATTGATTTCAGCTTTAAGTTATCACCATCCGCAAAAACATCAGAACCGTTTCCGTTTGTAAATGGAGTATCAAAACCCGGTCCCGCCGAATAAAGTAATTGATCCTGTGTATTATCAACCGTAAACTGTAAAGCCCCAGAAGGAGTATTGACCACATCAAACACGCTCATTGGATCCCCCCTCATCACGACTTTTTAAATGCCCATAAAGAAGAACATCAATATAAGCCAAAGAAGAAAGTGATTCACCACGATATTCAAATACAATTTCCTCATCACCTTTAAATCTAATATTCAAAGGAATCATCCCTACATATTGATTCTCATCACCCGTTAAAGCTGGATCAACATCACCCGCAGGACTACTAAATAAATTCACCTTAGCCCCAAGATTACCGTCTCTTAAATTCTGTTGTATATATTTAACATTTCCTGAATCGGAATAAATTACCAACCAGAGATTATTTAGAATTGAGTTTTTAGGAATCCCAAGCAACACAAATTGTAAATCATAATGTATTGCACTTTTCGGGAACTTTATTATTTGCCGTAACTGGCCATTCGTTGGAGTAAACCGCTCATAAATAAGCTTCAATTGATTTAATCCAGAATGATAGGCTTTATCATTATTTCTACGAATGCCAGCTGTAAGATCGGAGTCAGTAAACATCAGGTTTACTTTTCGGCCCGAAGTTTTCGACCTAAGAAAAGAAGGTTTACAACGTTATCAGTTGCACCACTATTAAATAGCTCACAATTAATACCACCGTTCGCTGTAAATGTATGTTCAAAAGGCATAGGATAAAATAATTGATTAGATGGGTTTCCAGCCACACCAGAAGATAAAGTCCGACCAGGAGACAGAAACAAACTCAACGGAGCCGCCGAATCCATCAGGCGCTTATCGTTTGAAGCGTCAGAGATTTTAATCGTCATGTGATTAACGCCATCATCAGCGCCACCAGCATTCAACGTTGTAAAATCACCCGTTATTAAATGACATTCAAAATGAGCGTCAGACTTAATGTCAACCGTGTCATCAGCACCAGCACCAGCAGGAACAACCAAAGAAAAAGGAACCCAAAAAAGCCATTCAAGACGCTGTAGGTTGATCATATACTCTACGCGTTGATTGAAATTTGCTTTTATCTCTGCAAAAGATTTACCAAGTGTAT
>PJEL010003713.1_pt1 | contig 12885 bp, 4 predicted proteins | sample 1853271 | NCBI WGS metagenome assembly PJEL01 (sample SAMN08108733, study PRJNA415343) | Invertebrate metagenome, whole genome shotgun sequencing project. | host: Globobulimina | place: Sweden: Gullmar Fjord | collected 2015-08 | reverse complement strand
ATCGACCGTGAGCGTATCTCCCTCGACGTCGGTATCGTTGGCTAGGACATTGCCCGTTGTGATCGCAGTGTCTTCATTCGTGGTGAATGATTCTGCAACTGCAACCGGGCCGTCGTTGACTGCGTTTACGGTCAAGTTGATGGTTGCAGTATCAGTTCCGCCGTTGCTATCCGTCACGGTATAGGTGAAGGAATCGTTGCCGTTGTAGTTGGCGCCCGGCGTAAATGTAAACGTGCCGTCGTTGTTGTAAACAACGGTGCCATTGCTCGGCTGTGTGAATGAATCAACCGTGAGCGTATCTCCCTCGACATCGGTATCGTTGGCCAAGACATTGCCCGTTGTGATCGCAGTGTCTTCATTCGTAGTGAATGATTCTGCAACCGCAACCGGGCCATCATTGACCGCGTTAACAGTCAAGTTGATGGTCGCCGTGTCGGTTCCGCCGTTGCTGTCGGTGACGGTGTAGGTGAACGAATCACTGCCGTTGTAGTTGGCGCCCGGCGTAAATGTAAACGTGCCGTCGTTGTTATACACAACGGTGCCGTTCGTCGGCTGAGTAAACGAATCGACCGTGAGCGTATCTCCCTCGACGTCGGTATCGTTGGCTAGGACATTGCCCGTTGTGATCGCAGTGTCTTCATTCGTGGTGAATGATTCTGCAACCGCAACCGGTCCATCATTGACTGCATTCACAGTCAAGGTGATGGTCGCGGTATCAGTTCCGCCGTTGCTGTCCGTCACGGTGTAGGTGAACGAGTCACTGCCGTTGTAGTTGGCATCCGGCGTGAAAGTGAATGTACCATCGTTGTTGTAGACTACCGTGCCATTGCTCGGCTGGGTGAATGAATCAACCGTGAGCGTATCGCCTTCAACATCGGTATCGTTAGCGAGAACATTACCGGTCGTGATTGCAGTATCTTCATTCGTGGTGAATGACTCTGCAACCGCAACCGGGCCGTCATTGACTGCATTCACAGTCAAATTGATGGTTGCAGTGTCGGTTCCACCATTGCTGTCCGTCATGGTGTAGGTGAACGAATCACTGCCGTTGTAATTGGCATCCGGCGTGAAAGTGAATGTACCATCGTTGTTGTAAACAACGGTGCCATTTGTAGGCTGGGTGAACGAATCAACGGTGAGCGTATCACCTTCAATATCGGTATCGTTAGCGAGAACATTACCGGTCGTGATCGCAGTGTCTTCATTCGTGGTGAATGACTCTGCAACTGCAACTGGGCCGTCGTTGACCGACGCAACGGTCACGGACACGGTTTCGGTAGTTGAACCACCGTTGCCGTCATTCACGGTGTAGGTGAATGTGTCAGCCCCATTGTAATTAGCATCCGGCGTGTAGGTAAACGTGCCGTCGTTGTTGTATGACACTGAACCGTTGGAAGGTTGGGTGTAAGAAGCAAGGGTGATTGAGTCGCCTTCAACATCACTATCATTGGCCAACACATTCCCCGTTGTCACTGACGCGTCTTCATTGGTTGTCACAGAGTCGCCGACGGTATCCGGCGCGTCATTAACAGCATCAATAGTGAGGTTTACGGTCGCAGTATCGAAGCCGCCGTTTCCATCGCGCACGGTGTATGTAAAGGAATCAGAGCCATTGTAATCGCTGCTCGGCGTATAACGAAATTGGCCATATCCATGATACGTGATTGTGCCATGGGTCGGCTGGGTATACGAATCAACAGACAGTGAGTCATTATCGATGTCCGAATCATTTGAATACACATGCATGGTCAGCATGGTGTCTTCATTCGTGGAGTAGGTGTCATCCACTGCGTCCGGGCCATCGTTGACCGACCAAACCGAGATTGTCACCACGCCCGTATCACTTGTTCCGGCGCCGTCTTCAATGACATACGTGAAGCTATCGGTTCCGTTGTAATTCGCATCCGGTGTGTAGGTGAATGTACCATCTCCATTGCTGATCACAGTGCCATTGGAAGGCTGAGAAAAGCTGGTGATCGTGAGTGTGTCACCATCAACGTCATAATCGTTGGACAGCACATTACCTGTGGTCACGGCATTATCTTCTGCAGTAGAAGCATAATCATTCACTGCAACAGCGTCGTCACTGACGTTCGATACGGTAACATTCACCACGCCCGTGTCTGTGCCGCCGTTGCCATCTACGACAATATAGGTAAATGTGTCAGCACCAAAGTAGTCAGCGGTGGGTGTGTAGGTAAAAGTGCCATCTTCGTTGTAGGTCACCGTGCCATTTGCTGGTTGGGAGTAGCTTGCAACTGCCAGGGTATCATTGTCCAAGTCCGTGTCATTTGACAGCACGTTCCCCGTGGTTGCTGAGGTGTCTTCATTCAACGTGAGTGTATCGCTGTTAGCGATCGGGATGTCATTGACGGACTGCACATTGATCGTCACTGTAGAAGTGGCAGTACCTCCCGCGCCATCGCTCACAACATAGCTAAACGTCTCAGTTCCATGATAATTGGCATCCGGGGTGTAATCAAAAGTGCCGTCGCCGTTGCTACTGACTGTTCCATTTGCAGGTTGGGTAAACGACTGGATCGTATGAGTGTCCGGGTCAACATCCGTATCATTTGCTAGAACATCACCGGTAGTAAAGGGTGTGTCCTCACTAGCCGTGAACTCATCCTCAAAGGCCTTGGGGTCGTCATTAACTGCATTCACAGTAATGTTGACGGTTCCCGTGGTGCTGGTTCCTCGTCCATCACCAATGGTATAGGTGAACGAATCTGGCCCGTTATAATCCTTACTTCCACGATAGGTGAACGTACCGTCGCCGTTGTAGCTGACGCTGCCGTTCGCGGGCTGAGTGAAGCTGCGAACTGCTATGGTGTGCCCTTCGACATCACTATCGTTTGTGAGCACGCTAGCCGAAGTAATAGTGGTATCCTCATCAGCGACCAAAGTATCATCAACTGTAATTGGTGCATCGTTCACAGATGCAACGTTTATCGTAACGGTGCCTGTGCTCGTCCCACCATTGCCATCTGTCACGGTATATGTAAACGAGTCGCTTCCGTTGTAGTTTGCATCTGGGGTATACGTATACGTGCCATCGCCGTTATCTACAACAGCACCGTTACTTGGCTGTGTGAAACTGGAAATGGTGAGTGTGTCACCTTCCACGTCACTGTCATTAGCGAGTGGGCTCGTAATGGTGACCGCGTTATCCTCGTTCGTGGCTACGACATCAACCTCAAGGTCCGGCGCATCATTCACTGCATTAACGGTGATCTGAACGGTCCCAGTGGAAGTGCCTCCATGCGCATCGGTGATCGTATAGGTGAACGAGTCCGCTCCATTCGCATTCGCATCCGGCGTGTAAGTAAACGTGCCATCGTTGTTGTATGTAACCGATCCGCTGCTTGGCTGTGTATAGCTGTACACGGCCAGTGGGTTGCCTTCGACGTCTGTATCATTGGTGAGCACGTTGCCCGTGGTGAAGGCGGTGTCCTCATCAGTCGTTTCAACATCAAGCACTACAACTGGAGAATCGTTGACTGACGCGATGGTCAGGTTCACAGTACCTGTTGTACTTCCACCTTCGCCATCGATCGCGGTGTACGTAAACGAATCACTCCCGTTGTAATTTGCATCCGGGGTGTACGTAAATGTGCCATCGCCATTGCTAACGACATTACCATGGGTTGGCTGGGTGAAGCTACCAATGGAAAGTGTATCGCCATCTGAGTCGGAATCATTGGCAAGCACGTTGCCAGTTGTAATGACCACATCTTCAGTCACTGCGACATTATCCGTAACCACGGTGGGCGCCACATTCGGGTCGTTGACCGAGATATTCACTGTTCCCGTCGCGCTCCGCCCGGTTCCATCGTTTATCGTGTAGGTATATGAGTCCGATCCGATGTAATCTGTGTCAGGCGTGTAGGTGAATGTACCGTCGCCGTTGTCAACCACGCTGCCGTGGGTCGGCTGAGTGAAGCTGGCCACGCTAATCGTGTCTCCATCAACATCTGTGTCGTTCGCCAGAACATCAGTCGTGACGACGGTGTTCTCGTACGTACTCACGGTATCATCAGTCGCATCAGGGTTGTCCGCAACTGGAACAACGGTCAGGCTGATAGTGGCGGTGGATTTGCCACCATATCCATCGTCGATAGTGTACGTGAAACTATCCGAGCCGTTGAAATCTGCATCCGGCGTGTAGGTAAACGTACCATCGTTGTTGTAGTTGGCCGAGCCGCTGGTCGGTTGGGTGTAACTGGCCACGCTCAACGTGTCCGAATTCGGATCGCTGTCATTGGCTAACACATCTACGGTTGTCACCGCAGAATCCTCATTGGTGGTTGCAGAGTCACCCACCGCGCTTGCGTCGTCGTTGACCGTGATGGTGATCGTTGCGGTATCTGTTCCACCGTTACCATCAGAGATCGTGTATGTAAATGAGTCGTTACCGTGATAGCCACCATCAGGCGTGTAGGTAAAGGTGCCATCCGCGTTGTCAACGACGCTGCCGTTGGCGGGTTGGGTGAACGCGCTGAGAGACAACGTATCGCCGTCAACATCAGTATCGTTGGCAAGGACGTTTCCGGTGGTGACTGCAGCGTCCGTAGGCGTCGCATACGAATCGTTGATTGCATCCGGAGCATCTTGAACCGCTGAAACTGTCACAGTGACCGTTGCAGTCGACTCTCCGCCAAAACCATCGTCAACTGTATATGTGAACGTGTCTGTTCCATTGAAGTTGGCATCAGGGGTGTAGTCAAAAGTTCCATCGCCATTGTACGTCACTGTTCCATTTGCAGGTTGGGTAAATGTTTCAACTGTCAGCGTATCGCCATCCGCGTCAGCATCATTGGTTAGCACGTTGCCTGTGGTAACAACCGCATCCTCGGTAGTGGTTGCGGTATCCGCCGCTGCCGATGAGGATGTGTTAACGGTGAGATTCACGGTCGCAACATCAGTCCCACCATTGCCATCACTTACGGTATAAGTAAACGAATCCGTGCCGTGGAATCCGCTGCCCGGTGTATACGTGAATGTCCCATCGCCGTTGTTGGCGACTGAGCCATTCGACGGCTGGCTAAAGCCGGTGATCGTCAGCGTATCTGCGTTCGGATCACCATCATTGGCGAGCACATCACCCGTTGTGACGGCACTATCAATGCCAGTTGTCGCAGAGTCGTTCACCGCATTGGGATCATCATTGACGGTCACCGCTACCGTTGCGGTTGCAGTTGCGCCATGTCCATCAGTCACGGTGTAAGTAAACGAATCACCGCCGGCGTACCCAGTGTCCGGCGTATAGGTAAACGTACCATTGCCATTGTAGGAAACTGATCCATGTGTGGGCTGTGCAAACGAGTGTACCGCCAGAACATCCCCATCGATGTCGATGTCATTCGTCAACACATTGCCAGTAGTGATCGGCGTGTCTGACTCTGTGCTTACTGAATCGCTATTCGGGGTGGGATCGTCATTCACTGCGGTCACAAGCAGGTTCACCGTCGCCGTTGCGGTTCCACCATTGCCGTCCGATGACGTATAGGTGAATGAATCGCTGCCATTGTAATTGGCATCGGGGGTGTAGTCGAAAGTACCATCGCCATTTGATGTTACTGAACCGTGGGTCGGTTGGGTGAATGAACCAACAGTTAACGTATCGCCATCCACATCAGCGTCGTTGGTCAAAACGTTGATTGTTGTGGCGGTGCCGTCTTCCACCAAGGTCGCACCCGCATCATCCTCGGCGTCGGGATTGTCGTTCACTGCATTGACCGTAACCGTGACGGTACCCGTGTCGCTTCCGCCGTTACCGTCCATCACTACATACGTAAATGAGTCGGTGCCGTTGAAGCCGGCATCGGGAGTATACGTGAATGTTCCATCATCGTTGTTTGAAACGGTACCGTTTGAAGGTTGAGTGAACGAGTCAACCGAGAGTGTATCCGCGTCAATATCAGTGTCATTGGTGAGCACGTTACCGGTGACCACTGAGGTGTCTTCATTCGTTGTCGCAGTATCAGAAAACGCATCTGGCGCATCGTTGACAGCATTCGCAACGATGAAGACATTTACTGTATCAGTTCCGCCACTCCCATCGGAGAGAGTGTACGTGAACACATCATCGCCGTTGTAGTGGAGATCAGTAGTATAATCAAAGGTGCCATCACCGTTATATGTTACCGTACCGTGGGCTGGCTGAGTGAATGACCCGACCGACAGCGTATCACCATCTAGATCAGTATCATTCACAAAGACGTTGCCCGTCGTTAGGGTCACGTCTTCAGACAAGCTGAATCGGTCATACTTAGCTTCAGGATCATCATTGACTGCTGTCACGTTGATAGTAATCGTGGCCGTCCCGGTGTTTCCGTTGCTATCGCCAATTGTATAGGTGAATGTTTCAACGCCGTTATAGTCACCATCTGGAGTATAGGTAAATGTCCCATCGCCGTTGTAGGCAACCGTGCCGTTGGCGGGCTGAGTAAAGCCATACATTGCAATCGCATCGCCATCCGGATCCGAATCGTTCGCCAAAATGTTCCCCGTGGTCACGGCAACATCTTCGCTGGTTGTGATCGCGTCGTCGCCAGGCCGCGGCGCATCTTCGACTGATGCTACGCTGATAGTGATCGTTGACGTGTCGGTCCCACCATTGCCATCGCTAACGGTATACGTGAACGAATCGCTGCCGTTGTAGTCTGCATCGGGAGTATAGGAAAATGTACCATCGCCGTTGTAAGTAACGGTGCCATTGGTAGGCTGTGTGAATGAATCAACAGTTAACGTATCGCCATCCACGTCACTGGCGCTGGCGAGCACGTCTGCCGTGGTCAGTGCCACGTCTTCACTCGTATTCACGGCGAAATCTGATGATAGAGGATCGTCATTGACTGCGTTAACAGTCAGACTGATGGTTGCGGTGTCGGTTCCGCCGTTTCCATCACTGACGGTGTAGGTGAACGAATCGCTACCGTTGAAGTTGGCGTCAGGGGTGTATGTGAATGTACCGTCGCCGTTGTTCACGACTGTGCCATTGCTAGGCTGCGTAAAACTCGAAACGGTCAACGTGTCGCCTTCGACATCAGTGTCATTCGTAAGCACATTGCCCGTTGTGATCGCAGTGTCTTCATTCGTCGTGAAGGACTCTGCACCTGCAACGGGGCCGTCATTGACTGCGTTTACCGTCAAATTGATGGTTGCAGTGTCTGTTCCGCCGTTGCTGTCCGTGACAGTGTAAGTGAACGAGTCCCTGCCGTTATAGTTGGCGTCCGGCGTAAAGGTGAACGTACCGTCGTTGTTATAAACCACTGTGCCATTTGTAGGCTGGGTGAATGAATCAACGGTTAATGTATCGCCTTCGACATCGGTATCGTTGGCTAGGACATTGCCGGTCGTGATCGCAGTATCTTCATTCGTGGTGAATGAATCTGCACCTGCAACGGGGCCATCATTAACCGCGTTGACGGTCAGATTGATCGTCGCAGTATCGGTTCCACCGTTTCCATCACTGACGGTGTAGGTGAACGAATCGCTACCGTTGTAATTGGTATCAGGGGTGTACGTGAATGTGCCGTCGCCGTTGTTAACTACCGTGCCATTGCTAGGCTGCGTAAAGCTCGACACCGTTAGCGTGTCGCCATCAGCATCAATGTCATTGGTGAGCACATTGGCGGTTGTAATAGGCGTGTCTTCATTCGTGGTGACAGCATCATCAATCGCATCAGGCCCACTGTTCATGGAAGCAACATCAAACGATGCATCATCGAAATCGATAGTCTGAATGTTCGAATGGGCGATCGTGAATGAGTCACCATTCCCCATGTCAATGGTGATTGAATCAGCTGCAATAGTAGCATCAGATCGATCAAATCCGGACAGATCAATCACATTGGATGATCCGCCGCCCCCATCAACCGTAAATGCGTCGCTTGCAGTTGGCTGGGAGAACGCAAAGGTGTCGTTTTGTGCAGAACCTATGACAGACTCGATACTGGTCAGTGTGTCACTCCCCTGGCTTGCAGAAATAGTCTGCGACTGGCCATCCAACGTGAGGTCAACATTGACTGCATCAGTGGAATTGCTGTAGTCTGCAGTATCGGTTCCGCTTCCACCATCAAGCAGGTCGTCCCCGCTGTCGCCGGCGAGAATGTCATCCCCTAGATCGCCAAAAAGACTGTCATCGCCTTCTTGTCCATGAAGTTGATCGTTGCCGGCCAAGCCATTGGCCACGTCATCCCCGGCCGTTCCAGTAAAGATGTCATTACCCGTTGTCGCATCTGAAATGCCATCACCGGTATCTGCATCGATCCATGTAGCGGACAGCAAGATACGATCTTCCAGCGGCTCAATGTCAAGCGACTGTCGACGAGGTGCTCTCGTCCTTGCCTTCTTCTTATGGCGATTCGATTTCGTCGCCAACTTGCGTTTTGGGGATCGCTGGGATGATCGAGGCGTCGTTTCACCCGGCTGCTGTGGCTTGGGTGATTCAGAGTCGTGGCGATTGGCGTCCGTGGTCATGATCACATCCTCATGAGGCTGGCTTTGGTTCGATAACTAATGCGGTGCGGCAAGCAGCCTTCTCAAGGGGGAAGACTTCTCGGTGCATCTGTCATCATCGAATCAAATGAAGTCGAATGAGAGTGGATCCCCACTTATAGGTACAGACCCATCGGAATAGCCGTCATAGGCTTCCCATTGAACCACCATTGTGCTCCGTAACTTTCCTATTTACACTGAGTTTCTCTGCGGAAGGAAATCGCTGGGAGAGGTTATCAGAAGCACAGCTACGAGAGCTCAATAGACGCTTGCATTGGAAGCGGGCCAGATTCCTATTGGGTGAGTTGAGGATCTAGCCATAATGTATAGAACAGGGGACACCACGCCGCGATCCCTGAGGCTCATTTGGCCACGCTGCCAACATCACATGATTGGACCTTGACGTCATCAACAACAAACTTCTTTCCATGTTTCATCTCTCCAAGCGGCTGCACAAATATGTCGGTCTGCTGTTGATTCTCTATGGGATGCTCATGGGGGTTTCCGGCATATTCGTCAATCATCCGGAATGGATCGCGAGTCTGTCCGTTCCACGTTGGCTCGTGCCGCCACAGTATCATCCGCACAATCTCGATCGCGGAACGCTGAATCAATTGATTTACGCAGCCAACAATCCACAGCAAGCTTACTTCAGCGGAACCGAAGGAGTGTGGCAAACGTCGGACGGCGGATACACCTTTCAACCAATGGCCAATGGCTTCCCGAGTGCGCGATTTCAGCGGGTTACCAATTCGCTCTTGCTTTGGGAAGGCAAAGGAGATCGGCTTTTTGCCGGGACAGAGAGTGGCCTCTTTGTGTGTGATCCCGCAGTCGGATTGTGGGATGAAGTATCGCTGGGGAAGAAGGCAGAGTCCGTGCGCAGTATTCTTGCTGTAGATGGCAACATTGTCGTGTGCACAGATTCGGATCTTTGGAATTGTGTCGCTCCGCCGGCCGGCGACGAGCCGTGGACTTTTCAAAAGATTGATTCGCAACGATCAATTGCGGATGATTCTCCTGCTCGCCGTGTGTCCGTGATCCTAGTGTTCTTTGAACTCCATTCGGGTGCGTTCTTTGGGCAATATGGTAAGTTGCTTTTTGATCTCGTAGGTGTGATCACCGTTCTGCTCTGTTGTTCTGGATTCTATTTGTGGTATTACCCTTGGCGAAAAAAATACCGACACAAACGCAGAGTGGAAAATGAAACACTTGCATTCCTCAGGTCCAGTACCAACGAACATACCTCCCAGGGTCAAGAGTGCAAACGCAGTAAGGCAAACGCAGCGTTTCGTTTCCTCTTTAAGTATCATCTCAAGATCGGCATTTGGGTAACCCCGATCCTCCTTCTCATGGCTGGAACCGGGTTCTTTATGCGCCCGCCATTGTTGCTTGTTCCCGCGCGATTCTCGGTGCCTGCCTCGTGGTATCCGGGGCATTCAACAGTTGAATCATGGGAAGGTCGCATTACCCGCGCGGTGCACGATCAACTGAATCACCAGATCATCATCGAATCGTCAGATGGGTTTTGGGTTGCCCCCGATGGTGATCTTACACAACCCTTTGTAGCGTTCGATTGGCCTCTCCCGATTCACATCATGGGGTCCACGGTACTCGATACTGACCATCAAACGGGGTACTTGATCGCAGGATCATTCAGCGGGGGTTTTCGATTTGATCCTGTTCATCATGAGGTCATTGACATAATGACCGGGCATGGCGCTCGTGATGTTCCCACCATGCGCTCCGCAGAACATATGGTGACAGGCCACTTCACAACGCCAGCGGGTGAGGAATTTGTAACCACATTCCATGGCGGACTCATTCCAATTGGGAATGCCAAGCGGGAGGGGCGTTTTGAAATGCCATCCGCGATGATAGATGATTACCAAATGCCGTTGTGGAATTATATGTTCGAGATTCACAACGGCCGATTCTTCCGCGATTGGATCGGTTCGTGGTATCTCTTGGTTCCCATCCTGGGATCCATGCTCTTCTTTATCCTGGCGATCACAGGTCTCTTCGATTGGCTGATGATCCGCGTCATTGCCCCGCGCCGGCGATCCTGCACCAACCACATATAGAAATCACCATGGATCAATCTCTTGGCTAATGTGCGAGAGCATTCAAAGGTGACGCCTATCAATAATGTTGCGTTGAGTTCCGAGCATGATCAATAACAGAAAAACCCCGGATCATTGTTTGAAATGATCCGGGGGCATTGATTACGTGGTTGGGTTAAGAAGCGCAAACGGCGGAGGTAATGTTACTCTTACGAGCCTTCGCCGGGTTCTTCATCGAGCATGTCGCGCTTGTCGTCGACTTCCTTGAATTCATCTGCTTCGTCTAGCGCATCCTTCTTTTCGGAAATGACGGGCCAGGCCTCGTACAATTTTTCATTGATTTCGGTGTAGTCCGCCCATTTTTCGGGCAGATCTTCTTCCGGGAAAATGGCCTCAGTTGGACATTCCGGCACGCACAATCCGCAATCAATGCAGGTGTCCGGATCAATGACGAGGAAGTTGACGCCTTCGTGGAAACATTCGACGGGGCAGACATCGACACAGTCAGTGTACTTACACTTGATGCACGGTTCAGCGACGACATGGGCCATAATTTAAAATCTCCATTCGGTTCAGAATCGGGATGCAGCAAACCGCATCCGTAGGTATCAATCACATTAATGTAGTCTGGACTTCACTTGCGGGTAGGAAATGCATGAGAATGCTATAAGAAGGCTTATCGACTCATCATTCCATCCACCACTCATCCATCAAAGTCAGTGAGGCGGCCATCGTATGCCACACTGTACCCTCATAATCACATTCATCGCCAGATTTGCAAGCGACTTTCTACAAAAATTGTGCCGCGATATTGAGACTGAGTCGCAACAAGATCACAGCCTGGGAGAAGCATGGTTATGTGACATTCAAGTGGCAACTTCGAAGATGCCATCGACCTCGACGGTTACCCCCAAGGGCAAAGCAATTGAGCCGACCGCCGCCCGGGCATGCTTACCGATTTCATCGCCAAACACGGATACCATGAGCTCGCTCGCTCCGTTGGCGATTGCAGGTTGGCCTTCGAATTCTGGCTGCGAAGCGACAAAGACGCCAAGCCGAACCACGCGCGTCACCGAATCGAGATCGCCCCCCGCGGCTCGCTCGAGAACCGCGAGTAAATTCAATCCGCACATTCGGGCAGCCACGATAGCCTTATCTGGTGGCACCAAATCAGGGACCGTGCCTTTGCACAAAATCTGCCCACCTGCGATCGGAATCTGCCCACTAATAAAGATGAGATTGCCCGTCCTTACAAACGGGACATAGGCAGCAACGGGCATGGGCGCTTCTGGAAGTTCCAATCCCAATTCGTCCAAACGGTCGTAAACGGATGGCATATCGATATTCCTCCACGGTCAAAATGAAATGCAGTGAGGCGGGTTAGAGTCCAATTCATCCCGGCCAAGATCATAGGGTAGTTCATTCAACACAGGTCGCCCGGAATATTCTCAATCTCAGCAGGTCAAATCGGCTGCTGTTCCTACCATCGCCCACTATGAGAATACTCCTGACCAATGATGATGGTATCCGGGCACCCGGAATTCGAGCACTACACAAAGCAATAGCAGATATGGGGGAGATCCACGTCATTGCTCCGCAGACGGTTCAATCTGCAACCAGTCATGGCGTGACATTTCATGAGCCTTTGATGGTGCGAGAGATCACCGTCGACGACGGGTACGGCGGCATTGCGGTTGACGGACGGCCCGCGGACTGTGTCAAACTCGCCATTACATGCCTGTGGGAAGAGCGCTTTGGTGGAAAGCCTGACATTGTCCTCTCCGGGATCAATGCGGGCATGAATGCAGGTATTCACATCATGTATTCCGGCACGGTTGCAGCTGCAATCGAAGGGGCATTTTTGGGTGTGCCCGCGATCGCTCTCAGTCTACACTTCAAAAATTACAATGACGTTCGATGGGATGTTGCCGGTAGATGGGCTCTGTATGCAATTCAGAAAGTCTTGAACTTCGGCCCCCTCGAGCCACATTCAATGCTGAACATCAATATCCCAACTACCGAAGAAGAGAACGCGCTCGATGACAGCGTTATGCCTCCCATTCGGGTCGTGCCCATGAATCTTGCCGCCATTGAGGACCAGTACGACAAACGTACGAGCCCGGGTGGCCAAGAGTATTACTGGATCACCGGCGACGGTTTGGATTTTCGACATACTGCAGAAGGTTCAGATGTCGAAGCGATCTTTGATCGCGCGATTACGATTACCCCGCTGCAATACGATTTGACGGACCACAGCCGATTGCTGACCTGGCGTAACCGATTGGTAGATTGATCCTAATAGCCGAATTGATGCAGAGAAAAA
>PJEL010003712.1_pt1 | contig 12885 bp, 17 predicted proteins | sample 1853271 | NCBI WGS metagenome assembly PJEL01 (sample SAMN08108733, study PRJNA415343) | Invertebrate metagenome, whole genome shotgun sequencing project. | host: Globobulimina | place: Sweden: Gullmar Fjord | collected 2015-08 | reverse complement strand
CTTCTGCATTACAGCAAACAGATACATAATCCCATTGTGTGTCTTGCTCGTTCTTCATATATCGTCTCTTAATTGCCAGTCGAATGTCCTCGCCTCTGCTTCCGGTCCATAACCCACTGACTTAATCATATTGTCTTTATAAAAGAATATCTGATAACCATTTCCTTTAGGTGATACATACTCATGCACTTCATAGTCTCCATCTCTCTTTGTCTGCTCATACTTGCCATTATCTCTTTGATAGTCAGTTTGTTCTGTCTCTATCCTGCTTTTAGTCTGAAGCTCTGTCTCTTTCTCCTCAGCTCCAAAATTGCTGCTTCCACAACCTGATAAAACTAATATTATTAAAAATAGACTACAAAGCTTCTTCATATTTTATGGTTGCATTAAGTTGAGTAATAGTTCCTGACGCTGTCCCAATTTCAAACGCCATGTAGTCGCCTGAATCAATGGATGGATTTGTTAGCGATCCATCATCATTTGTGCTTAAATTTGCGCATGTGGTTGTAGCATCGATCGAAACACAATTGACTGCGTTTGCATCACATTCTAAAATGTCTAGCGCAATGTTTTCTTCAGACACGCCAGGGTCAACTATACAACTATAGCCTGTGATTGTTACGCCATATGGCACTTCGAAAAGAACAAAATCATCAGCATCAGCTGGACTTTCCAGTGTAAATGACCAGAATTGCTCATTATTCTTAGTGTTTGTGGTAGCTCCATTCGCTATGCTGACTACTGCAAACACAACAAATAAAGCGATAATAAATTTTTTCATAATTTTATACTTTAAAACCTAATTTATGTTTGGCTTTCAATCTGCCGTAGATAACTCCTGCTACAGACACTAGCCCTAGAGTTGCTTGCACTAGTTCAGTCAGAATACCAGCATCAAGATCAACCTTGAAAATCTGACTTAAAAGAACTAACAGCCCGATAATAGCTGATTGAATTGTCGTGGATTGTAGAATGTTTTTAGTTTCCATATGTTTATTGTTTCTCTCCTATATATTCGAGAGTTAAATTATAATCATTGATTGTTACATCTGTGCCATCAGTCACATTCTCTACTGCCAAGGCAACACCATCTCCTGCTGTACAATTTAGCAGACAACTAATAGCCATAGCACCAACATCTCCACCAGCAGCCATTTTTCGAGGCATATGACAGTCAATCTGATCCACATTGTTAATCATTAAAGTAAAATGATATTCCTTTCCATTCCCTCCGTTGGCACTAACAGCAGCCACAGCTCTATACATACCATCATATGTTATTGTTGTTGTACCACCTGATTGTGTCATTCCGTTTAAAAACCCTGATTGAACTTCCATTGTATTACTGCCTACATGCACATAAGAATTTTGTGCTGTTATACCAGTAGATGTAGCATTGTTTTTAATGTATATTTCTCCATAATAAACACTGTCAAGCATATCTCCAGCAGGGCCTACCTGTATTGTTTTAGTAACTCCATAGGCCACTGCGCCTACAAAGAATGAAAGTATAATTGTAAATAGTATATTTTTCTTCATATTATTTTAATTACGGACAAGATATAATAGCAGCTGTCAAGGCTCCGTTTAAGGCTGTTATTTTTGTGCAACCAGCTCCATCATCATCTTCCAAAATTATTTGACCACCCAAACCAGCACCTCCAGACTCTATATATGCTGTTGACGTAGCTGTAGCATTGTACACATGAAACAAAGCGTCTGGAGTTGTTGTTCCTACGCCAACTTGCCCAGTGCCGTCAACAACAAAAGCAGGCGAATTATTTAAGGTTTCACCTGTTTGTGGGCCAATCAATCTAATCATTTCAGTTGATGAGGAGATTAGTGAAAGTTGATCAACTGCGTTCTGGCCAATACCTGTGTTAGTATCTCCTATAAAAGTGTGATTAGGAATTACATCGGTTGCATCCGAATGAGCTAAGTACGCATAACCATTTGTACCCAACCCACTAAAAAGACCAACAGAGTTATTACCACCCCGTAAAGTGCCAGCCACTGACCATCCCATAGCATCGTCCTGAGTTTCGTAAAAACCTGAATCGCCGTCTCCGAAAGCTAATGCTGGGGTGGCAGCCGCTCCTACAATATTTCCTGCTGGATCAATAATTAATTGTTGAGTAGCGTCTGTACTTCCTGTATTTGTTAATCTCATTATTTCAGTACTAGAAGCTATTAAAGAAAGTTGATCGTTAGCGTTTGAACCTATACCAGTATCGTCTCCTTGTTTTGCAGTAAATACTGGGTTGGTTGCAGAAGTAACTTCATTCATCATTTTTCCACCAATAGCTGAATTACCATTTACAGTAAAACCTGTTGATGAAAATCTGCCAACAATAACACCAGCCGCTGCTACATCAAGAAAATCATCAATCACTTCATAAAGACCAGTATCTCCATCACCGAAGGCTAAAGCAGGGGTACCAACTGCTCCAGCTAAACCTCCTGGATCAATAATAAGCTGCTGAGTGTCGTCTGTACTTCCTGTATTAGTTAATCTAATCATCTCAGTACTAGAAGCTATTAAAGAAAGCTGTGAGGTTGCGTTGGCGCCTATTCCTGATGCAAAATCATTTCTTTTGCCAAGCACCACAGGATTAGTAGCAGATGTTGCTTCGTTCACAATTCCTCCACCAGCTACATTTGATGCCACAATACTTCCAATAGTAAAACCAAATTGTGCTGCGCCATTCGCTACAAATTGTAAATTATTATCTGAAATTTCATAAAATCCTGTGTTACCATCACCAAAAGCTAGGCTAGGTGTAGCAGCTGAACCCATCAAAGCACCAGGACTAATTATAGTCTGCATAGTAGAGCTGGCTGAACCAGAATTTGTTAGTCTAATCATCTCAGTGCTAGAAGCGATTAGGGAAAGTTGGTCTGCAGCGTTTGCGCCAAGACCTGTATCACCGTCTCCGTTCATTGTAAAAACAGGATTAGTCGCACTTGTAGTTTCATTCAATAAAGTCCAACCTATACCAGTCGATGTAATAAAACCAGCAGTAAAATTGTATTTATTAGCCCCAGCGAAATCTAACACTAGAGTATCATCGGCAGACTCCCTAAAACCAGTATCTCCATCACCAAAAGCAAGGGCTGGAGTTGCATCAGCTCCTACTAGACCTCCTGCTGGATCGATGATAATTTGCTGAGTAGCGTCTGTACTTCCTGTATTAGTTAATCTCATCATCTCAGTTGAGGAAGCTATTAGAGATAGTTGGCTAACAGCATTAAAACCAATACCTGAATTGTTGTCAGTTGAAAGTCCTAAGCCTGGATTAGTGCCTGATACTGTTTCGTTAATTAAAGCTAGAGTCGGGGACGTTGTTGCGCCTAGGAAAGTTTCACCGGAAAAGCCAAATTTTGCTTCACCGCCAAGAGTTACCTGTAAAACATCGTCAGTGCTTTCAAAGAGACCACTGTCTCCATCACCAAACCCCAGAGTAGGAGTAACAGCGTCATTGCTGATAGGCAAGAGTATGCGTGTTGTAGCGTCTCCCGTACCCATGGTTAATAGATTGCCACCACTCCAAATAAAGTCAGCATCACCGCCAAAAGCGCCAGCATTATTAAACTGAACCTGCGTGTCAGCTCCACCAGGAGTTCCACTACCACCGCTGCTTATAACTTTACCACCAGAAGCATCAGTGAAATTAGTTGAGATTACCATTGCCATCATTACGAATATAGCAATAGCAAGTTTGCTATTTTTTGTCATATAATTTTATATTTAATACCTTAATATAGCGTACTTTTATTCTTAGTTAGCACCTCAAGATAAACACCTCCGTTAGCTCCTGTTAGCTTGTATTCTACCTTCATCCATCTATCATTAAGATCTGTTATCCCGTGGTTGTGATAAGTTGTGCCTGCGATAGCTGGTGTAAAGCTTCTTATTACATTTCTGGCACTGTAGGTAATTGTGTTGATAGCATTAGTTGAGTTCTTTTCAGCGTACCAAGTCCTTGCATTACCGTTTTCATCAGCAAAATAAAGCACATACTGCAATCTAGTTGCGGTCGATGAAGCATTAACAAGCCATTTAACATCAGCTCTGTCAGCACCTTGCACTTTAACCAAACAAGTAGTTGAGGCAGAAGATGTTGTTAAATAAGATAAAGTTGATGTTGCAGCCGTATCATTACAATAGGTTGTAACTTGATCAAAAGCGTCAGCGCCAAGTGCTTCTTCTTGGTCTACGAATACATTAATAGCAGTTGCCAATATAACAACGACCATAGATGCGAATAGAAACCCTATAAGTTTTTTCATATAGTTTTATATATTAATAAATTATTTCTTTTCTTCTTTTAGTGTTTTAAGCTCCCCTTGCAATCTCTCAATCTCCATTTCCTTAAAGAGAACATCAGCGTCTTCTTGCAAGACATACTCATCGCCAATAATGTAATAAGCCTTACCATCCTTAAAGGCTGGTAGTCTTGTCTCTGGATCAAGCTCATTGCTTAGTTTATTCTTTTCACAAGCCTCAAGCTCTTTACGCACCAATTCCTCATGGTGTAATTTAGCCTTTTCCTCGCCTGTTAGCTCTTTTTTCTCCTCTTTTTTATCTTCTTTTGCCATATTATTTATTTATTTAGATTGTTAAATCTAGTTTATTTAGTGGTTAATTTAAATTTCTTGCCCATCTCATAAAGAGACGAGCAATGAATTTACTTTAATCTCCTGCTTGTAACGATGTTACGATAGCTTTTACTATAGAACCGTCTACATTAATAAACTGTATTGTTGCGTCCTCATTCTGAGCAATAACTACATCTCCGCCACTAGGCTCAATCAAATCGATTGTAGTAGAAGCGACTACTGTATAATTTTCAGCTCCATTAGCTGTATTCTCAAAATGAACAAAAGTGTAATCACCTACTCCTGGGATACAATCTGCAATCATAGCGGCTGCTGTTGGAGTATTCATGCTAGAACTAGCACCATTAGGGTCGCTAGCAAAATAGCTGTTATCGCAAACATTGGCAGCTGTCAACTGAAGTGTTGTAGCTGATGTTGTTGATAGTGTAGCTGTAGCACCACCGAAGTGTGTTCTACTCAATGAACTCTCGCCTGAGGCTGTGATTGTAGTAGTTGTAACAGGAGCGTCAACGTTTCCTGATCCATCAATAACTTGTGTACCGTCAACATAGTAACCATTGTCAGTGTCAACGTAATCGTAGTTAGTTGCACCGCCAAAAGAAATTCCGTTAGCATCGCTTCCTAGGAATTCAAATAGTTTATCAACAATATATTGTCGAATGTCATTATCTGAATTTGCAGAAACTCCGCTTACTATTGACATTGAAATAGCAAAAATTAAAGCAATTGTTAAAACCTTATTTCTCATATTTTTGTTTAGGTTTTTTAACCGACTTAGCTTCTTCCTTTTTAGGCTCTTCCTCTTTTTTCTCTACTTTAGGCATTTCATCCACGTAACAGCCCTCTAATCCTGGCATGTTTTCGTGCAATCTATCACCAAGAGAAGGATTGAGGTAGATAAAACCTTTCGATTCTATCTTAATTTTTTCACCTTCGAAAGTAACATCAATCAGTTGATTAGTTGGATTATATAATCTTTTATACATAGACTTGCTTTAATTAATTAGCTTGAATAGCTAGCACCATCACCTTTAGATGCCCACATTCCTCTAAAGTCTCTATTACCTACTTGGTATCTCATCATGCCGTCAACAGTAATATCCTTATTAGTATTGTTCTCCCAAATTCTTGACTTAAATCCTTCTCTATTCAAGAACAATAGAGGTGATTTATTAGCGTCAAACAAGAACCAATTAGTAGCTGTACCAGCCACGCCATTGATTGAGTTTTGAGTACCAATAAGTTTTGTAGAAATGACAGTCATAATACCATCGTAGATATTCATGTCATTGTTAGCTGTCCCATTACGTTTTGTTGATTTAGTAATGATCATAGCTGTCTTCTCCAAGTCAGTAGGTACAACAATAATCTCACGACCTGAGCCAATGTTCATGATAAGATCACGATCATCAGTTTGAGTCCTCAAAGACTGACGTCCAGTCTCAAGATTTGTCTCATTCAAGACAAGGCCTGTAGCTGAAGCATTAGACTGAGTTGTGTTAGATGTTGTTGTAGCTTTGATTGGATGCAATGTAGATGCGAAAGGTACTGCATCTGCATAAAATGAAAGGTGGTTAGGTAGGCTAGCTTGCGCTGTGAAGGCGTGAGTTAGAATACTAAAAGCGTCTCTATCTTCAGTCATCATCATAGCAACTTTAAGATCAGACATTTCATCTAGTTTAGACTGAACGTCTGCATCTCTGTCTGATTGAAATTCCTCAGAAATTGTAACGCCTTGAGTTTTCTTAACTGGATTTAACTGAACTTGGTAGCTTGATACACGCTCATCGTTATTATAAGCTCCATTTTCAGTTGTTTCCTCAGCATAAGGCAAGCCTGTCTTTGTGATGATGGTCTCTCTTGCTCCATCAGTTGACCGCTCTTTAAAGAGCCTTGTCGCCTTATTAGTCTCTACACCTAACGCACTGTCAATACCTAAAGAGTAATTTTGGTCAGCTTGGTTGAAAGCTTCTAGGACTTTTGGACCTAGGCCTTTTATCCAACCAGCACAATATGTGCCTCGTACTTCACTCATATATTTAGTGTGTTAAATAAATTAAATAAATTATTCTATTCCATGGTTGATCTAGTCTCACTCATAGCCATACTAACAAGTAGTCTGGTTGAGTCTCGTGGATCAAGGCCATAAGAATAAAAGTTTGCTGGAGTTCCGATAGTTCTAGTAGCTGTAGTCTCTAAAAGCTGTGTGTAAGTAGTATTTGAGCTATCGACATCAAGACGAACACCCTTTTTATTGGAGTTGACAGTTGTGCCAAGAGTTCCGCTTACTTGAGCTGAATAAATAGAATCTTCGCTAGTATCTACGAAAGCCCAGTATGTTTTGCTTGTGGTATTAGTTGCACCAGTAGCGATAGATGTAATTGTCGTGCTGGCTGCTGTACCTGCTGTTACGGTTGTAACAGGAATACCATTGCCATACTTATCACAAATAGCTGTTATAACGCCCAGAATAGGCTGAGCTGCTACACCATAAGTAATTACATCATCAGTCTGTGAATAATTAAGAACTACCATGCCAACTGACATTGTTTTAGAATCATCCAAAAGATAATGTTGCAATACCCTAGTACCACCTTGCTTTGATTTTCTAAAGTCTAAAGACATATATTTGTCTAGCTAGCTCGGAGGCAAATAGCCCATAGACCGATTTACTAGCTATTAAGAAAATGAATTAATTATACTTTCTGGGACTTCCAACATGCCAGATAGAATAGCTTCTTTGTACGCTTTGAATTTGTTAACATCACCACTAAATTCATCCTGAATATACTTTTGTTCAAAGTCATTGAACCCAGATACATTCGTAGGAGTTGAACCTTGTGGTGTAGGCTGGCTAGCTAATTCGTTAGCTGCCGTGTTTACCTCAGGCTTTTCGACAGGGATATTACGATCAAGTTTGTAGTATTTATAGGCTCTCTCTAAATCCATGTTAATACCTTCGATACTTTTACCATGCTTATTAGTGTATTCTTCTTTAACACCTTGCATAGTGGCATCACTAGACACAAGTTCAGGATGAGAAGCCATAAATTTCTTTATAGCTATCTGCTCGTTTTCCTTCTCCTGCTTTTTAGTTTGAGTTGTATAAATTGCATTAGCCTTAGCTTCAGCACGCTTATCGACTTCATCCCAACCTGCTTCATCAGTTACCTGAGGTTGCACTGGTTGAGCTAAAGGTGTTGGCGCAACTGGTTCAATATCATCATCTGATAATGAAATCTTCTTAGCCTTAGCTGATAACATTCCTTGTCTGTAGTTATCCCTCTCCTCCTCAATCTTAGCCATGTTAGCTTCTAAATCCGCACGCTTTTTTTGCTCTTCTTCTAGTTTAGTTTGCAAGTCCGCATTAGGATCAACTTGATCCTTCTCCTCTACTGACGGAGCAATGTCAGTCTGAGTTTCCTCAGTTTTAAGCTCTTCTTTTTTTTCTTCTGTCATATATTTATTTAGAACGATTATTTAAGGCAGGTTCGTTCATCCGCCGAATATAAACAAAAAACTGTGCCTAAATGGCACAGCTCCGCACAAAAGTTATACCACTGGGAGTAATACAACTTAAATGCAGATATCTACCATTTAAGCGTTTCCCAGTGTTTATATTTAATTGTTAATTAAGTGTATAAGCGTTATCTAACCTTTCCTTTATTAAGCTATCTTGATACGCTGCCTCGTACTCATACCGTCTCCTCATGGCCTTTATTGTTTGCTTATCCTTCTCATCATCTCCTGAAGAAACTATTTTTATTGTATTATTGATTTTTCTATTAAACATATTATTATATTAATCGCAGGTCGTCATAATCGTTGTTAGACAATATCCAATTATGACTTTTAATGACCACGCTCTACCGATTGCCACACGGAGCTTCAATATTTCTATTGGTAAGACTCGAACTTACGACCTGTAATTAATATAATAACTAACTCTTTTTATTGTATGTTAAAGGCTTGAAATCTTTTGGTAGCTTATATTCTATCACTATCCTGTCTTCTCCTATATTATAAAAGATGTTTGCCTTAGGATGTTCTTCTTTACACGTATTTATACAATTAATCAAAAGCTCTAAATCATCAATGTTTAATATTTTTTTCATATTATTTCTTCTTACCTTTTAAAGCCTCAAAGTTCTTCCTGGCTATTGTACCTAGTCTTAGTATCTCACACCTTCTACCATTTAACTCTAAAGCAGTCTGGAAGTCTCTCTTTTCTATCGCTTGAGCTATATTTTTAAGCAGTATCACGTCTCTAAAACGAATATAACTCTTAAGCTCAGGCCTCTCCCACTGCGCTGCTAGCCATAGTCTCTCCTCCTCAGGATCATTGATATTATCTTCTAAATCTAGCAGACGATAAATCAATTTATTCTTTAATCTTTTAAACATATATTTAGAACGTAGTTCTAGTTTATTTTAAAAATCTGTCTCTGTTAATTTACCCAGAGATGGTTCAGCTAACTGCCCACTGACACCTCCTGACCCCTGCTGACCCTCACTAGCTCCTTGCGTTTGTTGTAATAACTGCTGTGCGTTAGCGTCCACGTTCTGCTTAGTAGCGTCTAGGAACTTCTGTGCGTCCATATTATGAGCCTTTAACAACTCTTTAAACCATAACTCTGATGATGACTGAAACATATTAGGAAATAGAGTAGCCACTTGGCCTACAAGTCCTTCTATCTGTGCTATCTGTATACTCTGCGCTCTCTGGAAAGCACTCTCGCTAACAACCTTTATTTTATATTCAATGCCTTGCAAATACGCTGGTGTGATATTTAATCTCTCTAAGTTAATACCCTGCATCTCAGCTAACTCCTCAATCATATCAATAATTTCAGGTGATTCAGCTTCCTCTATGTTGCCAAGCACTTTAATCTCTCTAACACCATCTTCACCGCCCACTGTAGTATCTTCAATTCTAAACTCACGTCCTGGAACTAACTGGAACTGTATAAGATTTGGGACACGCAGTTTAGCCCTCTGAAGCACTATATTCTCCGTAAGGATGTTGAGTACCCCTAAGAGCTTTCTAGCGTTCTCCTCGGCTATTACCTGCCCTCTAGCAGTCACGTCCTGTACGTTTACCCCCTGAGATACTGCGTCTACGCTAGACAGATCAATATTCTTGCCTATAAGCTCCATAAAAGAGAAATATGCCTGATCTGGAGACTTAAACTGTAGCTCTCTAAAGTTGTTAATATCATCAACTGTAATTATCCTGCCTGATAGCAATAACTGATCCTCAAGATCATTGTTAGCTGTAGTTAACTGTGGTGGATTAGTGGCTAGCTTAGCCTGCTCAATGCCTAAATTATACAGTGTTTCAATAGCCTCTACATCACCGCCTATCTTATGCCACAAGTTCATACCCCAAAAGAATTCACCACCTGCGAACATGCTATTAATAGTCTTAGCAAAAGGATATTTTCCATGAATCCAAGGAAAAGGACTATCTTGCAAAACGACACCATTAGCTACTATAACCATTCTCTGATTGTGTTTGTCGTATATCCTTGCTACTTCATATTTATCATTGTCTATTCTATCAAGCCAGCTCTCTTTGAAATAAGAGTCGTTATCCATAACAGAGACGGCCGCTCCGCTCTGAACAAACTTATGGTTCTTGTTTTTGCTAAACTCCTGGTCAAAAGTACTCTTATCTAAGACCGTGCGCCAGCCTACCTTTGGCTGATTCTGTAAACTATTCATGTACGGATTCCAGATAAAGAAATCCTCTGGTTGTATTTCCACTGCGTACACCTCATTATTCTCAACTTCCTTATCCTTCCACTTAACCTCACCTGTATCAGGGTCATAACTCGTTATAGTCTTAACTGTGTGCGTCCTATTATCCCAACCTTCATATACAATCTTAGTACCATCTGCAATTGTATTAAATACTTCATATAAATACTCTGTATCAGCACTATCCTCTCTGTCTATATTAACTTGACTATGCTCATACAAGTCTTCAATCACCTGCGATCTCAACATATCAATAGTATTGGCCTGAGTTGTAGCTATAACCTTAATTCTAGGTCTGTTCAATGCAATCTTGGCGAGTATTGCCATTAACTTGTTTAATGGTGTTGATGACTTAACATTTGACCTGCCATCACGCCTTACGCTTGACATGATATTCAACTTCTTCCGGCCACTATCAAGATAAGTCTGCAAAGTCTGATTGCCAAACTGTCTATATGATCTATTCTGAACCATCCACATATGATCAAGGCTCTTATAAGCCCAACCTTGTGCTTCTAGTTCTTTTTCACTAGGATTATACACTGGTATAATATCTATTTCATTTGCCATTTGTTTATTGTCCCAGTGTTATTTTAATCTTGCTTTAGCTATTTTTATATATTCTTCTTCTTTTTCTATTCCTATAAAGTCTCTACCTGTGTTCTTACATGCTAATCCTGTTGTCCCACTTCCCATAAAGGGATCAAGGACTACACCGCCAGACGGTGTCTTAGTTAATTTACAAAGATATTCCATTAGCTTAATAGGTTTTACAGTAGGGTGATTATTAGCATTCGGTTTCGTTATATATTCATTACCTCGTCCATCTATCCCTGTTTGTATAAATTCTCTAGCATCTTTCTCCTCCAACTCCTCACATCCCTTATTCCTCTCTGCCTTTGAGGCTTTCGGGCAATATATTATTCTTTTAGTCATATAGTTATATATTTATTGCTTCATAAAACAAATAAATATACTACAATCTCTCCAGCAAGTAATATTATTACCAATGTTATAAATAATTTAAGCTCGCCATCCATGTTGTTATTTTATTACCTTAAAGAATCTACTAGCTCCTCCTTTGCTCGACTCCTGATTCAAATCTATTTTATCACCATCTCCATAAATATTACTATTACCAAATCCTTTGCTCTTAGTATTCATTTTACCACTCTTCAACACCCCACTCTGCTCATCTAGCATCTTTCCAGCTTCTTCATCTAGTATTATATTAGCTGGGAATCTGCCAGTTTGTTTTCCTCTAGTATCTAATCCTTTCATTGAGTTTTCATTCCATCCGTCTTTTGGTGCGAGTGGACTATTTTTTATATTTCTATTGTCACGACCAATTTCTTCTTCTGTCCCGATTCGACCACCATCTATATTTAATCCACTAACTCCATGTTTTAAGGCATTATTAGCATAAGTTGTTGTTGTATATTTCCTATACATTGGCAAGTCTTCAGGCCAAACATAACTTCCATCTGATAATATATTAATTATATATTCTTTATTCTCAAAGGTTATTATGAGGGCAGTATCCGTAACGTCCGAGAGCGTTATTGCAGTTGTAGCATAAGAGCCTGTAATTATCTTTTGGGAATCCTCTCTTTCGCAAATCGGCATATACTTTTGCTTTCCCAACCTTGTCTCTATGTTGCTTTCCTCTTCCGTCAATGTGGTCGATGGTGAGGAATTCTTCATGTGTTTCTCCGCAACATACACATTTTCCTCCATATTCTTTAAGGATTCGCTCTCTGAGTTTTCTTTGATAACTTCTGTGTTTTCTCCTAAGTTTTTCTGGGTCTGCCTTGTATCTTGCTCGTTGTTTTGCAAGGATACTTGCTTTGTTTTTGTTTCTTGATTTTGCGTCTCTGATTCTTTTGCATTCACGGCAGATATTCCCTCCGTTTTTAGCGGTTTTGTTTTTATAGAACTCTTCGAAGTCCTTTGTTTTGTTACATTTTTTGCAAGTCTTTTTTTCCATATGATATTCTTTAAATCGTTAGTATTTAAAGTATAACATACGGCTTGAAATATATCAATTGCAGGTAAACCATTAGGCTTCATAGCTACTATTATAGGCTCATATGCAGGCTTCAACCCGTGAGACTTCCAGCCGTTCCATAGTTTAGCTTCTTGGGTTGCAGGTTCTGTTATATCCCATTCCCCATATCCGATTGCTTTATCAACATCAGTGTTTTTGTTAAAAAACATTTCTTCTTTAATTTCTCCTCTTCCGTCTTTTCCTATAACTTCTCGCTCTGCTTCTATTCTGTCTACTAAATAACTTATTCTTTCAGGTATTTCAATTTTTATCATTTCCCTTATTACTTCCCACATCTCCCAAGTTGGTATTTGTGGCTGTCCTTCATGAAAAAAATGAACTGCCATATTACTTTTCTCAGATATTAGTTTGCTATTTCTTAAGTCAATATTTATATCCTTAGCCTTGACTCCTGTTGTTTGCATCCATTTCACAAACTCATTCATTCTCCCAATCTC
>PJEL010003711.1_pt1 | contig 12885 bp, 8 predicted proteins | sample 1853271 | NCBI WGS metagenome assembly PJEL01 (sample SAMN08108733, study PRJNA415343) | Invertebrate metagenome, whole genome shotgun sequencing project. | host: Globobulimina | place: Sweden: Gullmar Fjord | collected 2015-08 | reverse complement strand
TTCCGAGGCGATGTGACTCTGCTCGAAAGCGGACTGACCTGGCTCACCGAGAAAACCGGCGTTCCGGTTCTGGGCGTGGTGCCTTATCTGCATGGCCTCTATCTGGAAGCGGAAGATGCCATCAATCAGCAACAGCTCGATGACGATACCCATTTTAAAATCGTCGTTCCCGGTCTGCCGCGAATAAGTAACCATACCGATTTCGATGCGCTGAGACTCCATCCCGGTGTCGATCTCTGCTTTGTAAAACCCGGCGATGATCTGCCTGCAGCCGATCTCATCATCTTACCTGGTTCCAAGAGCGTGCGCGGCGACCTTAAGGCGCTCAGAGATCGTAACTGGGACAAACAGATCGCTCGCCACCTCAGATTTGGCGGCAAATTGATCGGGATCTGTGGCGGCTACCAGATGCTCGGCAACAGCATTGACGATCCCCACGGCGTCGAGGGAAAACCGGGCAAAAGTGCCGGACTTGGGTATCTCGATGTTACTACCACACTCACAACGCAAAAAACCTTAAAACAGGTAAGTGGTGAGCTACAGCTCAACGGCAAGACTCATCCGGTCAAGGGTTATGAAATCCATGCCGGTGTCTGCGAGGTTAAAGAGACACAACCAGTCACACTGGGCACTGGCGTCGATAGTCATGGTGACGGTGCACTCTGTCGTGACAATCAGATATTGGGTAGTTACCTGCACGGCATCTTCGATGAACCGGGCGCCTGTAATGCCCTGCTCAACTGGGCGGGCTACCATCAACAGAAGGCGCAGGATATGTCGGCGCTCAGGGAGCAGAACCTGAATCGCCTAGCCGATAGCCTGGAGCAGTCATTAGATCTTGATTCCCTATTTGGTGAAATCGAGGGCTGGCACTGATGAGCAGCCAAGCATTTTGTCCTGCGCTGTTTGTCACGGCGCCGAGTAGCGACAGCGGTAAGACGACGCTGGTTGCCGCCATGGCCAGATACTGGAGCAATCAAGGCAAGAAAGTCAGAGTCTTTAAAACCGGACCGGACTTTATCGACCCTATCTTTCATGAGTTCGCCAGCGGCCACCCCGCCCATCAACTGGATCTTGGCATGATGGGCGAAACCATCTGCAGACAACATCTCTATCAAGCCGCCTTGGAAGCCGATCTTATTCTTATCGAAGGAGTGATGGGCATGTTCGATGGTGCTAACAGCAGCGCCAATCTTGCAGCAAAGTTCGGCATTCCACTGCTTGCAGTTATTCCGGCAGCCAAGATGGCACAAACCTTCGGCGCGATCGCCTATGGCCTCGCCCACTATCAGGATAACGTTAATCTGTTTGGCGTCATCGCCAACTATGTCGGCAGCCCGGGACATGCCGCCATGCTTGAAGATAGCCTGCCCGATGGCATCGAGTTTTGTGGCGCGATGCCGCGGGACAGCAGTCTCGCCCTGCCGGAAAGGCACCTTGGTCTGGTACAGGCCCATGAAATAGAGGGGATAGACGATTGGCTTGAAAATACAGCTAGAGTACTGGGAGAAAGCTGCGAACTACCTCTGCCAAAACCCGTCTGTTTCGAGGCGCCAGAGGACAACTCGGGGGCATTTTTATCATCACAGTCTACATCAAGGTCGGTACCTCAACCCTTGCACGGCCAAACCATCGCCGTTGCTAAAGACGCCGCCTTCTCGTTTATCTATCGAGACAACATCATCCTGCTTGAACACTTAGGCGCCCGTATTGAGTATTTCTCTCCAATCGAAGACTGTTCGCTGCCAATTGCAGACAGTCTCTATCTGCCGGGAGGTTACCCGGAACTGCATCTCAAGGCGTTGAGCGAAAACATCTCGATGTGCAGCTCTATCACTCAGCACATTCAAAGCGGCAAACCGACGCTGGCCGAATGCGGCGGCATGCTCTATCTGCTGGATCAATTGACCACGAAGAGCGGAGAGACAACCGAGATGCTGGGCGCGCTGCCAGGCTCAGCGTCGATGCAGCAACGACTTCAGGGGTTGGGCATGCTTAGCGCCGAGCTCACTGGGCACACCATGACCGGACACTGCTTTCATTACTCAAAATCGGATATCACACTGCTTCCGCTGGCTATCGCCTCCCAGGCCGGTAAAACCCGAATGCAGGAGCGAGTGTATCTGCACCATAACACCCTGGCCTCCTATGTTCACTGGTACCTGCCCAGTTCTCCTGAGCTGGTTTGTCGACTTTTTCTCGGTCAATTGAATGCAGCCGACAAGCTTGCCGTTGGGGATTGCATATGAGACGTCATCTGGGTGCAATTCTCGCCGCCACAAGCTTTCTAACTCGACTTCCTATGCCCCTCTGGGTTGAAAAAGACAGTGAGGCTATCGCCCAGGCCAGTCGCTGGTTTGCCTTGATAGGCTTGTGTATCGGTGCCGTGGCTGCATGCTTGCTTTACGCCTTAGCGTCGCTGATGGGTCAAGAGCTAGCGGTCGTATTAACACTGGTGGGAATAATACTGCTGACCGGCGCATTTCATGAAGATGGACTGGCAGATCTCTGTGATGGCTTTGGCGGAGGCTGGGAGAGGAGCCGCAAACTAGCCATCATGAAAGACAGCCAGATAGGTGCCTATGGAGTATTGGCGCTGGTCACCTCTTTTTCAATCAAGGTTGTCGCCCTGACCCAGCTCTCACTACCACTGGCCTGTATATCTCTGCTTGTCTGCCATGCAGGCAGTCGTGCCATCGCCGGACTGGTAGCGGTTTACCTCCCCTATGCCAGAAACGATGACAACAATAAGACACCGCAAAAAGACGCCGCGCTGCCATTTAAGAACCGATTGATTCTCTGCATCTGTGGCGCCCTGCCACTATTGATGTTGCCCTTAACAGCCGCAGCGTCATTAGTCGCGCTCTGGCTGGTGACATTTATCGCTCTGATTAAATTAATGCAGCGCCATATCCAGGGCTATACCGGCGACACCTTAGGCGCCACACAACAGATAGTCGAGATCGCAGGCTTAATCTTTTTTGTCATCTACCACTTTCAAAATACGGTATCTATATGAGTTATAACCCTAAGAAACAGAAACAACACAGAGAAAATGTCGAAAAGGCAATGGACAATGCTCAGGAAGAGCGAGGTCAGGTGCTCATCATTACCGGTAATGGTAAGGGCAAGACGACCGCAGGTTTTGGCAATATCGTCCGCGCGTTAGGTCATAAACAGGATGTCGCCGTGGTTCAGTTCGTCAAAGGCGTGGGTGAGTGCGGCGAACGTAACCTGCTTGAATCACGCGGCGTTCCCTTTCATACCATGGCGACCGGTTTCAGCTGGAACAGCGAAGACAAAGCCAAGGACAAACTCGCCGCTCAGCAGGCGTGGCAACAGGCCAAGATTTGGCTGCAAAATCCTGATCTCGATATGGTGCTGTTAGACGAGCTTACTTACATGATCACCTGGGACTTTATCGAACTTGACGAGGTCATTACCACGCTTAAACAAAGACCAAAAGAGATGTCGGTAATTATCACAGGCAGAGCGGCCCACCGGGAGTTAAAGGAGTATGCCGATACCGTGAGTGAGGTGCGCCCCGAGAAGCACGCGTTTCATCAAGGCCTGATGGCACGTAAAGGGCTCGACTGGTAGTCGGGACGATACGGCAAGGAGAAGTGATGCAGCAATTAGCTAATATTACCGTGACCCCAAAGCCCGGCCATCTGTTCGACAGTTGGCAAACCGCCGGGCAATGGCTCAGTAACATGAACCTGTCAGGTTTCGAGATATATCCCCATGGTATGCTCAATGCCGAAGATATTCCCTCCCAACATGTCGGCGGCTTTCATCTGCAATCCTTCCCCATCTTAACCCCCCTGATCTATAACGACAGCAGCAGGTTAATGAACATATTCGGGGACTGGCAGACCGTTGAGCAGTTTTATGGCGGCACAGATGCCGATCATATTGTGAAGGTGATGGTTAGCCAGCTCAATCTTGCCGCTAAACTCAATGCGCCCTACGCCGTATTCCATCCCATGGATTGCGACATGGAGCACCTGTTCAGCCAGAATTTCCCCTGGACACTGGACGACACGTTTACGGCCTGCGCCGAGCTATTGAACCTTGCGCTTAGGCAAAGCAATTTTAAAGGTTGGCTGCTGCTGGAAAACATGTGGTGGAAGCAAAGTTTCAGACTGGATAGCAGACAGGAGTATGACAAACTTCGAAGCCGGATAAACTATGCCAAATGCGGGATCTGTTTCGACACCGGTCATATGATGGCGACCAACTCGCAGCTGAACAATGAGCCTGAAGCGATTACGTTTCTGCTGCAAAGGCTGCAGCAACTCGACCTCTATTCAGAGATAAAAACACTGCATTTAAACAGTAATTTACCAGCAATGAACCAGCCTAAAAATAATACAGATGCTGCCGCTAACTACAACGGATGCAAAGGTTTCTGGCAGCAGTTTGAGTTGGCACTAAACCACATCACTAAACTTGACCCACACAACGGCTTTGACCGCTGCGACCTTGCCCATTTGGTTGAAACTATCGATCCTGACTACCTTGTGCACGAGGTGTCACAAAACAATATTGAGCAATGGGGGCAGATGATTATAAATCAGCGAGATTGCTTCTCTCCTACTGTAGATCAAGTTGCCTGGAAGAGATACGCCTGAATAAAGCACTCTATTAACCAATACTAATCGCCCACAGCATTTATAAATACGGTGAAAGAGTGGAGACATTCTCCACACCCAATTACCCCCACCCAGCAAGTCGCGATCCAGATCACACTCAATACTACACACCCCCTCAAAAGCGTGACCTACATCACGCTAAACTTGGTTAATTAGGGGGCGCTTACATTCATGATTCACTTAACATCACAATCCCACTCAAAACATTAACATTTGATTTAAGATTTGAATGAAATTGATGAGACGAGATTATTCTATGAAACCATTAGGTTGGATTTTATATGTAAGTAAAAATCTCTTTTTAGAGGACAACGTCACTCTTAGTGAAAGTAACAAATATTGTGAAGGTTACCTTCAACCGATAAATGTTTTTATCTCGGATGATTCGTTAAAAAAAGTGGCATATTCATTGTTGGCAACCCCAAGGCATGCAAACAGAATCCTTACCGCTACCAAAGTTGACGGACAAAGGGTCATCGCTAAGAAATACATCATACATAGTGACAGTGCTTCAGAAACTATTGGTGAGATAATATTTTTTATCGGCATAGATGGGTGCAGTGAGTTGGTGCTAAAAAACTTCTTTATGGATGAGGTCCAACCATCCGTTAATGGTATAAATGACCGAAAAATAAAGCAAAAAACCAAAGATGTTGTCAAAATGATCGCGCTTGGCCTCGATCGTGACGAGGTCAGTGAGTTGTTCAACTTAACCAAACGAGGTGTCGACTACCATATTGATGTAGCTAAAGAGGTACTTGGCGCCAGCAACAAATCGAGTATGGTCTTCCAGGCAATGCAACAAGGTTGGTTAACCAGTCACCAGCATGCTTAAAGAGGCCGTATAATGATATGGTTAATGACATAATATCGAAGTAACAACTGTTTTATCGCAACATGTTTACCAGTTAAGGAAAAGCCATGCCTAATGCAACCAAAGAGAACAAGGTCGCTAAAATAATTGATGCTGCAGAAGTATTGATCCACGAAAAAGGTGTGTTTGATTTTTCCTTTAAAGAACTGAGTAAGCTCAGCGGCGTGTCCAATGGAAGCCTATACCGCGAGTTTCAATCTAAAGATGAGTTGCTGTGTACTATTTTTACCAACAAATTAAAAAAACACATCCAGGTCATGGATTATCTACATCAGGCAGAACTAACTGGAAAAGAGAAGATTATATCCCATGTCTATTACACATACTTCTCAATTAAAAATGATGAAGCTAGTGTCGCCGATCGTTTTTTGATCACCAATTACGCCCTGTATAAAAATGCGCGCCCTGAGTTTACCGATGAGATGAAAAAACACATTGAGATACTAACTAACAAGTTCCTCTATCAATATACATCTCTGAAAGAATCAAAAATCATTAATGCCAGCCTTACAAAAGCCAAAAGGCAGATGATATATATGCAAATTGTAACCAGAGGGCTTAATGTTATTGCCGGCAACCGTTACACACCTAAACGTAAAATTAAACTCGACATGATTATCCCTCTTATCACTCCTATATTAGATGATCTTGAATGGACGCCTGGACCATCCAGTGAATATGACATCAATAAAATACAGGTCACAGTAAATACATTGAGTGACAAAGGGTTTATCAATGTAAGCTAAAAGAAAGTTTCTTATACTGTATTGAATAACTTGAAACCAGCCTTTGGTTGATTTCAAGTTACTAGTTGGACGCATCGTTAATAGCACCTTTATTATTTATTGCTTTAACTCAACTTATATAGCCTCTCTACTTCACATTCACCTCCTTATCAATGTCATAAGTCACAGTTTTAATTTCTGTGTAATTCAACACGGATTAACTATTAAACAGACCACATACAATAAACAAGTAAATTCTAAAAAGTTTACAACAATAAAATAGATATAAATAAGGAAGACGATGATGAAAAAATTAAGTCTGGTGTATGTTGCATTATTGCCGATACTATTCGGTTGTAATAGCAGTGACGATTCAGATGATATTCCTCAAAATTCAGCACCAATAGCCATGCCTGATGTCGCCACAGTGAATCAGGGGGATACAGTCTCTATCGATGTACTGGCTAATGATGTCGATCCCAATGGAGATGCGCTAACTCTGGTTGCGGCAGAAAACCTTGAAATTAAAAACAATCAGGTTAGTTATGTCTCAGCTGAGGATGACACACCAGGTGAGAAGGTGTTTACTTATCGGATCACCGATGGCCTATTGGAATCAACATCGACACTGACTGTAACGGTAGTGCAAAATGGTCAACCGCCACAACCACCGGTAGCAGAAGCTGAATATGTAACGGCTCAAACCTGTAAAACATGCCACACCAATATCTATAACGACTGGAAAGATACCAGGCATGCACAGGATTACCGCACGCTGTACACCGGCGACCCTGATAAAACCATCGAGAAGATCATACCTGAGCTAGACTGGGGAACTGAAGCTGAGCCTATTACCCGTACCATTAAATTTAGCCCCAACCAGATAAGCACCTATAAGGGCGATGATGGTAAATATTACGCTACGCTGATCGATAGAGTCGATGCTGCAAACAGCCAAACCTATCGTATCGATGGGATCTCGGCAACGACATCTAAGCAGTTTGTCTCTTACGATTACCCACAAAAATCAGCAGATCCTCAAGATGCGATTGGCTTCATGATGCCATTTGCCTGGTATAATGACGGCAACGCCCAGTGGTTTTCATCTTTCTATACCACCTCGGTATTTTGGAATACCGATGGCAGCCTGAGAAAGATGGATGACATCCACACTAATGGCGTACCCGTTGGCGAAGAGCTGCACAGGATGAGCTGGGAAAACCAGTGCATGCAATGCCATACAACAAATTCAATAATAACTGGGTGGGAGAAAACAGAGAACTATGGCAAGGGCGGTGTCCCTGGTATGTTAGTCAGTTCAGCAAACATGCACAGCGGTGATGTCGAAGACGGTATCTCCTGTGAAAAATGCCATAACGCAGGCTCCAACCATGCCACTTCCATGGATGCCGATCAGATCACTAACCCTGGAAAGATGACACTTGAGCAGAAGAATGACAGCTGTATTCAGTGTCACCAGATGGCTAAGCATCACGATATGCCCCTATACTCTCAGCTCTATAAGTTTGTACTGGATGATGAAGGTAATCCAACCACAGAGGTGGGTCAACAGTTTAAAGTCGGTGATAAGGTGCTTGATTTTACAAGATTCGATCCTCAGGGTATGTGGTTAGGAACAGATCGAATCAAGGGGCAGAAAAATTCGGTACTTGAATACAATAGCTCTAAACATGCAGCCATAGGGCTTGCCTGTGTTGATTGTCATGATCCACACAGTATGGAGATTAAGGCCCCTGCCGACGATCCTGAAAAACTCTGCCAAAGCTGCCATGCAGATAAAAACGCGGATCATAAGCTGGCTATCCATGACATGGTTGGCGCAACTTGTATGGACTGCCACTCAACTGCAATTGGCTCAACTGCGACCATGTGGGACAATAGTACACATGACTTCAAGGTGATCTCACCGACAGAGTCTTTAGCTAACTATGATGCACTCATACCTTACAGCCGAAATGAAGGCGATAACCCACAGTTACAATATTACTTCAATATGGCTGTAGGTTGGGGGCCTGGCTGTTATGCCAATGGTCCATACGTACCGAATTCATATGTGTGTACTACTGCAGCCGTATTGCCGAACGCCTGCGCCTCATGTCATAAGTCAGAAATGCCTACGATTGGCATATTTAATGACGTAGAGCGAGCTAAGCTGCTTAAAGGCCAAGAACGCTGGCAACGATTTGAAGATGCAAGCAAGTAAACTTTAATGAGTTGAAATGATAGAAGGTGCCACTAACTATGACTAGTGGCATCTTTTTAATTTAGAACCTTTAATTAGACTGTGATAGAAAACCAAAACACTGCATAGTTTAATTAAGCCTTGTATGAACGGGAAATAACTACCTTTAACTTATCTAACTCTAGACCATTAGTTATATTACAGGCTTCCTACCCTCACCTACAAAAATATTTCACGCATAGACAGAAAAATAAATCCAGCACTCCATACCTGCAAGTAAATCAAAACAACCAACAACACCTCCGCCTCAAACAATAAGTAACCAACACACATTATTTACTAATTAATTAACAACAACTAGTTTATTGGAGAGACCATCCACCCAAGTACAAATGGGTATAAAAACATCACTTATTTTGAGAACCTGCTCACACCTAAAAATGCATTAGACCTCAAGATTCGTGACTTATCCCACACTTTAATTTAGCTCTATTACTACGTGCACCCCGCATCTTTTTGAGAGCATCTAAATTGATAAAATTAATTTGCAAAAACACTATTAAAATAATTTAGAAATATTGGAGTTAAGATGAATAAGAAACTTGCTTTGGCAGTGTCTTTCGCTCTGGGGCTTTCGGCATGTGGTAGTGATGATAATACAACCACAACGCCTCCTGTCGAGCCGCCCGCAACTATTAACCCAGCTTGGGAATATGTAGAAACTGGATATATGGAGATGGGTCAAGCCACCCTCAGTGGCAATATAAATGTCGCTTTTGACTATATGAATGAACAAGTATGGAAATGGATACGCGGCATCACCAAAGATTCGAGTCAGTTTTGTATGAATTTACCCGAATCAGTAACGCAGCCTTGCAATACAGATGTCAATGGTGATGGTTTTGTCAACGCTCTGGATGCCAACCTTGCAGGAGTGTTAAATAAACAGTCTGATATTTTATCCATAGATACAGCCAAAATACATAAAGTATTGGCAACTAATCCCGACGGATTAGGTGCCGGAACAGCCAGACCCGACATCTTCAAGGAGGGAAGCCTTTCAGCATTTGATCTCCTTCGCTATATGGTCGCCACTCGCGATGATATGAAATTTATCGGCGAGGTCATTACCCCAGATAAATCCGTCTACGACACCCATGAATTTACACTAGGTTACGACAGAAACGGCAATGGCGATTTTACAGATGAAGGAGAGCAATCACGTAATTGGCATTATCGTTTCACCCAAAGTATGGGGGAAGCCGGACTTTACAGGGATCACAGTGGCGAGATCAGCTGGGTAAAAATGGATAACTTCTTAATAAAAGAGGAGCAGAGGATCCGCTTCCAGGATACATCCACTGCATTTATTTCTCGTCTGCACTATATCTGGCAACAAGAAATTGAAAAGTTGGCAGCCAACAACGGTAAAGTGATTGTCGATAATGTTTATTGGAAACATGATCCTGAAAACTCAATAGCAACAAATATTGAAATTAAGCCCCATAATCTACGAAGTGATGTATTCCAAGATGGGGTTATCACACGCATGGATGTCTTTTTAACACTTGCCGATATGGGATATGACTTCCGATTGAACTGGTGGCCAAAACTTGAAACTGGCGCCATAGTCAACTCGTTTAGTTTATCAAGAGCCCCCGTTCTTGGTAAAACAATAGGGCTAAGATCTTTTACCACAAAGCATGCCGTCATATCGGACGTGGATGGTGATCTTTTCTTCTCAGACAGAATGCCCGGCATTTGTAACTTTGATGCTGAGACAGGTCGTTCCGATGTGATTAATACTCCCGTTGCTATGACTGATTGCGTTCAAGATTTTTGGAGTGCATTTGGCATTGGTGGTTGGTTCGGAAATATTAACAATGACCTGTGGACTATGCCCTATGGTGCAGATTTCGTAGAGTTAACCAAAACAGACTTAAATAACGCCGGCTATCATAGTGCTGGCGCTAAGATTGACAGCATATCAAAGCATGACATTATTGAGTGGGACTACAATTGGCGTCAGAATGCTCTGGCAGACAAAGGCCTAAAAGATGAGTATATCAATACTGATATTGTGACTTTACGTTCATTTAAACCTGCCACCAAGGAAGGTGAGAATGGTAAAGCACCGCTACTTGATGAGACCCATTTTGGTTGGAAAGTTGCCGATTGTACACAGTGTCACAACGATAACAAAAACCCCAAAGGTCATGGTGGATATTCTTGGCCGGTGAATGCTGCGGATGGCTTTAACGAAACGCAGCCTTACTACTGTTCAACCTGTCATGGTAATAATGGAGCACCCGCTGGGCATGGCCGAGAGGCTCGCTGTTTCTGGTGTCATTCAGAAGATAAATTGCCGAAGAATCATGGTGAAGCCAGTGCACGCAAATTACTGAAGCATGAAGATAACTGGATTAATACCATTACCACCCGTCGAAAAGCCGGTATCGACAACAATTACTATGGTTTTTCTGACAACCATAATGAGATTTTGGAAGGAGATGAAAAAGGCTATGGAGATCGTTGGGTATCATCTAACAACGATTATGACTTTAGCAAAAAGTTCCCAGATCCATTTGCTTGTGGCACTTGTCATCAGGATATAGTGAAAGACAACTAATCGTATTATTATCGCTACAGGGCCTTTCATAAGGCCCTTTTCTTAAAATAATTCATTTAGAAGCATAGCGTTAACTATCCACTTCAGAGCTATACACACTCAGGAAGTAAAGTAATTAAACTCAAATGATAAACCATGCTCAAACAATCGTTCATTACCACAAGCATGACAAATTTGTGGGCATCCTAATGGTTAATCATCAAGTTAGCCCCCCAAGTTCGACACGTCAGGCGTTAATATATTGTAGAGACTGTCAGGTGAGTTTTCACTATGCAAGGGCCTGGAAAGTTCGATGATAATGACACCGCACTTCAACAGTATTCTGAAAATTGACTCTGTCCAAAAAAGCTCAACAGGTGACAAGTCTCGTAGTAAAAAAGCGCAATTGAGTTATCAAGATGGTGATGGGCACAATTCGATATCGCCCTGCAACACATCTCAACTCTGGATCCCCACAACGGCTTTATAAGCACAGACCTTTCAGCCTTGATTGATGTGATTGCACCGGACTATCTGGTGCATGAGGTCTCACAAAACAGTACCTTTGAGTGGACTCGAGCTATCAAACTTCAACAATCCTGCATGTCGGTGGGATCCGATAGTAAAACGTTGCGGAGTTCGGCCTGATAGTCAAAAACGCGCGATATTAATTAATACTTTTTGCCACCACATAATGCCCCCTTATATCGTCCAACTCACAAAAAAGTGATGCTGTTCCTGGTTAAGCCTGCTCACTTTTAAAATTCATTTTTTAATCGACTTACAGAAATATAATTGTCCGTATTATGAAACACGCATAAAAAAGCCCACTCGATGAGTGGGCTTGATCATGCTTGCTAGTTGTTAATTACATGAATTGTCGTCAGATCCACAATTTTATTCAGGCTCAATTGGAATAAATGCCTCGTCAACTGTGTTGTCTGTATCGATGTTGTTTTGCTCTGGTTCAATTGGAATAAATGTTTCTTCAACCGTGGTCACAACTGTATCGATGTCATTCGATTCAGGCTCGATTGGGATAAATGTTTCTTCAACCGTGGTCACTACTGTATCGATGTCATTCGATTCAGGTTCAATTGGTATAAAGGTCTCTCCAACTGTAGTTTCTGTGTCGATTGACTCAGGTTCAATTGGAATAAATGTTTCTTCAACCGTGGTCACTACTGTATCGATGTCATTCGATTCAGGCTCGATTGGAATAAATGTTTCTTCAACCGTGGTCACAACTGTATCGATGTCATTCGATTCAGGCTCGATTGGGATAAACGTTTCTCCAACTGTAGTTTCTGTGTCGATTGACTCAGGTTCAATTGGTATAAAGGTCTCTCCAACCGTTGTTTCTATGTCAGCTGGGATAGGTTCAACTGTTCGGCTCATCATTGCATCCATAATTAAATTGAATGCGTCTTCATTTTTGTCATTGGTTTCAAACACAACAGATTTAACAACGCTGGTTTCTATCTTCCTATCGACTACGCTTCTTTTAATTAACGATGTTTCTATACGCGCTGATGACTCTGGGTTTCTGAGTAAAACTAAATCATCATATCCAAGAGAGCCATATACAGACATTGATGTGTTGTAGGCAGTATTTTCACTAGACATATCATCCGCGTTTGCGTCCCAAGCTTCCCACTCATTGACTGTTGTAGCCGCCTCAAATTTAACTGAGTATTTAGAGTTTTGATCAGCATACAACTCATCACTAGTTAACTTTGTCCTGATTAGAGATGTAAATTGAGCATAATTATAACCAATAGAAAAATCACCTATAAAAACCGGGGCGATCAACAATGCCC
>PJEL010003710.1_pt1 | contig 12886 bp, 10 predicted proteins | sample 1853271 | NCBI WGS metagenome assembly PJEL01 (sample SAMN08108733, study PRJNA415343) | Invertebrate metagenome, whole genome shotgun sequencing project. | host: Globobulimina | place: Sweden: Gullmar Fjord | collected 2015-08 | reverse complement strand
GCACAATCAGCGAAGCAGGTTATCATTCAAAAAATGAAAGATGCAGAAATGACAGCTGTATATAAAAGTTTTATAGGCCGTAAAGGTGAAATAATAAACGGAATTGTTCAGAGGGTTGACCGCGGAAATATTATTGTTAACCTTGGCCATACTGAAGCGATACTTACATCCAGGGAACAAATCCCGGGTGAAAATTATAGACGGGGTGACCGTTTAAGGGCTTTGATCAAGGATGTTTTACAGGACTCCAGAGGGCCACAGGTTCTTTTGACAAGAGCCAGTACTGATTTTCTTATTGCACTATTTAAAACTGAAGTCCCTGAAATTATGGAAAGTATTGTTACAATTGAGGGAGCTGCCAGGACAGCAGGTGCAAGGTCAAAAATAGCTGTTAGTTCTATCGATTCAGATATTGATCCTGTTGGTGCTTGTGTTGGTATGAAAGGGAGTAGGGTTCAGAATGTTGTTCAGGAGCTCCGGGGTGAAAAAATTGATATTATTACCTGGCATTTAGATGCTGCAAAATATGTGTGTAATGCACTTGCCCCTGCGGAAGTAGCAAAAGTTATCATTGACGAAGAAAATCAATCAATGGAAGTTGTTGTTGTTGATGAGTTTTTATCTGTTGCAATCGGTAAAAAAGGACAAAATGTAAGGCTTGCATCACAATTAACCGGTTGGAAACTTGATGTAACTGATGAGGCTGCTTATAGCAAGGACTTAAGAGACGGTTATGAGGCATTGATAAGCCTGGAAGGTGTTAATATGTCGATTGCTGATGAATTACATCAGAATGGCATGTTTACAATTAGTGATATCAAACAGGCATCAGTTGAAGAGCTAATGCAGATTAAAGGTGTCGGTGAGGCAAAGGCTGATGTAATTATGCAGTCAGCGAAATCTTATAAGCCAGGTGCTGTTAAAAAAGATGAAGTTGAAAAAGCTGATGAAGTTGAAAAAGCTGATGAAGTTGAAAAAGCTGATGAAGTTGAAAAAGCTGATGAAGTTGAAAAAGCTGATGAAGTTGAAAAAGCTGATGAATTAAATATAGCTGATGATGAATCCGATAAGCAGACCGATTCTGATTCAGGAGACGAATAAAAATTATTAACATTGTGATTTTTTTAGTAAAATTCATAATGTTTAATCTGATTCTGTTAATGTGGCGTAGTAGACAAAATTTAGGGGGATTGAATGGCAAAAATCCGAGTATATGAACTTGCCAAAGATCTTAATATGACCAACAAGGCTCTTCTTACCAAAATGGAAAAGATGGGTATTACGGTAGGAAGTCATATGAGTTCACTGGAAAATGATGTTATAAAGCTGATCCGGGATAATCTGTTTGGTAAGAAAGAACTGGATCGTAGCGAAGAACGTGTTAAATCAACAGTGATCCGAAGACGCCGGAAGGCTGTAAAGCCAGACCAGTCCATAGAAGAGGATGTTTCTGACCTGGAAAAACAGCCCGCAGAAGAAAATGTTGCGGAAGAAACCGCTGATTTTGTTGAAGAAGAAACTACTGAGATTGAGCCAAAAGCTGAAGCAAAGCCAAAAGCTGAAGCAAAGCCAAAAGCAGAAGCAAAGCCAAAAGAAGAAGTAAAGCCAAAAGCTGAAGCAAAGCCAAAAGCAGAAGAAAAGCCAAAAGCTGAAGAAAAACCAAAAGCTGAGGCAAAGCCAAAAGCTGAAGAAAAGCCAAAAGCAAAGTCAAAAGTAGAAGAAAAATCAAAAGTTGATACAGAGCCCGTCGTTAAATCAAAGCCTACAGCTGAAGCAAAATCAAAACCGGAGGCACATGTGAGTGCTGAGGTAAAATCGGAGATGCAAGAAAACTCGAAAAGTGGAGTTGAGGCTGAAGCTGAGGAATCAACTGAAGAGATCACAGCAGAGGAGACCGTCGCAGATAAAACCACTGATAAAGAAGCAAAGGCTTCAATTGATGATTCTGAGGATAGTAAAACGGCTGTAAAGAAAAAGAAAAAGAAAAAATTCTCAGCTGCTAAAATTATCAAACTACCAGACCCTAAGCCAAAAGCTCCTCCTGTTGCTAAAAAACCAATAAAAAAACCGGTGCAGGAAGCTAAGCCGGTTGTTAAAAAAGGTATAGACGATAGTAGAAAACCTGAGTTTCGCAGTGATGACAAGGTTGCTGCGAAATCTAAAAAAGGGAAAAAGTCCAAAACCATCATAGAGAATGAAGGCGAAGGTCGGTTTGCTAAGAAAAAAAGAAAAACAATTGTAGAGGGTAATGCTTTATATGCCGGAGGCCGGGGCCGAAAAGGTCGTAAGGGTGGTCGAGGTGGGAAAGCGAAGAAAAATGATGGTATGAAGACTCTCATAACAACACCCAAGGCAATTAAGCGTCGAATAAAAGTTGACGATACAATTATTCTGGCCGAACTGGCAAAAAGAATGGGTACGAAAGCAAATGAAATGATATCAAAATTGATGAGCATGGGAGTTATGGCTACAGTTAACCAGACCATTGATTATGATACAGCAACTCTTGTTGCGAATGAATTTGGTTTTGAAGTGGAGAAGGCATCTTTCGAGGAAGATGTTATTATGCAAACTATTTCTGTTGCAGATGAAGATCCTTTAAAACTTGCTGTGAGGCCTCCGGTTGTTACAATTATGGGGCATGTTGACCACGGTAAGACTTCACTTTTAGATGTTATTAGAAAGACAGCTGTTGCGGATGGTGAAGCCGGTGGTATAACTCAGCATATTGGTGCATATCATGTTCAGACTGATAATGGGCAAATTGTATTTTTAGATACACCAGGTCATGAAGCATTTACTGCAATGAGGGCCAGAGGCGCTAAAGTTACTGATATTGTCATTCTTGTTGTTGCCGCTGATGATGGTGTTATGCCTCAGACTGTTGAAGCTATTAATCACTCAAAAGCCGCCGAAGTTCCCATGATAGTGGCAGTGAATAAAATTGATAAACCCGGAGCTGATCCGGATCGTGTAAAACGTGAATTATCTGAACACGGAATTGTTGCTGAAGACTGGGGTGGAGACATTATTTTTGTAAATGTTTCTGCAAAGCAAAAGACAGGAATTGATGAGCTTTTGGAAATGGTACTTCTGCAGACCGATGTTCTTGAATTAAAAGCAAATCCTGATAAGTTCGCAGTTGGTCATGTTGTAGAGTCCAAATTGGATTCCGGACGTGGGCCTCTTGCTACAATTCTTGTTCAGGAAGGTACTTTGAAAATTGGACAATCAGTTGTTTGTGGCATGCATTATGGTAAAATAAGAGGTATGTTTAATGATCAGGGGAAACCTGTAAAAACTGCAGGCCCTTCTATCCCTGTAGAAATTACCGGACTTGCCGGTGTGCCTGAAGCAGGTGATGAGCTTGTAGCAATAGAACAGGACAAGGATGCAAAACAGGTCAGTACTCATAGAAGCCATCAGGCAAGAGCAAAAGAACTTGCTAAAAATACACGTATGAGCCTTGAAGGATTATTCGCTCAGCTTGGTGAAGGTGCTGTGAAAGAGCTTAATATTATAATAAAAGCTGACGTTCATGGTTCTATTGAAGCCCTTAAGGACTCATTAGGAAAACTTACAACAGGTGAAGTGAAAATAAAAGTTGTTCATTCTGCAACGGGTACGATTACAGAATCAGATGTTTCATTAGCAACAGTTTCAAATGCAATTATACTTGGTTTTAACGTACGGCCTGTTACAAAGGTTCAGAATCTGGCCAAAGAAGAAAATGTTGATATGCGTTTTTACGATATTATTTATGATGCCATTAAAGATCTTAAGGATGCAATGGTAGGCATGATGGCATCAACATTTAAGGAAGTTATTTTAGGCCGCTCAGAAGTCAGAGATATATTTGTTATTCCTAAGAAAGGAACAGTCGCTGGTTGCTTTGTTCAGGAAGGAATAATGAAACGAGGTGAAAAAGTTCGTCTTCTTAGAGATGGTGTTATTGTTTTCGATGGAAATGTCGCATCTCTCAGGAGATTTAAGGATGATGTAAAAGAGGTTCAGCATGGATATGAATGCGGAATCGGGATTGAAAACTATAATGATCTTAAAATTAACGATACAATAGATTGTTATATGCTGGAAGAAATTAAGCCCACAATGGATTAAGATAATCCGGTAGGCAGTGATTGTATAGTTATTAAGGATAGGTATTTAGAGAAATGAAACCGTTTGCAAGAGCCGACAGGATCAGTATGAAGATTCAGTCTTCTCTGTCTGATTTGCTGAGAAAAAAAATTAATGACCCACGCCTCGAGATGGTAACTATTACGGGCGTAAAGTTAACTAAGGATTTAAAAGAAGCCAATATATATTTCACAATTTCAAGTGGCGAAAAAGCACAAAAAGAGGCTGAACGTGGTTTTGCGAATGCCTCTGGCTTTATACGCTCCTCTCTTGCAAAGACACTTGGGCTTCGGTATATGCCTAAGTTGAAATTTACTCACGACAACTCATTTGATTATGGCTCGCGCATGGACGCACTTTTAAACTCACTAAAAAATGACGACCTCTAATTATGGTTATTGAAAATATAAAAAAGAGTGAAAATATTCTGGTAGTGTCTCATGCCCAGCCTGATGGTGATGCTGTTGGATCATCGCTTGCCTTGGGTACAGCACTTCTTAAGATGGGCAAGAAGGTAACTATTTATAATGAGGGGCTAATTCCTGCAATTTTCCGTTTTTTGCCCTCTGTTGATTTGTTTGTTAATGATATTGAAAGTTTCGACGATTATGACACCGTTGTGGTTCTCGATTGTGGTGATATCTGTAGAGTTGGTGAAATTGCAGATGAGGTTGAGAAGATTCCGGTTGTCATTAATATAGATCATCATGGAACAAATACTCAATTTGGCATATCCAGAGTTATTGATAGTACTGCCTGTGCTACAGCTGAAATTGTTTATAAGATTATTAACGATCTGGGTGTGGAATTTGATGAAACAATGGCGTACGGAATCTATACTGGTATTTTGACCGATACCGGCTCGTTTTTGTTTCAGAATACAAATGCCGCTGCATTTGCAATATCAGCAGAGATGGTAAATTTTGGTGTTGATCCGTACATGGTCGCTCAATATGTATATGCTGCATATTCGCTTGGAAGGTTGAAGCTCTTGAATATGGTGTTGACCACCGTTGAGATTTCTGAAAACGGAAAACTGTCAACGATGTTTTTATCCCAGGGAATGCTCGGTGAAACAGGGACCCAGCTTGAAGATGTTTATGGCCTTGTGAATTATGCCAAGCACATTGAAGATGTTCAGGTTGCAGCACTTATTCGTGAGACAAGTATAACGTCACATGGCAAGGGCTCTTACCATGTCAGCCTGCGATCCAGTGGGGATGTTGATGTTGCTGAAATAGCAAGGGCAAAAGGTGGTGGCGGACATCATAGTGCTGCCGGCTATAAGGCTGAATCTGTTGCTCTTTCAGAGCTGAAACGTCAAATATCAGAAATTGCTGAAAACGTCTAAACGCATGTCTAATCCTACATTTCTTACAAAAAACGGAATTATTGTTATCGATAAACCTGCAGGTATGACTTCTGCTCAGGTTGTTGCCAGGGTAAAGCGATTAACAGGTGCAAAAAAGGTTGGGCATACCGGTACTCTCGACCCATTTGCAACTGGATTAATGATTTGTGGAATTAATGGTGGAACAAGGCTTTCTCGCTTTTTTTTACATAGTGACAAGACTTATGAAGCCGGTCTTTTACTTGGGGTAGATACTGATACCATGGATTGTACCGGCAGTATTGTTAAAAGCTGTGAAGCAGATTATTTTAACAGTAACAGGGAAAAATACGGCAAAGATTTTTTTATAGAGTTGTTTGCAGGATTTGAAGGGAGACAGAATCAGCTCCCGCCAGTTTACTCTGCATTGAAACATAATGGAGTTCCACTTTATAAACTTGCACGAAAAGGAACTCCTGTGCAGAAACCTCCAAGGGAAATTACAATTCATAGTATTAAGCACATAGGTTTGGATTTACCATCAGTCTCTTTCGAGGTTGCCTGCTCATCCGGGACATATATAAGAACTCTTGCTTCTGATATTGGAGCGCAGATTGGTTGTGGTGGTCATCTATTTAGTTTAAGACGAACTGAAACCTGTGGTTTTACAGTTGAAAGAGCAGTAACTCTTGATGTTTTGTCAGAATCTGAAAACCCGGAAGAATTTTTGATCAGTATGGATGACGCACTTCCAAATATGTTACGGCACATCGCCGATGAACGTCTTGAGGCAAAGATCAGTAATGGTGTTGGTATTAATGCAAATGATGGTATCGATATATCTAAAAGTAAGGAAGACGATATCTTTATTAAGGTTTTGAACCGTGAACAACAAGTGATAGCTATTTTGAATTACATTAAAAATTCAGATAAATATAATTATTGTTGTGTTTTTCATGGTTAGATGTATAATGTTTCGGTTTACAGGTGTATAATTAGTTTTATTCTGCCTTTTTATGTTAGTAGCAATCATTCTGAATGGAATATTGGATTGATTAGCGGGCGGGATAAAGATATTCCAAATATTTAACGGAGGTTACAGTGGTTTATTCAACAGAAGCAAAACAAGAAACTATCGCGAAATTCAAACTTCAGGATAATGATACAGGTTCACCGGAAGTTCAGATTGCACTTCTTACAGACAGAATTATTTATCTGACAGAACATGCAAAAAAACATAAAAAAGACCACCATTCAAGAAGAGGATTACTTATTCTTGTTGGTCGTAGAAGAAAACTTCTAAAGTATCTTAAAGGTAAAAATCTTCAGCGATATAGAAAGTTGATTGCAGACCTTGGATTAAAACGTTAGAAATTAGTAGCTAGTTTGCATCCGAAAACAAATTGTTTGTTTTCGGATGCTGGTTATAAATGCGGTTTAAATGATTAGCGTATAATCCCTTCACGTCAAACAGGCACGCCTGTAATATCAAGTTCCCGACATTATATTTAAAAAATGAAGAGGAGATTTGATGTCACATGTGTGGGGTTGTTTTACGCGAATGATTTTGCGCTTTGTGTCATTAGACCGCACAATAAAGGAGAAACAATATGGAACATGTAGTAAAAACCACCGTCGGTGGAAAAGAATTTAGTATTAAATCAGGTAAAATTGCAAAGCAGGCTTCAGGCTCTGTTATTGTTCAGGCTGGTGAAACAATGGTGCTTGTTACTGTTGTTGCATCTAAGGACCCAAGAGAAGGGCTGGACTTTTTACCATTATCAGTTGAGTATCAGGAAAAAATATATTCAGCGGGACGTATCCCGGGAAACTATTTCAGACGTGAAATCGGAAGACCTTCCGATAAAGAAATATTAACATGTAGATTGATTGACAGACCTATTCGTCCACTTTTCCCAAAATCATTTTTTTGTGAAACTCAGGTTATTTGTACTGTTATTTCAATGGACAAAGAAAATGACCCGGATGTTCTTGCAATGGTTGGAACTTCAGCAGCTCTTTCAATCTCAGAGATTCCGTTTGCAGGTCCAATTGCATCAATTAGAGTTGCACGTGTTGATGGCGAGCTTATTGCCAACCCAACAATTGACCAATATGCAGATGCTGATATCAATGTTGTTATCGCGGGATCAAAAACCGGTGTAACAATGGTTGAGGCTGGTGCAAAAGAAGTATCAGAAGCCGATATGCTTGCAGCTATCGATTTCGGTCACAAGGCAATGCAGCCGTTTATTACAATTCAGGAAGAATTACAGGCAGCTGTAGGTGTTGAAAAGAGAGAAGTCCTTCCGGTTGAGATAGATGAAGAATTATATGCGCTGATAGAAAAAGAAGCGGCAGACGCTGTTTTGGAAAATCTTCAGGTTAAAGATAAGCTTGAAAGAAAAAAAGCTCTTTCAGCTGTTAAAAAAGGCCTTATTGCAACATTAGGTGAAGATTATGCAGGCAGAAAGGGTGAGATCAGCGGACTTTATGATAAATTAATGAAAGTTATCAGTCGAAATATTGTTCTTGAAAAAGGTCATAGAATTGACGGCAGAGCTTATGATGAAATAAGAACGATTACATGTGAAACAGGAATGCTTCCAAGAACTCACGGTAGTGGACTTTTCACAAGAGGTGAGACCCAGGTAATGGGAATCCTGACCCTTGGCTCAGGTGGTGACAAACAACGTGTTGAAACGTTAAACGGTGAAATCAATAAAGGCTTTATGCTTCATTATAACTTCCCTCCATATTCTGTGGGTGAAGTAAGACGTCCAGGCGGTCCTAACCGAAGAGAAATTGGTCATGGTGCTCTTGCATTTCGTGCAATAGAACCTGTTTTACCGGAATCAGAAGACTTTGATTACACTGTCCGCCTTGTTTCTGAAGTAACTGAGTCAAACGGTAGCTCATCAATGGGTACAGTTTGTTCCGGTATCCTTGCTCTTATGGATGGTGGTGTTCCTATTACTGCCCCTGTTTCAGGTATTGCTATGGGACTTGTAAAAGAAGGCGATAAAGTTGCTATTCTTTCCGATATTCTTGGTGATGAAGATCATACAGGCGACATGGACTTTAAAGTTGCAGGTACTACTGCCGGTATTACTGCTCTTCAGATGGATATTAAAATTAAAGAGCTTTCTCCTGAGATTATGGTTCAGGCTCTTGAGCAGGCAAAAGCAGGAAGACTTCATATCCTTGATGAAATGCTTAAGACTCTTGATGAGTATCGAGGTGATGTTTCACCTTATGCTCCAAAAGCATACAGCCTAAAAATCAAAGAGGCTAAAATCAGAGAACTTATCGGACCTGGTGGTAAAGTAATTAGACAGATTCAGGCTGATACAGGAACTAATATTGAGGTTGATGATACAGGCCTTGTTAAAATTTATGCAGCATCAGCTGAAGAAGGTGAAGCTGCACTGGCTATCGTAAAAGATATAGGTACAGATCCTGAACCTGGTAAAATTTACGATGGTGTTGTTGCTAAAATAACTGACTTCGGTGCCTTTGTAACAATTAAACCTGGTACCGACGGTCTTGTTCATATTTCTGAGCTTGCTGACTATCGTGTTAAAAAAGTAACTGACATCGTTAAAGAGGGTCAGAACATAAAAGTTAAGGTATTGGAAGTTACAAGAGACGGTAAGATTCGATTAAGCTATAAAGCCGTTCAGGAAGAAGCAAAGAAGGAAGCAGAAACCAAGGATGAATAAGTCCGTGAATAAAACAGTTCTGGACAATGGGGTAAGAATCCTCACACGGAAACTTCCCCATGTCCGTTCCGTTTCTATGGGAGTTTGGGTTAATGTTGGAGCTCGTGATGAAAGTATTTCAGAAAACGGGCTTTCGCATTGTATTGAGCACATGCTCTTTAAGGGAACGACTAATCGATCAGCATACCAGTTAGCTAAGCAGTTTGACGCTATAGGCGGCCATACAAATGCTTTTACATCCATGGAGAATACTTGCTATCATGCAAGTGTTCTTGATACTCATTTTGAGACCATGGTTGAAATACTTTCTGATATATTCTTAAATTCAAAATTTGATGCTGACGAACTTGAAAATGAAAGACCGGTTATACTTTCTGAAATCAGCATGGTCGAAGATAATCCTGAAGATCACATTCATACTCTTGTTGAAAAAAACTATTGGGGTGACCATCCATTAGGCCGTTCTGTTTTAGGAAGCCCTGAAAATGTAAAAGAGTTTGATTCAGAAAAAATTAAGACTTTTTTTAGAAAATTTTACCAGCCGGAACAGATTATTATTTCAGCAGCAGGGAATGTTGACCACGACCGTCTTGTAGATTTAATCTCGCCATCATTTGGCTCAATCGAACCCGGTGGTGAACCTGCTAAAAGAATTATCCCTGAACCTCAAATTCATTCAAGTATTGTTAAAAGAGATATTGAACAGGTTCATCTCTGCCTTTGCAATAAAGGGCTTTCGATAACACATCCCAAACGTTTTGTCAGCTCTTTGATGGGTACGATTCTGGGCGGGAATATGAGCTCAAGGCTGTTTCAGGAAATACGTGAAAAAAGAGGACTCGCTTATTCTGTATTCTCATTCTCTTCAATGAACGTTGACTCTGGTTTTTCAGGCGTTTATACAGGTGTTGCACCTGATAAAGTTGAGACAGCTGTTGAACTTATTTTTAATGAATGGAACCGGATTTGTGATGAAAAAATAAGTGAAACTGAGCTTTCAGATGCAAAAGAGTATACTAAAGGAAATATTCTTTTATCCTCGGAAAGTACAGAAAACCACATGGCAAGACTTGCACAGAATGAAATCCATTTTGGTAATTATATACCTCTTCATGAAACAATTGAAAAAATCAATGCTGTTACAATAGACGAAATTCAATCACTTGCGAATGACTTGCTTAAAGTTGACAGGCCTTCTTTTACGGCGTTGGGACCGGTTAAAAACGAAGCAAAAATTACCCACCAAATAAACAATTTCATTGGCTGAAAATTTGAGAGAACACCAATAGCTGCGTTACTCTCCCCTTGATGTAGCTCCGCTACTACTGCGGGGCGAGGTGCCTTGCTCTTGGCGCTCTCTCGAATTTCAGCATTGCTGTGTTCAAATATTTTGGCGCCTTGCTCTCAACAAAATCTGAAAGTTCAACAATTGAGACGCCTTACTTTCATCAAAATCTTTTGAATTTTTATTTCTACTTACCACTGCACATCTGTTTTTTTATTTCTTTATTACAATAGATTTTATATGATCTCGAAGCTAATTTATTTGGAATTAAAATATTGCAAGACAGGGTATAGATTTATGGATCGTTCAACTAAAAACAGGCTTACAGAAAGGGAGATTTTTCTTTTTGATAAGGATACGTTATTTGACAAGATTGCAAGGGCGGTTTGTAAAGCAGGAACATTGCCACGGAAAGAATTATATGAAGCATGGGAAACGGCACGAAGAGTCAGACGAAAATTTCGAGGTGGGCGTATTGTCGATCTTGCCTGTGGTCATGGTCTCCTGGCTCATATTATGCTTATTTTAGATGACAGTTCCCCGACTGCAATTGCTGTTGATGTTGATATCCCTCAGAATGCCGGGAAACTATCACAATCGTTAATTGATACATGGCCCCGGCTTAAAGGTCGTATCGAATATATTCAAAAACCACTTCAGGCAATCGAAATCCAACCAAATGATATTATTGTCTCAGCTCATGCCTGCGGGACTTTAACTGATACCGTTATCGATATTGCAATTGCTGCTGGTGTCAGAGTTGCTGTTTTACCATGCTGCCATGATGCAAGCCGTTCTGAGACCGGGAATCTTGAGGGTTGGATGGATGGGGCTCTGGCTGTTGATGTGATGCGGGCTCATCGGTTGATGGATAATGGGTATACTGTTATGACAAGGAAGATCCCCGCAGGGGTCACCCCAAAAAACAGGTTGCTCCTGGCTGAACTTCCAGAGAACACCAATAGCTGCGTTACTCGCCCCTTGATGTAGCTTTGATAGTTGGGGTACAAGGGGCGAGGTGCCTTGCTCTTGGTGCTCTCTGGAAGTTCAGCAGTGTGGTGTCGTTTTATTATTTATCGAGTATACGGTGTTTGAATTTGTTGAATATAAAATTTGGAGGATTAAAATGAAGGCTGTAAAGTATACGGATATTGAACCAGTTAAATTTGATAGTGATGTTGTGAAGGGTGTTAAGGGACGTGTTCTTATTGGAAAGGATGATGGAGCTGAAAACTTTTGCATGAGGGTTTTTGAAATTGCAGCAAATGGACACACACCACGCCATAGTCATGAATGGGAGCATGAGATTTTTACTCATTCAGGGAATGGTGAAGTTGTATTGAAAGAAAAATGGCACCCAATGTCACCTGGAACGGCAATATTTATTCCGGGAAATACTGAACACCAGATGAAAAACATCAATGATGAACCTCTTGTTGTAGTCTGTCTTGTTCCTTCGGGTGTCCCGGAGCTTTAATAGTTTTTTTGTAACTGAAGGGCTGATTGACAAACTTCTTAAGCTTATGGAATTTAGCAAGTACGTAAATAATTATTGGGCTACATTCAACATTTGGCATGAATCTGTCACGGCTGAACCAGGATTTATATCGTACAGGATTTCACCTCTTATCTGTAAAGGTTATTTTTTGTTGAACGGTTGATTTACTATTGATCAAGCGAACTTATTATTCCCAAAAGTGACAAAATGCGCTAAAACAACTATAAATGTGAGGATTTGTAATTTTCCTCAAAAAGTCGATAGCAGCATAATAATATTGTTATACACTAAAAATAAGGTAGAATATGAAAAAAGGAGACAACTAACATGACTGGCGATTTGTTATGGCTTAAAGCTACAGCAGCGCTATGTACACTTATGCTTTGTCTGTACTTGGCCGGTATTCTGTGGCGGAAAAAAAACTTTGATTTAAATATGATTGTACCACTATTGCTTAGCTGTGCTGCAACTGTGGCAGCAATAAAAATGATTGCATTGGCTTTCACGTTGCCTAAAGAAATTCTGGGTACAAAGGTTGCCTCTCTTTTTGACTCTGGCAGCATATTGGTTGGTGGTTTTGTTTTTTTCTTAACGGCCCTTTACGGGGCATTTAAAATAGTCGTTGAGGCTTTTGAGCCTATTGATATTCAAGACGGAGGAGATGAATAATGGATAGTAAAAGTAATTTTACACAAAAATATACAATGATATTGACTGTGTTTGTGGCATTGATGACCACGATATTAATGACATTTTTTATTTATACCAAAGAGCTAAAGCCAGAAACTTCCACAGAGCAGCTCAAGAGACTTGAGCTTTTAGTTAATCAACTAAGCAAAGTGATATATGTTCAAGATAAATATAAACAGTTACAAGATGAAAATGAAAAGCTACATGAAAGAGTTTCTTTTTAT
>PJEL010003709.1_pt1 | contig 12891 bp, 15 predicted proteins | sample 1853271 | NCBI WGS metagenome assembly PJEL01 (sample SAMN08108733, study PRJNA415343) | Invertebrate metagenome, whole genome shotgun sequencing project. | host: Globobulimina | place: Sweden: Gullmar Fjord | collected 2015-08 | reverse complement strand
GTTAACCGTTTAGCTCTTATAAAGAGTAGTTAACTTGTCAAAACAAGCTTCTTGGGTTACCCCGAAGAAGTGGAGCGCATTTTAGCGATTTTTGACTGACCGTCAACACTTAATTTCAAATAAATGTTTGTTCGCTTTTTTATTGTACAAAACGACTTATAAATATACACAAAGGCTACGAAAGCTCTGCTGACACCATTGAATTGCTGTAGCGCTTTAACTTTTAATGTTTCTTTATTGCTGATTTTTCTGCTGTTAAAAGAAAGTTTTTGTTAAGATTTAAACAAATATATTTTAACAAGTTAACCAAATGAAAAACATCAGACCATTTAAAGGCATATTCCCCTCTATAGCTAATTCTACTTATATAGATACTTCGTCTGTAGTTGTTGGCGATGTGACTATTAAAGATGATGCCAGTATTTGGCCATTGGTTGCTGCCCGCGGTGACGTAAATCATATTAGGATTGGTGCTAGAACCAATATCCAAGATGGTACGGTATTACATGTAACTCGAAAATCAACAAGTAACCCTGATGGCTTCCCTCTTATTATAGGCGACGATGTTACTGTCGGTCATAAGTGCATGTTGCATGGCTGTATATTGGGCAATAGAATTTTAGTTGGCATGGGAGCTATCATAATGGATGGCGCAGTTGTGCAAGATGATGTTTTTATTGGCGGTGGAACTTTAGTACCACCAAATAAAGTATTAGAAAGTGGCTACTTGTATGTTGGCAATCCTTGTAAAAAAATGCGCCCACTAAAAGAAGCAGAAGTTACCTTTTTAAAGCAGTCAGCCCTAAATTACGTAAAGCTTAAACAAGACTATTTGGCAGAAAGCGTTTAAGTTTGAGGATTATTTGGTGTGTATATGAATTTCATCGCCTTCTAATTCATTTTTTTCCAACCAAAGCTCAGCGATCTCTTCTAAATCATATTTAGTGCAGTTATCTATATTAGCTAACTGCTTTAGTTCAAAAAAATGAAAATAGACTTTAATGATTTGTCCGGACAGTTGGGCTGTCATCAACCAAGCATCCACTTTTTTATCAAAATATAAATCATCATTAAAGAGTAGTGACTGGTTCATACTTTATTTATTCTCTGCACTTTGAGCCAATTCTTTTCGAAGACTTGTTAATACGGACTCAACCTCTGGCATGACATTGCGCCATATTCTGAAACTTTCAGCCGCCTGCCCTACTAACATGCCTAAGCCATCAATAGTTTTTCTCGCGCCTAATTCTGACGACCACTGCAAAAATGGCGTAAGTTGATAACTATAGACCATGTCATAACAAACAGTATTAGTATTTATAGTGCCGCTATTAAGTGGAGGAAGTTTACCTGACAAACTTGCTGAGGTGGCATTGATAATAATATCAGCATTCATATTTGGCATGCTGTCAAAACTATAACCTTTCATGCTCGAATTATTGAACTGCTCACACAATGCCTGAGCTTTACTAAGTGTTCTATTGACGATAGTTAAAGATAAAGGGTTTTCATTAAGTAGCGGTAAAATTACCCCTTTAGCTGCTCCGCCAGCACCAAGCAGGATAATTCTAGCACCTGATAAATTCACCTTATTACGTTTTAAGTCTTGTACTAAGCCTAAACCGTCAGTGTTATCACCATAAATTCTGTTATTAATAAAGCTTAGTGTATTAACTGCACCAGCTTCTTTGGCTCTATCTGTTAATTCATCACACAGGGCTAAAGCCTGTTCTTTAAATGGCGCAGTTACATTCGCTCCCTTGCCCCCCCTACTTATTAGGTCATTAACTACTTTAGAAAAACCGTCTAGTTCTGCGAATTGGCTTTGGTAACTAATATTTTGTGCTGTTTGCAAAGCAAACGCCTGATGAATAAATGGGGATTTTGATTGCTTGATTGGGTTACCGAGTACGAGATAATTGTCCATGATGAGATTACAAAAAGCATTAGATGGGCAAAGACTACCCGATGTACTAAAAATTAGAAATAAAAAAAGCGGTAATTCTTAAATAAGAATTACCGCTTATATAGCGTTATTTGGTATGGATTAAAATTTATAACCAATCATTAATGAATAAACCATTGGGTCTACATCAATACTTGCTTTACCAACGCTTTCCCCACCAACATCAAATGTAGCTTTAGTATTGATATCGATATAACGTGCAGAAGCATTTACATGCCATTTGTCATTAATTTCATAATCAGCACCTACTTGTAAAGCGTAACCAAATGAACCACCTAATTCCAATTCACTAAAACCCGCGTCTTGATAAGCTGAAGTAAATTTTTCGTTGAAGAAAATGGTGTAGTTGATACCAGCACCAACATAAGGCTTAAATGCAGAGCCAGTATCAAAATAATATAATGCACTAACTGTTGGCGGTAAATGTGAAACCTTACCTAGGTTAGTTTCCACGTCACCTGCTTGTAATTTTACATCGTGAGAAAATGGCGTCGCAGCTAATACTTCAACCGCCCAATTACTATCATAGAAATAGACAAGGTTAAGTCCTAGTTGATAATTGTTATCGACGCTTAGCGTCAAACCTGAATCAGCACCGGCTAATAAAACCGGTGTTTTACCTGAGTCTGGTTGTACCATTGTAATACCGCCACGCACGAGAATGTCACCAGCTTCGTGTGATAATGCTTGAGGAGCAAATACAGAAGCGGAAAGTAGAGCAACGCTCAATAGTGATTTTTTCATTATGTTAATCCCATATTTTTTGTAAGGTTATTTTAATGACGCAAGTCTACCGCTACCTTCGTAGCGATTACTTGACTTAAATCAATAAAAGCGAGAGTGAAACAATAGAATAAAAAAACGTTAACAAACAACGTGATAATTATCACAAAGAGAAGTTTAGAGATAAAAAAAGCAGTAATTGATTACTGCTTTCTAGGTGAAATAACGAGACTAAATATTTAGAATTGATAACCAACCATGACTGAAATTATCCATGGATTCATATCAATGCTAGATGAGCCTTTATCTTCGCTTTTATAATCAAAGGATGTATCACTACTTAAAGTATGAAAACGAGTTGAGGCATTTAGCGACCAACTTTTAGTAATTTGATAATCAACACCGGCTTGCAGTGCGATGCCATAACTATTACTAACATCTAAACTTTTAAAGCTCAAAGCTTCACCTGCCGTAGTAAAACTATCGGCAAAGAAAAAAGTATAGTGAATACCTGCTCCAATGTATGGCTTAATATCCCAGTCTTTATCTGGATAATAAAGCGCGCTAAAAATTAGAGGGATATTAGATATTTCAGCAAATTTAGTACTGCTATCATCACCACTTAACTCAATATTGTGTTTAGAGGGTGAAGATGTGGCAACTTCCACTGCCCAGTTTCTATTGAAGAAATAAGAAAAATTTAAGCCAAGCGAATATCCTTCATCCATGCTTAACGAATAATTGTTATTTGAGTCATCAAAATCAACTTTAGTTTTGCTGCCCGTAGTAATTGTCGAACTAAAACCCGCACGAAAAAGGCTGTCGCCAGCTTTATGAGGAGCGGCATAAGACTGGGCCGACAATAACAACGTAGCAATGCCAACTAATATTTTTTTCATTTATTCATTCCCTATAAACTTGTAGAAAAGTAAGTTTGTTTTTTTAAATTCTTATATCAAGATAATAAATGCTTTGTATCCCCATATGAGAACAAAACAAGTTAACGCAACTAAAACGATAACAATGGATAAAATGATTACCGCAAATTCAACAACACTTTGCACAATCAATAATGCCGTAGGTAACAATATAATAAACAGCCACGCGTATTGTCGAAAAGCTCTTTCATTTTTGTAGGCGGCAACTAAACCAACTGGCTATTTTTAATCGCTGGGCCAAAACGAGCAATATGCCCTAGTTGATTATTTTGTAACATTACCTTTGCCTTAGCAATTTAAGATTGTTTTTATACAATATTTTAAGACCGAAAAATTGTACCAGACATAATATCAATAATCTTTGATGCTTTAGTTAAACCTAAGGTTTGTCCTTTAATAAGGTAATCTACTTTATCAGCAAGCGTTGGATCTATTGTTTGCCAAGAAGATGCTGAGATATCACCTGAAATATTAGCGCTGGTTGAAACAATAGGTTTGTTGGTGAGTTGACACAATGCAACAACGTCTGGCTGGCTGGTAATTCTTACTGCAATTGTTGAAAACTTACCTGTTAAGTATTTAGAGATGTTTTTATTCGCTGGAACAACATATGTTACGCCATTTGGCCAACTTGTAAGCATAGTTGCCTTTTTCTCAGCAGGAATTAAACCGTCATCTATATAAGGTAAGAGTTGCTGGTAATTTGCAGATAGTAGTATAAGCCCTTTACTGGCAGACCTAGACTTAATTGACAATAATTTTATTAGTGCTTTTTCGTTATCAGGATCACAACCGAGGCCGAATACAGCCTCAGTTGGATATGCGATAATTCCACCGCTAATAAATGTCGAATAAGCTGACGGTTTTACCACAAATAACTACTTACAGTTTTGCTTGCATTGCATCATCTTTCGCTAATAACGCAACTGCATTTGCAGCACGTTCAGCTTTTACTTTGTCAGCAATTGACTGATCAGCTACACCAAGAATTTGAGCAGCTAAATAACCAGCATTTTTTGCTCCAGCTTTTCCAATTGCAACAGTAGCTACAGGAATTCCGCCTGGCATCATAACGGTAGATAATAGAGCATCATGGCCTTGTAATGGGCCATTATCTACTGGTACGCCAATAACTGGGCGAGTTGTCATGCCTGCAACAGCACCGGCTAAATGCGCAGCTAAACCAGCGGCACAAATAAACACCTTACAACCACGCTCTTCAGCATCTTTAACATAAGCTTTAGCAGCATCAGGCGTTCTGTGCGCAGAACGAACACGTACTTCATGCTCAATACCGAATGATTTAAGGATGTTAATAGTAGCCTGCATTACAGGTAGATCTGAATCAGATCCCATTAAAATAGCAACAAAAGTTGACGACATAATGTTTACTCTCAAGGTTAATTAAAGGAATTTTTGCACATTATAGTGCTTTCCGCTTATAGGTGCATTTCTTTTCTGGACATAATATGACATCTCCGCTCGCCATTTTTCGAGTCACTAAGATAGACCATTGACATAGCGGACATTTTTCTTGAATGGGTTGATAATTAATTACATATTTACATTTTGGGTATGCATCACACGAATAAAAGGTTTTACCGTATCTATTGGTGCGTTCAATCAATTCGCTTTTTTTACATTTTGGACAGGCGACACCAGCATCTTCGTGATGATGGGTTTCTTCTATATGGTGACAATTGGGGTAATTAGTACAACCAATGAACATGCCATATCGACCTTGTTTAACCGCGAGTTCTGAGTTGCACTCAGGGCATTCACTACCGACTAACACCTTATCTTCGATACGCTCATGCTCAACAATTGGTCGCGTATAGCTACAGCTTGGGTAATTTACACAACCTAAAAAGGCCCCTGCTCGACCATTTTTAATTGATAATTCAGAGCCACACTCAGGGCATACTTCATACGCTTTTTCTAGCGCATGCTCGTGTTGACTAAATAGCGGTTTATCTGAACCTGACAAGGCATTCTCTTATATTGCGAAGTGGAGCTATGGAAGGGATATTATCATATAAACAAGCTAATGAGTTATTGGCAAATAACACATTAGCTTTCTTTGAAATTCAAAATTAGTGTGAAGGGCCTTCTTGCTCATCAAAAATCAAATCTTCCATTTGTGAATACGCTTTTTCTTTGCCTGGTACATTGAATAACACCATAAGCACCACCCACTTAAGATCTTCCATTGAAAAATACTTGGTATCCAATTCCATAACTCGGTCAACAACCATTTCGCGTGTAGTGAAATCTAAAACATTTACTTGTTCTAAAAAGAGTAGAAATCCACGGCATTCCATATCAAGCAATTGCTTTTCTTCTGCTGTGTATATACGAAATGATTTGCCGGCTTCTTTGGTGAAATATGGATAAGCATCGGTATCTTGCAAGGCAGCTAGCTTTTCGAGCCACGCTAATGCTTTATAGATTTCGTCCTGATGGAAGCCTGCGCGCGTTAGTTCGTCGGTAAGAATGTCATGATCAACCATGACTTCAGCTTCACTGTGAATATAGTTTTCAAAAAGGTACATCAAGATATCAAACATAACTTCACCTCTTATAATCTTAGGTATCCTCCTGGCACCGAAGTAACCAGACCACCAAGCTCAAGCATTGTCAGCCGAGTAAGTACGATATCAGTTGGTAACTTACTCCGAGAAACTACAACATCAATGGGTGTAATTTCATATCCCACACTAGCCAACAATGGATCGATACACAAGTCCTGTTTTTTGTTTTCCTTTAATTCACCCTCTTCAAGTTTAGATAAACTACCTTCCTTGTTTAAGTATAGTCTAGATATTGCTAACTCTTCGAGTTCTTCAATTATATCGGCGGCATCTTCAACAAGTTTAGCGCCTTGCTTAATCAGCCAATGACAGCCTTTTGCTTGTTGATTATATATAGAATGAGGCACAGCAAAAATTTCTCTATTTTGTTCCATAGCCATTCTTGCTGTTATTAAGGAACCACTTTTCATAGCCGCTTCAACAACTAATACGCCATAACTCATACCGCTTATAATTCTATTTCTTCTAGGAAAATGGCCTGCTTTTGCGGGTGTACCTGGCGGAAATTCACTCACAATAGCTCCACTCTGGCAGATCTCTTTGGCTAAGCTTTTATTTCTTATCGGGTAAACGGTATCAAGGCCTGTTGCAACAACCGCAACAGTTACTCCCTTAGCATTCAAACAACCACGGTGCGCATGAGCATCTATTCCGATAGCTAAACCGCTAGTAATAGCAATGCCCTTTTCAACCAATTGTTGTGCAAAGCTTTGCGCCATATCTCTACCTGAAGCAGTTGAAGAACGACTGCCAATAATAGCAATTTGAGAATGGTTTAAAATACCAATATTTCCTTTAACAAAGAGTACTAAAGGCGGATCGTGTATCTCTTTAAGAAGCTGTGGGTAGTTAGGATCATCAAAGGTAATAATTTCACAACCACACGCTTCACAAGAGGCGATAACAGCTGAAACCTTCTGCCAATCTGGCAAGGTAATTGCCGCATATTGTTTTGATGTTAATGGATAGGATGTAAGCGATAGCTCTGACTGAAAGAGACGTTCTATGCCAACCTCAGTAACCAAAGCGAGTTTTTTATTAATGGCCAACCTTGGAACCAAACGCAAGGCTAGCCATAATTCAATATGACTTTTATTCGGCACTTGTCTTCTCCCTAAGAGCTGGCCTTCAAATTTAGTAAATGCTTTTTAAGGAGCTGTAACAGTATCCTGTAATCTCAGAGGTTTTTGAGTTTTCAAAACAAGTGCCATGCTTACCTTTTCATACACTCTAAATACCATCATTTCGCCAATAGCCTCTTCTGGCATTTTATAATCAGAGCCATCTTCGCCACCGAGACGATTCCAGCGAGAAGCATCTTTTGTATATTGTGGTGTAGACCCTGTTTCAATAATCCCAGGGCTTTGGCGTTTCACTGACAAAACATCGCCAGCTTTTAGTGCATGCTCTTGGCCTCGGTTAATCATCACAACTTCCAACTTACCAAACTCACGAACATTGGTTGTCGATTTGATAATAGAACCACGAACTGATGGGTTAACTGCTTGCATAGTAAAAAATGAAGGGAACAATTGCCCTTCATTAACGGGTAATACCAATGCACCTGAACGTACTTCTCTTTTTACGCCTTGTAAATATAATGTAGAGGGTACTTTTTCAGCCATATCACCAGCGCGCAATGCCTTGCCTGTACCAACGAGTGTTAAATGATAACCCAAAGATTCTTCTGTTTCCGGGTCAATTAACTCCTGCCCTTTATCATAAATAGCATAACTCTTGCCAATAACGAGATCGCCATTGATGTAGATATTAAAGCCATCCATGCTCGACTTATAACCTTCGTCGCTACCTAATACATAAGGAATATTATCAAGCTGGTCTTCTGTTAAGATGCTGTCGTATTTTATATAGGGAGAAATAATATTAAACGGTAACGTGCTAACCGGGGATTGGTCTTTTAATTGTGTACGAACTTTTGGTGACCATTTTAGTTCAGGTTTGCCTTTGACTAGCATCGGCTGACCTTTTTCATCAAAAACTAAACGTAATTCATCACCCGGATAAATTAAATGGGGATTACTTACTTCGGGGTTTAAACGCCACAACTTTGGCCACAGCCATGGCTGCTTTAAAAATATTTCAGAGATATCCCAAAGCGTATCGCCTTTTTTGACGATATAGGATTTCGGCGCATCTTGATTTAATTTTATTTCATCTGCCAAGGCAAAAATTGGCAACATGACGCTAATAATGAACAAAAACACTTTTTTTAGCATGAGAACCCACCTTAAATTCACGCATTTATCTTAAACCACTATTATTAATTTTATTTAATGGCTAAAATTGAAACATAACACTCTACGTAAAATTACGCGAATTCTTTTGGTAAATTATGTCTATTTTAACAGTATTACGCTTCCCAGATGAAAGATTAAGAACAAAAGCCGCTCAAGTTGAGAAAATAACAGAGCAAACTCAAACAATTATCGATGACATGATTGAAACCATGTATTCAGAAAAAGGTGTTGGCTTGGCCGCCACACAAGTGAATATTCATCAAAGAATAGTGGTTATTGATGTCTCAGAGGAAGGCGATGACCCTCTTGTTTTCATTAACCCTGAAATCATCGAAAAAAGTGCAGAAGTTTTTATCAATGAAGAAGGTTGTTTATCCGTACCAGGGCAATACGCCAAAGTTACTCGTCATGAAGAAGTTACAGTAAAAGCATTAAATCGCAAAGGTGAAGAATTTACCTTAGCGGCACAAGAGCTACTGTGTATTTGTATTCAACATGAACTTGATCACTTGCAAGGTATTTTATTTGTTGACCACCTCTCTGCACTTAAGCGCCAACGCATTAAAGCCAAGTTGGAAAAAGAAGCCAAGTTAGCTAATAACGATACTTAGCAAAAATGTACCATTAAGGGGTGTTGATATTTAATCCACACCCTAACATTAAAAGCTCAACTATCTCAGGAATCTCCATTGTCTAAACCTTTGAATATCATCTTTGCCGGCACGCCTGATTTTGCAGCTCAACATCTGCAAGCATTAATAAACTCAAAACATAACGTTGTAGCGGTATATTGTCCTCCCGACAAACCTGCTGGTCGCGGTAAAAAACTAACGGCTTGTGCAACTAAAAACCTAGCTCTTGAGCACGATATAACCGTAGAGCAACCGATTAACTTCAAAAACATTGAAGATCAGGAAAAGCTAGCGAGTTATCAAGCTGACATTATGGTAGTGGTTGCCTATGGCTTATTATTGCCGACAGTTATCTTAGAAACACCAAAGTTTGGCTGTATCAATGTTCACGGTTCAATATTACCTAAGTGGCGCGGTGCAGCACCAATTCAACGCTCTTTAGAACAAGGCGATACGGAAACTGGCGTTACCATTATGCAAATGGACAAAGGTTTAGATACAGGTGCAATGATTTTAACAGCCACCTGCCCGATAACAGACACAGATACAAGCGCCACACTTTATGAAAAATTAGCTCTTTTGGGCCCTAAGGCCTTGATTAGTGCCTTAGCTGAAATAACCAATAATAGCCATCAAGCGATTGCCCAAGACAACGCTCAAGCAAGCTATGCAGCTAAGCTAGACAAAGCTGAAGCCGAATTAGATTGGCAATTAACAGCAAAAGAGCTACATAGAAAAATTCGTGCTTATATCCCTTGGCCTGTGGCGCAATTTACTTATAGTGATCATGACAAAGAACACCGCATCAGAATTTGGCAAGCGAGTATTGTTGATATAAGTGAAGCAGATAAAACAGCAATGCCTGGCACCATATTATTGGCAGATAAAAGCGGTATTGTTATCGCGACTTCTGAAAATGCACTGCGTATAGAAAACATGCAACTGCCAGGAAAAAAAGCAATGCCCGCTGGCGATATACTTAATGCTAGAGCACAGTGGTTTACTGCTGGCTTATCAATTAACGGTACCAAATAACTATGGCTATAAATATAAGAGCGCTTGCTGCTAAATGTACTTTCACCGTAGTTGAAAAAGGAAAAAGTCTTGCAGAAGAATTACCTAAGCATCAAGAAAAAGTAGAAGGTAAAGACAAAGGCCTATTGCAAGAAATATGTTATGGCGTACTTAGGCATTTACCCGAGTTAGAAAACGAAACACGTAAATGGGTCAATAAACCACTTACCGGTAAACAGCGCGTTGGTCATTTCTTAATGTTGGTTGGTATTTATCAACTCAAATATACCAGAATTCCTGATCATGCAGCTGTTAGTGAAACAGTTGCCGCCACCACACCACTACGCTGTAAACATTTAAAAGGTATGGTCAATGGTGTCTTAAGGAACTTTCTACGCAGTTTGGCTCAAGAATCAACTGCTGAAACACTTCCTGATGCTATTAAGTTTAATCATCCAAGTTGGTTTATTAAAAAACTGCAAGTGGCTTACCCTAATAACTGGCAAGATATTTTAACCGCTAACCAACAACGCCCACCAATGTGGCTTAGAGTTAACCAGCGTCACCATAATATCGAACAATATTCACAGTTACTTACAGATGCTGATATTAGTTATTCATCAATTGATGAATACTCAGGTGCTATAAAACTTGAGCAGGCCATTGATGTTAACCAACTACCAGGGTTTGATAAAGGCTGGGTTTCTATACAAGATGCTGCTGCACAGCAGGCAGCTCGATTATTAGATTGCCAAGCAGGTGATGTAGTACTTGATTGTTGCGCCGCTCCTGGCGGAAAAACCTGTCATATACTCGAGTTAACATCTAATTTAGGCGCAATGACAGCAATAGATATCGAAGAAAGCCGATTAGTACGAGTTAGCGAAAACTTGACGCGTCTGAACCTTGAAGCAAAAATAATTGCAGGTGATGCGGCAAAACCAGAATTATGGTGGGACAATCAGCAATACGATCGCATCTTGCTAGACGCACCTTGTTCAGCAACAGGCGTTATTCGTCGCCACCCTGATATAAAGTGGTTACGCAAAGCACCCGATATAGAAGCACTTGCCAAACTACAACAAGAAATATTAAGAAAAACATGGTCTTTGCTAAAGCCCGGTGGTACGTTGCTTTATGCAACCTGCAGTGTTTTACCAGAAGAAAATAGTCAACAAATAGAAGATTTTCTTAATGATACGAATAATGCTCAACTCGTTGATATTATTGAAGACAGCATAGGTTGGCAGATATTGCCAGATGAAGCCTCTATGGATGGCTTTTATTATGCAAAGCTTGTAAAAACAAAAACTTAGTTTTGGTTTCTTTATAATAACCGTGAATAACATCTAAAAAATTGGTTAACTCATGAAAATAATAATTATTGGTGCTGGACAAGTTGGTGGGACATTGGCCGAAAACCTCGTCAGCGAACGCAATGAAATTACCCTTATTGATACCAATACTGAGTTATTGCGAGAACTACAAGATAAACTTGATTTGCAAGTAGTCACGGGGCAAGGCTCTCACCCAGACGTTTTGCAACGAGCAGGAGCTGAAGATGCCGACATGGTTATTGCTGTAACAAGCGATGATGCAACCAACATGATTGCTTGCCAAATTTGTTATTCACTATTTCATACCACCAGCAAAATAGCGCGTATTCGCTCTAGCCATATTCTTAAATATAAAGAAGAGCTTTTTCAAAATAAGCACATTCCAATTGATCACGTAATTGCTCCAGAGCAATTAGTAACCCGTGATATTGCTCGTCTTATTGATTACCCCGGCGCATTGCAAGTACTTGAATTTGCGAGTGGCAAAGTAAGCCTAGTTGCCGTTAAGGCATATTATGGCGGCTTATTAGTTGGCCATGCCCTTTCAACATTAAAAGAGCATATTCCTAATGTTGAGACTCGAGTTGCTGCTATCTATCGAAACGGTAAACCAATACGCCCATTAGGCACAACAGTTATTGAAGCCGATGACGAAGTCTTTTTTATCGCCGCAAGTGTGCATATCCGCGCCGTGATGAACGAACTGCAAAAACTAGAGCCTGCCTATAAACGAATAATGATCGCCGGCGGTGGTAATATTGGTGCTGGATTAGCTCGTTTACTGGAAGAAAACCATCAAGTTAAACTAATTGAACATTCACCAAAACGCGCTTACTACCTCGCATCAGAATTAAATAATACTTTAGTATTTACTGGTGATTCATCCGACCAAGAGCTATTGGTTGATGAACATATAGACCAGTTTGATGTTTTTATTGCAGTAACAAATGATGATGAAGCTAATATTATGTCATCACTTTTAGCCAAACGTTTAGGTGTGCGTAAAACGATGGTACTTATCCAACGCGCCGCCTATATAGATTTGGTACATGGCAGTAATATAGATATTGCTATTTCTCCACAGCACGCAACAATTTCGGCGCTATTAACCCATGTTCGTAAAGGGGCAATTGATAATGTTTATAGTTTACGAGGCGGCGCAGCAGAGGCTATTGAGATTGTTGCTAAGGGCGATGAGAACTCATCAAAAGTCGTTGGTAGAACAATTAAGTCGATTAAGTTGCCGCCCGGTACTTCAATTGGCGCTATTGTTCGTGGTGAACAAGTGATCATTGCCCACTCAAATACCGTGGTCATGGAAGAAGATCATGTGATTTTATTTATGGTGAACAAACGCTATATTTCTGAAGTAGAAAAGTTATTTCAAGTTAATGCTTTAAGTTACTTCTAAAGCATTAATACCCTGATCATT
>PJEL010003708.1_pt1 | contig 12891 bp, 11 predicted proteins | sample 1853271 | NCBI WGS metagenome assembly PJEL01 (sample SAMN08108733, study PRJNA415343) | Invertebrate metagenome, whole genome shotgun sequencing project. | host: Globobulimina | place: Sweden: Gullmar Fjord | collected 2015-08 | reverse complement strand
GCCATCCAAAAAAAGGGCAGTAATTGAAATAACTGATTAATTTTGTTATGATACAAGCCGGTCGAAACGATTCGACCGGCTTTTTTTATAGATATGGATGTCTAATTCAGATAATTACTGAACAGGACAATGGCAGGTGAAATAAATTGTTTCTGTTAATTCTATCAAAGTTTTTTTCTCATCCGTTTAGGCAACGGGCTCTTCATATGAACAAATTGCTTCTTTTTTTTCTTGGCATTGGTGGGGTCTGCCTGGTGCTGACCAACTGCGGTTTTTTATCAACCACCTATGACGTAGCAGAGGGAACCGTCAAGGCTACGTACAAGACCGCTAAAGTTGCAACGGACATCACGGTCGGCACGGTCAAAATTGCCTATAAGATCGGCAAATATACCTTCGAGGTTGTTGTTGCACCGCTCAGCTGGCCGTTGATCAATGATGATATAGAGTCCATTGGTGGAATGTCGCCCAAAGAGGCAATCCGGCAGGGTAAGGTGAAAAATTCCCCTTATGTGGTGAAAGGCAAACGCTATGTGCCCATGTCGGTTGCAGATGCCCAGACCTATAGGGAAACCGGTATGGCTTCGTGGTACGGGAATGAAACATTGCGCCAGAAAGGCGGCCATATGACCGCCAATGGCGAGGCGTTCAACCCCAACAAGCCGACCGCCGCCCACAAGTACCTCCCCCTTCCAACCCATGTCCGGGTCGTCAATCTTGATAATGGCAGATCGATCATACTCCGGGTAAACGACCGCGGTCCGTTTATAAAAAACCGAATTATCGACCTGTCAGCCGGTGCTGCCAAAAAACTGGGCTTTTACAAAGAGGGGCTTGCCCGGGTCAAAGTGGAAACGGTGCAGCTTTAGAATTGAAGATTGAAGATTGAAAATCTTGCGCCCTGAACCTTCAGCCTTCAGCCTTTAGCCTCTACCCTTTCTCCTATTCCTCCAAAATCATACCCTGTAGGATTCTGGAAAACCCTGAGATCGAATTCCGGTAAAGCGGCCAGCAGATGATCGAATATGTCTGCCTGGATAGCTTCATAATTAGCCCAGGCCTGGTCATTGCTGAAGACATAAATCTGGACGGGAAGACCATGGGAAGTGGGCTCCAGGTGGCGGACCAGAAAGGTCATGTTCTGGTGGATCTTCGGGTGGTTTTTCAAAAAGGCGACAATATAGGCCCTGAAAACGCCAATGTTGGTCTGCCGCCTGCCGTTGATAAGCTGCGAGGTTTCGATGTTATGTGCAGCATTGTCGGCGCTGATCTCCTCTTTTTTGTGCTGCAGGTACTCTTTAAGAAGTTCAAATTTTTCGAAGTGCTCTAACATATCATCGGTGCAGAACTTAATGGAACTCATATCTATATGCAGGGAGCGCTTGATGCGGCGGCCACCGGATTCGGACATGCCCCGCCAGTTCTTGAAGGCATCAGTGACCAGGCCGTAGGTGGGTATGGTGGTGATGGTTTTATCCCAGTTGCGCACCTTTACCGTATGGATAGTGACGTCAATCACATCGCCGTCCGCCCCGTATTTGGGCATTTCGATCCAGTCGCCGACCCGCACCATGTCATGGCCGGACAGCTGAATACTGGCGACAAAACCAAGAATGGTATCCTTGAAAACAAGCATCAGCACTACGGTAAAACCACCCATCACACTGAGAATTCCCCAAGGGGATTTATCGGTGAGGATGGCGATGATGAAAATCCCGGCCATTACATAGGCAATGATCTTAATGGCATCGGTGTAACCCCGTATCGGTCGGCGGGAGGCTATCTGGGAACTGCTGTACACTTCTCTAACGGCAAGCAGAATGGCATCAAGCATCCATACCCCGGCCATGACAAAGAACACCATTGACAGCCGCTTGAACAGTTCCGGAGCTAAAGTCTGATTGGGCATTAACAGGTCAACCGACATGTAGACGACAATGATCGGCATAAGGTAGGAAAGCCGCGTCACAAAACCATGCTGTACCAGGGCATCGTCCCAGGTGTTTTTGCTGCGCTTGAATACTATCTCAAGCAGTCTGACCAAAATATGCTTGGTGAGCCTGTAGGAAATCACAGCCAGGAGAAGAAGAAGGGTGATAGTCGCAGCCAATCCTATCAGGTCTGCGATGGTCTCTGGAACGCCATTAGTGGCAAGAAAATTTGCAATCACACTGCTTATTTCCATGGGAGGTCCTTTTTTTTCTGATTACTTTTAAAGAAGCTTCAATTTTGGGGTTGAGTATCTGGTTTCAGCGAAACGAGTGCCCTAAAGTTTAAACTTTAGGCACTTTCATCTTTTCCCCTTGACCCTGTGCCGACGCCATGAGATCGAAGTCGGAGTTTATACCCGTCAAGCGAGTACTGAAAAGAGTGCCCTGCTTTTAAGGGTGTTTATACCCTGTCTTTAAGGGTGCTATCTGCTTCGTCGGCCCTGCGGCCTCCTCGCAATGACAGGGGGGGGCAAGCCTCTCCACAATGACGAGGGGGGCAATGTCCTCCTCTTTTCCCGTCTTCGCGAGGGAGCCCAAGCGACCGCGGCGATCTTTAGCCCCTTGACCCGTTGTCGGCATAAATGTCAATCGTTGGTTCATTTCGTTAACCAACAACCTGCCGACGATTATCAGCATACAAAAATGTCATTATACAGTACGAGACGACGATTGACAGCTAATGATTGACACAAGGGTTTCTAGAATCTTTTCCCCTTTTCCCCTTGACCCCTCGGCCCATTGAACCCTGTTTTTTATTCTTCAACCGCTTCCTCGACCCATTTTTCCAGCTGAAAACGGGGGGGCTGGATGCCGGCGCTTTTTACTTCGCCATTGATTATCAGGGCCGGGGTTTTGATAATGCCGTACCGCCATATTTCATCCAGGTCATGGATATCCTCCACGTCGGCAGGCAGGTTTTTCTCCTGCAGGATCTCGATGAGCGTTGTTTTCAGTTTGTTGCAGGTCACGCATGGCGGGCCCAGAATGCGGATTGTCAAGCCCTCTGAATCTGATGACTCCTGGTCACGATGTCTTCTGTATTCCCGTAACAAGGCCTCTTTGTATATAGAGATAGACGATTTCGGAATATAATTGTGTTTGCAGACGTATTCATAGAGGTATAAAACCGCATCCTGCTCGGATATTTCTTTACCGGCAAGATGTGTGAGGGCAACGTCGAGACCTAGAAGACCGACTGTTACACTTCCTATTTTTATTGTTCTCTGCAGGGGAGTTACCATAACATTGGTAATTTATAAATTGATTTTTCTGATTGTTTCATTAGTTTTGTCATATATTTCACGTTATAGTCAATATAATCAATAAAATCTTTGATACAAGAGGAGCTTTTGATACAAAAGATTAAAGGGTCCAAGGTTCCTAGGGGTCGAGGTGTCAAGGGTGAAAGATTAAAAACAGGAGAAAGGCACAGAGACACAAAGGGAAAAGGACCCAAGGGGGCGAGAGGCCAAGGGGTAAAGATTTTGAAACCCTTGAAACCTTGAAACCTCGACCCCTTGGACCCTTATATATGTTTACCCAGAACCAATCACATAGAATTCAATAACAAAAATTCTTTAAAACTAATTACTGCGTTAAAAAACATGGATCAAAACAGCTGGACATTATTGCAGGAATACCCGGAGGAACTTATCCAGGCATTAGCCGAGATGATGCAGGAGAAGTCTGATTTCTGTTATATCAGCGGCGGCACGGTGCGTGACTGGTTCATGGGAAGGGATTCAACAGATCTGGACCTGACAGTGCCGCAGGACGGCTTTGGCTGGGCCAGGAGCCTGGCTGATAAGCTTGGCGGCACTTTTGTGCCCATGGATGAAGAGGAGGATGTGGCAAGAGTGGTCTGGGAGGGGATCTGCATTGATTTTTCCTCTTTCAGGGAAGGGACGGCAACCATTGAAGAAGATCTCCTTAAAAGGGATTTCACGATTAACAGCATGGGTGTCATATTTCCCGTCGATCCGCATGATATCCGGGATGAAAATGCCCGGCCAAGGATCTTTGGACTGGACAGGGGGATGGACGACCTGGATGACAGGATCATCCGGTGCAACACGCCGACTGTTTTTGTCAGTGATCCACTGCGGCTGCTGCGGGCATATCGCTTCATGGCGGTTCTGGGCTTTGATATAGAACCTGGCACCAGGGCGGCTATACGAAAACATAAAGAGCTGCTTTTTCTGGTCGCTGAAGAGCGAATTGCCTATGAGCTGAACTGTATCATGGCATCTTCCCGGTCTGTCAGCTGCCTGGAGATTATGCATGAAGACGAGGTGCTGGCTGAACTGCTGCCCGAACTTTACAGGGGGGTTGGTGTTGAGCAGCCGTCCAGCCATCATCTTGATGTATTTGAACACTCCATGGCAACATTTCAGCAGATGATTGAGGTACAGGATAATCCTGAAAAGTATTTTCCGGGCCACGGTGAGAATCTATTAGACTACCTGGCTAAAGGGAGACGAAAGGTTCTCCTTAAATGGGCTGCCCTCCTGCATGACCTCGGCAAACCGCAGACCCACGAGATTCGGGAAGACAAGGGCAGCCGCATCACGTTCTACAATCATGACCAGGAGGGCGCCCGGCTTTTTGAGATCATTGGAGCCCGTTTCAAGTGGAGCAGGGAAGACAGTGATTATGTCGCCAAATTAATCTCCATCCATATGTGGCCGTTCCATTTGAATAATGCACGCCGAAAAACCGGCCTGACCCCTAAGGCATACCTGCGCCTGGTAAAGACAATTAAAGAGGAATTTCCCGGACTTTTCATGCTCGCCATGGCAGACAGCCTGGCCGGCCGCGGTACGGGCAAACCACCGGCAATGGAGGAGGATGTTGCCAGCCTTTATAACGAGGTGGATACAGTCTATCAACAAAAGATCCAGCCGGTGCTTGAAAGTCCACGGCTGCTGGATGGCGGTGATTTAATAGAACTCTTTGGACTGGAACCGGGCCCGTTATTCAGGGAAATTTTTGAAAACCTTGAAAATGGACAGGTGGAAGGCCAAATTAATACGCGGCAAGAAGCAATAGACTGGGTAAGGGGATTCCTTCAAACAGCTCTGGATCCGTGAGCCGCCGGCTGCACCCCATTTTCGGCGTCATTGTCCGTCCGGCATGGGAAACCATAGCCGAACCGACTCTTCCTTGAACCTGGGATACATTCGGCACCTCACGAATCCAGAGTAAATAAATAGATTTGCTTTTCAATTGTTCTGTATTGTAATATATTTCAAATAGTTGCCATAAATTATTGACAGATAAACAGGAATAGTATGGCGAAAAAAAAGAAAGAAGACTTTCACTGCGGGATTGCCGATCCTCATAATATTGAAGAACTGAAAAAGGTTATCTTTAATCATCTGCTTATTTTCCAGGGCCGTGATCCGGAACTGGTCGGCAACAGGGATATTTATAAGGCTCTCGTGTATACCGTGCGGGATAACTTGATAGAGAACTGGATCAGGACCCAGAGAAGCTATTACGATAAGGGTAAGAAGCGGGTTTATTACCTCTCCCTTGAATTTCTCATCGGCAGGAGCCTGGGGAACGCCCTTATAAACCTGGATATGTATGATGAAGCAAACCAGGCCTTGAAAGAACTGGGCTATGACCTGGAAGAGATCCGTGAAATGGGGGATGATGCAGCCCTGGGAAACGGCGGCCTGGGAAGGCTGGCTGCCTGTTTTATGGATTCCATGGCAACCCTCGGCCTTCCCGCTTACGGATATGGTATCCGGTACGAGTTCGGTATTTTTTACCAAAGGCTGCTTGACGGCTACCAGGTGGAAAGTCCGGATGACTGGCTGCGCTACGGCACGCCGTGGGAATTTCAGCGCCCGCATCATCTATTCCCGGTTCAGTATTACGGCCAGGTGAAACGTTATAAAGACAAAGAGGGCCGGGAAATGGTTGAGTGGGTTGACACTGAGGTGGTCATGGCCATTGCCTGTGATTACCTGGTGCCGGGTTATGATAATAACCACGTTAACAATATGCGGCTATGGACTGCCAAGGCCTCCAGGGAACTGGACTTATCCTTTTTTAATCGTGGTGACTATATTGCTGCGGTGAAAAACAAGGTGGAGTCGGAGACCATCTCCAAGGTCCTGTATCCTTCAGATGACATCCGGGAAGGCCAGGAGTTGCGGCTGCGGCAGCAGTATTTTTTTGTGGCGGCAACGCTGCAGGACATTATCAGGCGCTATAAGAAAAAGAACCCGACCTTTGACAAGTTCAGCGACAAGGTGGCAATCCAGCTGAACGATACCCATCCGGCAATTGCCATTCCCGAACTGATGCGGCTCCTGGTTGACATAGAAGGGGTGGACTGGGAAAAGGCCTGGAATATCTGTATCAACACCTTTGGCTTCACCAACCATACCCTGATGCCGGAAGCCCTGGAGACCTGGCCGGTGGATATTCTCGGCAGGACGCTGCCCAGGCACCTGGAGATTATCTATGACATCAACCAGCGGTTTTTAAGTGAAATAAAAAAACGCTATCCAAATGACATCGGCATGCAGAAGAAGCTTTCGCTGATTGAAGAAGGGCCGGTCAAGAAGGTGCGCATGGCACACCTGGCCATAGTCGGCAGTCATTCCGTCAACGGCGTCGCGGAACTCCATTCAAGACTGCTGCGCGACAGAATTTTCAAGGATTTTTATACGGTTTATCCGGATCGTTTTAATAACAAGACCAATGGTATTACGCAAAGACGCTGGCTGCTGAAGGCCAATCCTGGTCTTGCCGGCCTGATCACCAAGACTATCGGCGACGGTTGGGTAACCGACCTTGATCAATTAAGAAAGCTGCAAGCCTTTGCCGATGATCCGCAATTTCAGAAGAAATGGGCCAGGGCCAAGCACATAAAGAAAAAGAAACTGGCCGGATATATCAAGGAAACCTGCCAGCTAGATTTAGATCCCGACAGCCTGTTTGATGTACATGTCAAGCGTATCCATGAATACAAACGGCAATTGTTAAATGCACTGCATGTCATAACCCTTTACCACAGGATAGTGGCCAACCCGCAGGAGAAGATCGTACCGCGTACGGTTATTTTCGCCGGTAAGGCAGCTCCTTCGTACTGGAAGGCAAAGCTGATTATCAAGCTGATTACATCTGTTGCCGAGGTTGTCAACAGTGACCCCCGCGTCAAAGGCAAACTGAAGGTTGTCTTTATCCCGAATTACGGGGTATCGCTGGCCGAAAAAATTATTCCGGCCGCCGACCTGTCCGAGCAGATATCCACTGCCGGCACCGAGGCCTCGGGTACCGGCAACATGAAGCTGGCTCTGAATGGTGCTCTGACTATCGGCACCCTGGATGGGGCGAACATCGAGATCCTTGAAGAGGTGGGCAAAGAGAACATGTTTATTTTCGGGATGACCGCTGAACAGGTTGAGAAGGAAAAAAGTTATCCCAGCCGCAGCCCCAAGGATATTTATGAGTCAAACGATGAGATCCGCCTGACCGTTGACAGTTTAAAGAACGGCCGGTTCAGCAGCGGTGAGAAAGATTTTTACAATACCCTTGTTGAAGGGCTTTTAGATCCCAATGACCCCTATGTTCTGTTAAAAGATTTGGAAGACTACCTGCACTGCCAGGCTGAGGTGAGCCGGGATTTCCTCGATAAGAAGAGCTGGTGGCGTAAATCAATCCTCAATGTGGCCGGCATGGGGAAATTTTCCACCGACCGGACCATCCGGCAGTATGCTGAGGAGATATGGGGGATAAAGGTTTGAGAATTGAAGATTGAAGATTTTCTACCATTTTTACCTCTTAATAAAGAGCAACAGGCAACCAGCATTCTGTTAATTCTATTTAAAAATAAATGCGGAATTAGCAAGTAAACTGCAAAGCTTGTCAAGGCCGTTTAAATGGACTAAAAATGCGCAAGGTACACGATTACTACTTTAAAAAAGCCAAGAAGGAAAAGTATCCGGCCCGCTCGGTTTATAAGCTGGAGGAGGCTCACAAGAAGCACAGGTTTTTGAAGCCGGGAGATACGGTGCTTGATCTCGGCTGTCACCCGGGCAGTTGGTCCATGTATGCAGCCAGGACAGTGGGGTCTGGCGGCCGTGTCATTGGCGTTGATCTGCAGAAAGGCAAAAAGGTGCGCCTGACCAATGCCGCCCCGATTGAGTACCACTGCATTGATATCATGGAGCCGGATTTTATAGAATGGCTGCAAAAGATTACAAAGTGTTTTAGGGTTGTATTAAGTGACATCGCGCCCAGGACTTCCGGCAACAAATGGGTCGACCAGCAGCAGTCGATACGGTTGGCGCTGCGGGTTGTTGAGATAGCGGAAATCGTGCTGGAAAGAGGCGGCAATTTATACTTCAAGGTATTTGAGGGAGAAGATTTCAAAGAACTTGTTGACTCGGTCCGCAAGAGGTTTAAAACTACCAGGATTGTAAAACCAAAAAGTTCCAGGACGGAAAGCCGCGAGGTTTTTGTCCTGGGGATGGGGTTTTTGGGGATTGAAAAGTGAAGATTGAAGGCGCAAGGCAAAGAGTAAAAGAGTGATAAAATTGAAGAGTGAAGATTTTTCACCATAAATTTTCAATCTGCAATCTTCAATTAAATAGTTACAGGAGGAAGAGAACGTGTCGGGACATTCAAAATGGAGCACTATTAAAAGGAAGAAGGGTGCAGCCGATGCCAAACGAGGCAGGATATTTACCAGGCTTATTAAAGAGATCACCGTGGCAGCCAGGATGGGAGGCGGCGATCCGGATGGCAATCCCCGGCTGCGGTCGGCCGTTAATACGGCTAAGTCAGAAAACATGCCCAAGGATAATATTGAGCGCGCCATTAAAAAGGGCACCGGTGAGCTTGAGGGTGCCGTATATGAAGAGATAGCCTATGAGGGTTACGGGCCTGGCGGAGTTGCCGTAATGGTCGAGTGCATGACTGATAACAAGAACCGGACTGTGGCCGATATCCGGCATGCCTTCAGTAAAAGCGGCGGTAACCTTGGTGAATCGGGATGCGTTGCCTGGATGTTCGATAAAAAGGGTTCCATCCTGATTGATAAATCGGCCATTGACGAGGAAGTGCTGATGGACAAGGCCCTGGAATCAGGTGCCGAAGACGTGATTGAAGAAGAGAACGTATTCCAGGTAGTTACTACTCCTGATGATTTTGAGGCGGTCAGGGAGGCTTTGCAGGCAGACGGTGTGGAATTTATCGAAGCTGCGGTTTCACTGATCCCGCAGAATACGGTTGACATTACAGAAGAAAAACCTGCAAAGCAGCTTCTCCGGCTGCTTGAGAGCCTGGAAGACCACGATGATGTGCAAAGTGTTTCGGCAAATTTTGATATTCCGGATGAGATTATGGAGGCAGTCTCTTAATATTTTGATGATCTGTGCAGGGGTTAATAGTCTCGGGGTCAGGCTTGACTTATTGACATTTGCAACAGGTCTGGGGTCATGGATATTCGTTACCCAAATGTCAATAAGTCAAGCCTGACCCCTTTTTTATAATGCCGAAGAAAGAAAACTTCCGTATCCTGGGTGTGGATCCCGGGTCGCGGGCTACAGGATACGGAGTGATTACCAAGGATGGAAGTCAGCTTGATTTTGTGGCTTGCGGGGTTATCAGGCTGGGTGATAAGCATTCCTTTAATGAACGGCTTAAAGTGATTTTTGACGGTTTATGCGAGGTAATTGACAAGCATAAGCCGACAGTGGCGGCAGTGGAGGATGTTTTTGTCGCCCGCAACCCGAGGACGGCTTTGAAGCTGGGGCATGCCAGGGGGGTTGCCGTACTGGCCGCCCTGCATAATGGGTTGTCTGTGCATGATTACACGCCGCGCATGGTAAAACAGGCGGTAGTTGGGTATGGTAATGCCGATAAGCAGCAGGTCCAGCAGATGGTGCGAGTGCTTTTGAAATTGTCTTCATCGCCCAGTTCAGATGCTTCCGATGCCCTGGCCGTAGCCATGTGCCACGCCAACCAGACGATAATTAATGGAGAGATAGTTAAAGATTGAAAATTGAAGATTGAATATTGAAAATTTATGGTAGAAAGTCTTCGATCTTCTGTTAATCTTCATTCTTCAATTTTTAATCTTCAATATCCTGTGCCCTTGGAACCTGAACCATGATCGCCTGTCTGAAAGGAGAACTTTTCCATAAAACACCTGAGAAGGTGATCGTCATGGTTGACGGCGTTGGCTACGAGGTATTCCTGTCTGCTACCAGCCTGGAGCGATTGCCGCCCCTGGGTGAGGAAGTCTTCCTGCATGCCTATACCTATGTGCGCGAGGATACATTACGAATCTTCGGTTTTATGGATGCGGATGAAAAGGAGATGTTCCTTCTGCTCATTGGTGTATCCGGGGTGGGTCCGAAACTGGCCATGGCTATCCTGTCCGGCATAAGCCCCAGTGAGCTTGCCAGGTCAATAGGGTTAAAGGATGTCACCAGGCTGACAGGACTTTCCGGGGTCGGCAAGAAAACCGCTGCCAGGCTCTGCCTGGATCTGAAAGACAAGGTGGGTTTCATGGCGGCCGGCGATGATGGTTTGCCCGACTTTGAACCGGAGGGCGGAATTGCCGGTTCGGTGGAGAGTGATGTCATCTCAGCCCTGGTCAACCTTGGCTATCCGCAGACCCGGGCCCATAATGCGCTTCATGCAGTGAAACGGCGCCTGCCTGCTGAAAAACTGGCTGAAATGAAGGTTGAAGAACTGCTGCGGGAAACCCTGAGGTCACTGGCATGAATCACGAGGAAAGAATAGTCAGCGGCCAGCCGGTTGATGAAGAAATCTCTGTTGAACAGAATATTCGGCCAAGATTGCTGTCTGAATATATCGGCCAGGAACAGGTCAAAAAGAACCTGGATATCTTTATCAGGGCTGCCAAGGCAAGAAACGAAGCACTTGACCATGTACTCTTTCATGGCTTTCCTGGCCTGGGCAAGACGACGCTTGCCTACATAATTGCCCATGAAATGGGCTCCAACATCAAGGTCACCTCCGGGCCGGTTATTGAACGGCAGGGTGACCTAGCCGCCATCCTGACCAGTTTAGAGGAAGGTGATGTCCTGTTCATCGATGAGATCCACCGCTTGAACCACGTGGTTGAAGAGATACTGTACCCGGCCATGGAAGACTTCCAGCTTGACCTGGTGATCGGCCAGGGGCCCGGTGCCCGTTCTGTGAAAATGGATTTGCCCCGTTTTACTCTGGTGGGTGCAACCACCCGTATCGGCCTGCTAACCCCGCCTCTGCGGGACCGGTTCGGAGTGGTTTTACGGCTTGACTTTTATTCTCCTGATGAACTGGTAGAAATAATTAAAAGATCCGCCAAGATTACGGGTTTGAAGGTTGATGCAGACGGTGCCAGGGAACTGGGCAAACGATCCAGGGGCACACCCAGGATTGCCAACCGGCTGCTCCGGAGGGTGCGTGATTTTGCCGAAGTTGGCGGGCATGGGGTTATCTCGGTGAAAGTGGCCGATCATGCCCTTGAAATGCTGGGGGTTGACAAGCATGGTCTTGATGAAATGGACCGGCGCATATTATTGACCATCATTGACAAATATGATGGAGGTCCCATTGGACTGGAGACACTTGCCACCGCTGTGTCCGAGGAAAAAAATACATTGGAGGACGTCTGTGAGCCGTTTCTGATCCAGTCAGGTTTCCTGGTCAGAACTCCGCGGGGCAGGATGGTTACGTCGAATACATATGCACACTTTGGTCGGAAGTATAATGGCAAGGAAGAAGCACCGAAGTTATTTTAATTGAAGAATAAAAATTGAAGAATGAAGATTGAAAATTGAAGATTTGTGGTAGAAAATCTCATTTTTTCGATTTTCAATATCAATTATGAAAAAAATCAACAACCAAAATTTTCCGACTTTCCGCGTTAAACACAATCAGCATTTTATGACGACAAATTTTATCTTTAGCATTTCTGCTTTAGGTTTTTGTACTTTTGTCCCTTATTCTTCAATCTTCACTTTTCAATTACTAGTTCTAACTGAATAATTGGAGTACCCATGGACAAGAAAAGAACAATTCAGGATATCATTATGATGAAGCAGAACGGTGAGAAAATATCTATGCTCACCGCTTATGATGCCAGCTTTGCCGAGTTATTGGATTCTTCAGGCATTGATATGATCCTGGTGGGAGATTCCCTTGGTATGGTCCTGCTCGGCTATGAATCAACCATACCCGTCACAATGGAGGAAATGCTGCATCATTGCCGGGCTGCGAAAAAAGGTGTGAACCACGCTATCCTGGTCGGTGATATGCCTTTCATGTCATACCAGGTTTCCGCAAGCGAGGCGATTACCAATGCAGGCCGTTTTCTGAAAGAAGCAGGCTGTGACGCGGTAAAGCTCGAAGGCGGCACAGAGGTCTGTGATACGGTTAAGGCTATAGTCCGGGCCGGGATTCCGGTTATGGGGCATATCGGTTTAACTCCGCAGACCGCCTCGCAGTTGGGCGGCTACAAGGTACAGGGCAAAGATGCTGAATCGGCCCACCGGCTGTTGGAATCTGCCAGGGACCTTGAGGCAGCAGGGGCATTTTCAATAGTTTTGGAATGTATTCCGGCGCAGTTATCCAAGGTGATCTCCGAAGCAATATCCATTCCGACCATAGGCATAGGAGCAGGGCGGTTCTGCGACGGCCAGGTTCTGGTGACCCATGATATGGTGGGAATGTTTGAGAAATTTGTGCCTACTTTCGTGAAGAAATATGTCAATCTTGCGCCGCAGATCAAAGAGGCTGTAGCCGCTTACAATAAAGAAGTGAAAGCAGGTGACTTTCCGGATGAAGAACGGAGTTTTTCTATGGAGCTTGATGTAAGCACTTTTTTGGAAGATGACAAAAACAATTAATACGAACAGGGACCAAT
>PJEL010003706.1_pt1 | contig 12892 bp, 17 predicted proteins | sample 1853271 | NCBI WGS metagenome assembly PJEL01 (sample SAMN08108733, study PRJNA415343) | Invertebrate metagenome, whole genome shotgun sequencing project. | host: Globobulimina | place: Sweden: Gullmar Fjord | collected 2015-08 | reverse complement strand
ACACTTCCATACCAATCACTTCTTCATTGGCCTTCAGTTGAGCGCCCCAAGCATTCAGCTTGGTGATTTCCTGTTCCATGAGCGATTTATCAAGGTTCTTCGCCATAACCAACTGCGCAGTCTTTTTCAGCTTGCGACAAATGGCCTGCTCTAAACAAACCTGATTAATGAAACGGCCTGAAAGCGTGCGATTACCCAGTAATGAAATGCCACCTAAGTCAGTTCGACCGAAGTAGGAAATACCGTGACGGTTCAACAGATCACCCTCGGTCGTGGTGTCGAGAATGTCGTAAGTAATGTCACGCTGTACGCCTTGCGCGTAAGTACCTTTGTTACCTGGTGATTCATGCAAAGCCACACCTGCATGACAACCAACAGATAAAACCGATGGCGGTACGTAAACATTCGCACCAGCTGCCTTCGAGTAAATACTTGGCTGAGGATCAATTAAGGTCGCAATGTCGTAACCGGTATCTGCCGTTGCCAACGTTAATGAGTAATCAACAACCGCTTTAGTGCTGGTAGATAATCCATCTAAGTGTGGGAACGCCATCAATTTCAAGGCTTCCGCAACAAGCGCGTCGGATGCTGGTTTTTGATGGGTATAGCCAGGAGCCGCGACGATGGTCGGAGACTCAGTACACAACGAGATAGCCGCAATACCTGTACGCTGACCAGTAGCCGCATCGATACCGCCGATCACGTTATTAAGTGTTTCAGTTGCATCTGCACCTTCTGGTACCACGATGACATACTGAGGAACCAAAACTTTCTTCAAGGTTTCAGTTGCGGCGTACCATAACCACCCTTCTTCTTCGCCAGTAGTATCCAGTTTTGCCGCATCCGTAGTATTCGCTACGCGAAATGGCACATTAAAAGGAACGTCGGCATGCTTGTCCGGCGCTGTACCTACCCAACAAACGATATGCTTACCCAAAGGCCCCATAGGAGCTGGCAAGGCTTTTTTCACAATGGAAATACCATTGTGCTCAAATTGAACAATTTCCATAGGTTACTTGCTCTTTACAGTGGTTTGTGTGGCAGTCGCTTTCTTTGAAATACGACCGTTCGTGAGTAGGGCTTTGGCTTCTTGAGGAAGAAGGTGCAGCTCTTGGCCTTTGGTTGTCCAATGGCCTTTATGCCAAGGGAACGGAAGCTCTACGATGTAGGTTTCGCGCTTAGCCTTAGATGTCGGTTTTGCTTGGTGCATAACGGCTCCAAATAAAAAGCCCTGCGCTAAGGCAGGGCTCATGGTGAAATTCAGGTATAAAAAAACCGCCTTGCTTGGCGGTTGATTAAGATTCTGACGGTAACGGATAACGGGATTTAATTTCTGCCACTTTATCACGCCAGGCTTGCTCTTTTTCTACCGTTTGGTCGTATTGCCACTCATGGAAAAGCGGATCGGATTCAGTGCGATAGGCTTCTTTGCGTAATGCAATCACCTCGCCCATTTGCTCGTTCATCTTTTCAGCTTCCACCACATTAGACGGAACACCTTCCTTTAAAAGATCCTCTTCCGCCCACTGCATGTATAGCTTCCCATTGTGTTTAAGGTCTATAAGCATCATTACCTCACGCCATATCTAAATTAATGTTGGTGACAATATACGTATCAGTCATGTTCAGAAAGTCTCTGAAGGATGCGTATTCATCATTCAGCGAAGAACCAAAAGACAGACCAAAAAGATCCAAAGGCAAAGCTTCTTTACCGCCATACCATGAAAATATTCGCTTCTGAGTACCATTCACGCCAGCCGCTGACGCTTGAGCATTAATACTCGAATAATACGCACTGATTTGACGGCGATATAACGAATCACCACTACCTGCATTGTGTATGTGAAATAGCTGATTGTCGTATACCTCAACTTTGCTGAATGTCATTTTTAGACGTTCTGCATTACCAAACACTGCGCGTCCTACATACGTCGCAGGCATTGTTTCATTCTCGCTTGCTTGATATGTAAATACTTGACAGTTATTGAGATATATTTCAGGGGCAACCAGACCGCAGTAGTCAGCTCTTGATTGCTTAACGATTGGTTTATCTGTTAGACCATCATTAGCATTCCAAGACTCAACAAGAATTTGATGTTTCGCTTTAATTTGATGGAACAACTCGAAAGTAGAACCTTGACGAACCGCAAGGCGAACATAATCATAATCCAAGCTTGCTAGTTCATTTAAGCGCGTCGAAGTTTGAATACTCTTATTTGATGAAGAACCGTCATTTTCATCATTACCGTAAAGTGGATCAATATAGATTCTAAACGTCTTTGCTTGATTTACGTTCAGGTCAAAGTCACCACCCACAAAATCATCAAACTTTTTCTGTGAATCTGCGACTTTTTGGTCAATTTCACCCATCTTCCCTGCAACTTCCTGAGATAGAGTATTACTTGCAGCTGTCTGCTCCTGCGCGGCATTTTGGAGCTTTGCGAGTTCATTCAAAATATCAGACATTATTCGTCTCCATAAATCGTAAACGTTCACTCAGTCGCATTTGCGCATGAGCCTGTTTTACTTGTACTGTTTGGCTGCCGACAAAGGCAACGGCCTGCATCATCATCTCTGTATCAATAATGATGTTTAAATTTTCTACCCCGACAACCACTTCCACGGAGTCAGTAGGTAAAGCTGAAAGGTCGATAGTGAATGGTTGAATTACATGAGCACTGGCGGCTTTATAATTCAGAGTGGTATCTGGTGCTGAAATAACACCAAGCAGCGTTCCCGACTCTAACCAGAACGCAATTTCACGAATCGCATATTCTTTATCGCCTGAAAACTTAGCTGTACACTGCAAAGAAGTTGGTCCGGTATTTTTATACTCGGAGATTTCTTCACGCTGCAGTTCATTGTTTAGCTGCGTTTGATTTTCGCTTGGGGTGTATGCTCGATCGCCAACAGAAATCCACTTTAACCAAGCTTTGATTCCTTGTTCTTTAGCACTGATACACTCCTCTAAGCCTTTCTTTGTAATAGTAATGGCTAGTGTCATGATGTTCTCGCTGTTACGTAAATATGAGTTACAGATATAGGATGAGAGCTAGCACCTGAACCAAGACTTAGACTTGCTTCTGGTAAAGGTGGCATTAGCACGGCCTTGGCTGAAATGGGCTGAATAACGACAGCTGGAATGCAGCCTAACCCCACTCCAACACTTACGCGACCATTGATGGGCTCCCAAAGCTGAGCTTCGGCTTTTGAGTGAAGAAAACTAACTGATGGTGCTCGAGCAGCTTTAACGGAAAATGAAGCTGATACACCAAACACCAAAGAAAGCTCTACAGTATCTCTCGTGGATTTGATGTCATCCAACTTACCAATAAGCTGATTGATTAAGTCTTTATTAACTGGGGACGAATCCGTTTTCCAAGCGACAACATCCAGCGTGAATGGCGGCAAATCAGGACTTTCGTACTGAGATTTAATTTCGCAGCCATAACCTATAGCATCCAAAGCAATTCGAACGCCGTCTTTGGTTCCCGATAGTTTTCTTTCAACTTGAGCACTAGCAACCTGAGATCTTTTGATTTGGATTGAGTCTTCCGTTTTCCAATACGTCACCATTCGGTCTGCTGCCAAATGTGGCAATGCAGATTCCGGCGTTTGATTGGCATCTCTTAGCTGAGGAAGAGGCGGTGCTACTTGGGCTAGGTGTTTGCTAAGCGTATGTTCTAATGCTCGCTCTAAGGGGCTGGCATTATCGGTTAGTAAGCTATAACTACTCGGTTTCGACTCTGATGTTGACTGACTCAAGGTATGGCGCTCCTGTGTGATCACACTTAAAGCTTGCTGCAGGTGAATTAATTTGAACTCGGATGCCACTTCCGTTGGTCGCTTTCAGTAGAACGTGGTCAATCATAGAGCGGTCAATTTCGCCCTCTAATCGATGCTGCTCTTGACCATGTTTTGCTGCAGCAATATCGGCTGCATCTTTAATAACGTCTTGATCTGGTCCACTAGGGATGTAAAGCACTGCATCTAACGACCATCTGTTGATGGTGGCTTTATGCAGGTGAAGCACGTCCGTTTCTTGTGCTACGGAATGAGTACGCATGTGTTTGAGTGTTTCAGATAGCAACTCATCACTTGGTGTACCGTCGCCAGCTTGAGCAAGCAAGTAACCATCCACAATCCCCGTACCAGGACCTCGATTAACAAAGCGAGCGTCTTTCGCCTGCCCTGCTAGCTCATGGTCTTTAAACCGATACGTAACCACAACGGTGTTTTCATCCGGTGACTGAATTTCCATATCAGAGCTGGCACCAAGTGGTAAAGCATGAAATCGATAGCCGTTTCGGGTTCCTGTGGTCGCCAATGCAAACATGGCGAGGTAATAGCGAGTTAGAAGTTGCTCGTTCCCTTCCATAACAGGCTCTACGGGAGGAAAAGCATTAGGGTCGCCTTCTTCTAACACCAATCGAGTTAAACCCATATCAGCGACAATGGTATCTACCATGTCGTCTTGCGTGGCGTACATGCCAAACATCTGCTTAGCGTTTTCATTCCAGCGGCGATAATGGTTCTGCATTATTACCGTAAACACCTGCGTGAACTTGGTAAGGATCTCCGCATTATTGTTCAGCGTTTCTTCAACGGCGGAAACATCATCTGGTGCAATTTCTTGTAGAGCGTCAAGCAGCTCTGTTTTAATACTTCCGTATAAGCTGGAAAAATCCGGCGTACTCAAAAGCGTTGGCTCAGGCAACCGAGCCAAATGAGGGAATCTTTTCATGTGGAATCTCTATGCTGCTTGAGGCAAGTCAATAGTAAATGGGTCAACCATTCGACCATCCCATTTGCCGTAAAATGTCACTGATGTGCCGTCTTTGGTTCTTTCTGCGACAACCCTTGATGGGGTGAAATCTTCCAACCCGTTCAAAGGGTTCATGAACGCGCCCATCGCATACGTTTGAATCAGTGCTAAGGTTGCATTACTGGTGTTAAGTGAAAGCGTTGCAGGTAATTGACTACCAAACCCCCGAACCTTATTCCTTGCTGAAATGTAAGTCGTCATCACCTGAGTGACGCGGCTAATGAATTGATCCCAGCCTGTAATAGTGCGTCCGGTTTTCCGGCACATACCTGTCATACCAGCCATTACGTCACCTTATATGTTCCTGCAGACGAACCGCCTGTTACTTCTACTTCAGCGTTCTTTTGAATGTGATTAACAATGCCTTCAGCAAATGCCACCCACCAATCATGACCAGCACAAGTATCAGCTAATGGTTTAAAGCCGGCTTTCGTCATTGCCGATTCTATCTCTTGCGCTAATGCTTCTTTATCTAAAGCCATTAAGCACCTGCCATTACCGTTTTTGAACAATCACCATGCGGCAAACCTGTCACCATGCATTTATGCGCACCAGTTACCACACCCTCACCACCGTTTAATAAAATCTTCGGTGCGTCCACGGTCGCATTCCCACCTGAAGTAACTGCGGTTTTACCACCGACGCTCACAGTGGCGTCACCATCAACCTTGACCTTAGCGTATTTATCTACCTGAATATTGGCTTCCCCTGCCACTCTGACATCCAGCTTATGCTTTTTCTTGTCATAACAAACCCGGGTTCCGTCTGGATAAACACGTAAAATTTCGTCAGGGTTATTGGTAGGCAGAGGGAATTTATCACTAGGAACACCAACCAGAGCAATACTGGTCGTTGAGTTATCACCACCACCAACATTAATCAGCACAACTTGCTCACCAACACTTGGTAGTCGATACTCCGCCACATCGCCGGCACAAACTGAAAACCACTTAATAAAAGGTGTTTCATTGTCACCAAACTTTACTTTGATGCGATCATGAGAGTCATTGACCGCTGAAACGCTACCAACACGGTTCATGTTTTTAAGGCAACGTTTTAGCTCAGTTATTTCTTTTTCCTGCTGAGAAAATTGCTCAGAATACTCTTCTAACTCAGCCTGAACTATCTGCTGGATTAATGCTCGCATTCTCAAATTCCTTATACTCATCCGGCTTTTCTGGATGCTTAGGATTAACGGCTAAGAAAACACTCAGCACTTTCGGATTATCTTCCGGTAACTCACCCAAATAGATGTTTTGCCACCATTCTGTTTCCCAACACTCATAGCCGTCGGTACCAGACTTAAACAAACCTTGCTGGCTAACAATCTTCTCTGGAAAACCAACCGTCTTTCCAAGGCCAAAGTGGTTATTGAAAGCGATACGACCAACTGCACTAGCTAAGTCCTGAGCAATAAGATCAGCATTACGGCTTTCAGTATCGCTGTAAGCTTTACTCACTAAGCAATACACTTTCACGCGAACCGGCTGCTTAATCCTTCCATCATTCGCCTTCGATAATTCACCGTATTCATCAATCGCTACATGGCATTCAAGTCCGGTTACTTGATACTTGCCATAAAGCGCATATTCACAAACAGGCACGCCTTTTACGCGCTGCTTTAATACTTCAACGACTTCCGTGTAGTAGTCACTTGGCTTATTCAAGGTTGATTGCATAATTGAGCTCTTGTTTCAGGATTTCACCAAAGCGCTTATTAACCTGTTGCTCCAGGCGAAGTAATATCTGACTCGCTTCATCTTCAATAGAGATACCTACTGCTTGAACTGGAAATCGACCAATCAAGTTAGGATTACGAATAGGCCTGTAGGATGCTGGTTTTCTATTCTGACGAACGACGTCATGCTGCATGACTCTATTTCGTCTAGCTCGGATATAAACTCGCTCATAATCACCGTAAATTCTGGTATAAAACGCACCATCAAATTGATGAGAGCCAGCCTTTGTACCTGCAGCGTTCTGTCGAACACCACCTAGATCTTCAGCAGCAATAGCTAACAAGCCAACCCATAAGTTGACCGTCTTCTTGTCTTTGTCATAAGCCAGAATAAAGCGGTTCTTCAAGGAGGCTTGTTTGATAGCCATCTCTTTGCTCAAATGGCGCATGGTGTGAGTTCGTAACCATCTGCCCGTTTTCTTGAGCGCTCGCTCTATCGCCTTGGCAACCTGCTTTTCCATCCCTGCAAACTCATCAGCGATCAATGCTGCATCGTTTGATAGGTCAAAACTCAAAGTGCCAGAATTGGTTCGACGTTGATGAGCGCCAGACTGAGAGAAATTAGAGGAAGTTATCACCTGGGCTCACCCTCTTACCATTCGGTTTCAAACTAAGAATGAGTAACGTAGTGGTTTCATCAGGATATAAAACTTCAGCAATGTGCCTTGTTCCTAGTGGGGTACCCACAGAGGCGGCATATACTAATTGTTTATCTACTCTCCGGTTCAGGATAGTTAGAGCGCCATGTTCAGCGATAACAGCATTCTGATTTTTATTACTCCCTTGTGGCATTAACTTTGAGTCAAAGATTGCCTTGATATCTAAACTGGAACCGTCTCTTAGTCGTAGATAAAACTCAGCTGCCATAGCACTTTCAATGGCTTGGTCTGCCACTTTCATTGCGTCATCAAATATAGAATCAAATCCCATGATTACCTCAATACGACACTGCTCTGTTTTATTTATCTAAAGAAACTCATTTAAGTTTTGTTAGATAAATAAAACAACAAAGCCCCTTTCGGGGCTAAGTTGAATTTATTATTAAAGGTGTATTAGTTAGAGGACATCAGCTCACACAGCAAGCTTGGGTCACGCGCAATCGGCAAGTAAATAGCACGAGAACGAACTTCTAAACCTTCATCATGATCTTTTTCTTTTGTCGTAATGTGGCACTCGCGTTTTGATGTAGAGCCAGATAGCACATCCGCAGGAGCGCGCAGCATACCAAATAGGCCTTTAGCACCCGTCGGATATGTAGCACCTTCTTCACAAACGGCATCTGCTTCATCTGTAATAAATGTAATACCACAGATGTTGATTTTTGTAGGGTCATCAGCAAATTGAACAACGCGTTTTGCATGAATTTCTTCTGAGTAAAATGCCTTAACACTCGCGTGGTTTAAGATGCGCTCTATAAACTCTTGGCCAACGCGACAGCTCACACCTGTTAATGTTAAATGACCATGGTCTTTAGCAAGTTTAACGGTGTCTTTACGTAGCTTTTTAAGTAATGCTGGTACATCCGTACCTGCAGTGCCTAGTTTTAAGTCGACTTTACGCTCGTCTACGCCGAGTACCTTAAACAAATCAACTAAAACAACACCTTTCGCATTTTTCACTTTACCCTTTAATGCTGAGTAAGCTGTAAACGCAGCAGTGTAACGATGATTAGCTTTATGCTTGGTCATGTGCGACTTAACCAAGACTGCAAGCTCCGTTGCTTTGAATTTTTTATCTTTTAGTGAGTTGATACGGTTTAAATCACTAGGAACGATGCTGGTATCAAATGGGTAACGGATAAGATTAACAGGCACGGCACTTTCTGCATCGTGCTTATCAATATTTGGGTTTTGTCCGATTTCACCAGGCATTAACACTTGTAATGAGCTGCCCGATTTAACGATCATCACGGTGCGATTTTCTACGTTTTCAACTTCAAACATATTCAATACATCTGCATCGATATGAGTTGCTGAATCATACCCTGTTGTTAATGACGTAAGTGAAAACGCTTCGTGATCAAAAATCTCTGCATATTTTGACATTTGTAATTAGTCCTGTTTAATAATTAAGAATGCTTTTTCAAGATGATCAATCACTAATGCTTTTTTCGCATCAGTTGTACCATCTGGCCAAACGATATACAGCGGGTTAAATACTGAGTTAGCCCAATACACTTGACCTGCACCAATATGAACACCATAAGCGTCTGTGCCATCATAATCAGCCGCGCTTGGGTCAATTTGAGTACCGTCTTTTTGAACAATTGAAAACACAGGTTTATCAGCTGCAGCAGGGATTGTTTTGTTGCAAAGTTCACCGCGCTCATGACTCCAAAGAAGCACAAGTGAGAGTGATACTGGCTTGGTAATAGAGGTAATCATTACGCGTCCTTAATTAGTTGTTGCATATCAAATGATTCATCAGCAAGCGAACCTAACCCGCTTTCTAATAAAATCTCTTCATCTTTTTTGGCAGCTTCAGATTTTATTTTTCCAGCTGCATCTTCTAAAGAAACGCCTTGCTCAATCAATTGACCTGCGCACTCTGGTACACCTGATGACGCCGCTAGTTGATTGATTTTCTTTGCCAGCTCGGTGCTTTCTGTCACGTTGTTTTCAAGCGTTTCTTCAAGAGTGGCTTTCGATTTATTTAGTGAAGTAAGCTCGGCCTGATGAGCTGCATTCAACTTCGCAATCTCTTGGCTATGTGCCGTATTTAATGCGCTGACTTCTTCACCGTGCTGTTGATTTAAGTCATTCACGATCTTTTCATGAGTGGCATTTCTCATCATGGCCTTAATCTCTTCTTCTGTTTTAATTCCATCTATCAAACCATTTTCGAGCATGGTCTGAGCATTGAATATGTTTGCTTGCAAGTTGTGTACATCATCAACATTGACATCTCGATGAGCAGCAACCAGCTGACAAAATGAATAACCAACTTCATTAATTAATTTGGTTAATCGGTCGTACTCATCTTTTTCAAGCTTGGTAAGTGGTGCGCCGTCTGCTTTCGCTTCACCTGACTTGAAGTACGTCATTTTAAGCGTTGGGCTAGTAATTTCTGCACGACCTAAAATTGCACCGATAGATCCAGCCGAGCTGTGTTCTGTCATATAAAGTGAAGAACACGCACTGGCTAAACAAAAATGAGCTGAGTAACAATTGCCATTAATAAAACCAATAATGGGTTTTCGTTCAGCCATTTTTCGGATATATGCAGCCAAATCAAAACAACCGGCTCCTTCTCCACCTGGTCCATCAAATTCAATGAAAACTTCTTCTACGTTGGGGTCTTCAATGAGGCGGTGTAATTGTTGACGCAAGCTGCGATAACTTGTCACTTCATTACAATTGTTATCTAACCCATTAAAGCGATGGGATAGCGCACCGAATGCCGACAAGTGACAAAAGGTGTCACTGCGATCACTATTCGCGCTTGTAAACATTGTTGGGTTTTTATGGAACTCATGAATCAGATCCAGACTTGCTTGATGCGCTGTTGTCGTCATCAGCATTGGTACGTTCGTCATCAGACTCAGCAGATGCTTCATTTTGTTTAATTCCTCTTTTTTCAAGCGCATCATTACTGCGCTCTACGCCGTCAAGATGCTGATCTAATGTTTTGCCTCGACCATTAGTGACTTCTTCAAGTGATGTAATATCATTTTGAATTTCGAGAACTAATGCTTTAGCTGCTTTAAGTGGGTCTATTTCTTCCCATTCTGGCCAAATCCATGTTGGGTCCAGATACTGGTAAGGATTTTCAAAATAACCAGGTAACTCTTTCGCGGTTTTAAGTTGATAAGCTTCAATAAACCAACCAAGAATGCGGTTAAATGCAGGAATTAAAACAATGTCACGAAGTTGACCAATGAAGCGGCGATGATTAATCATGCCAGCTCGAATGCTTGAATAATTAACTTGCGTTAAATCACCCGTTAGCATTTCAAACGTAATACCAAGAATGCCTGCAATCATGCGTAACACTTGATTGTTGTGCTCTTGATAGTTGCCTGCAATCTCTGCAGGGGAGGCGGTTTTCACTTCTTTAACGCCGTTTAAGAATGTGACGCCACCTGCTTTAATTACTAACTTTTCTTGAGTTGGTGCAGTGCCCGGGGCACCTTTCCCCTGAGAAGGTGGAGTATCACGAAGCGCAAAAACTTGCTGACCAATTCGCTTCATTCGCGATTTAATTTCAACGGTTTGATTGTCTTTATATTGCTTCGCAAAATCTGCACCTGCAGAAATCCACGGCTGAGCAGTTGTTTGCCCTGCGTGAATCACATCTCGCAAGTGAATAACATCAGCAGCTGGTAACCAGTTTACTGATTCTTCATCAAATTCTGGATGGTCACGAGGTAACTTATAGAAAGCGTATTTTTTAACTTTCCCGTTTTTAGCGTAAAGAATACCGCCACGGATATAACTACCTTTTCCTGATTGTTCTAATTCCGAAGCATGGCTTAACGGGCTAACAACCTGAAGTTGAAGCGGAACACTATCTAATGTTCTGCGACGAATAATAAAAGCACTGCCATCAATCAACATGGTAATAACAGCTAATGCCTGAACACCTGCGAAATTGGTATTTTCATTAAAATCGCAATAGATATTCCATTCTTTCCAAGCTTGAGCAAAATCAGCATCAAAACGTTTTGGATCAAAAACAGGCTTTGCACCACCGCCAATGCATGAGGCACGAAAACGACGAGCACCAATACCCAACAACGGATTGTTGCGCATTAAATGGTGGCTAGCCGTGATCTCTTTTCTTAATGCTTGTTCACTCTTTTCGTTATCATGAAGCTGAGCATCAGAAAACAATGCTGATTCAGCGACATTTGAATAACTAGCCATAGTCGACCTCTACATCAACGCTTTGCATTAGCGGTATTGGGTTTAATTGCTGTTGCATTTCAAACTCTAACGCTCGCAACTCTGGCAAGCTGACATTTGAAAATTCCATCGAGCGTTTTGAACCTGATGCACCAGTATGCTCAACTTTTACTGTTCGCTGACCAGAGGCCAAGGCCATGATAGCGGCTTGAACTGCTATTAAATTTTCAGGAGTAGCTAAAATAGTCATTAATAAGCCTCGTAATCGGATGTTTCATAGTTGTCTGAATAATCATCTTGTTCATCTGAGACAAGTGAGGGAATTATTGATGAGTCAACTAAACCAAGGGGTGCGTGCGGGCTTGCTGCTTGAATTTCTAGCCGTAAAAAATCATATAGCCACAACACGTAAACAATTAAATCCCACGGCTCATTTCGGCTCTGACCTGGCTTTTTACTCCATTTAACATTGCTTCCGCTCCCCACTAATTCTTCTGCTGTGAGCATCTGAAAATAATTCAAGTTGAAGGTGTCGTTAACAGGAAAGTGGATGTAATTTTTACCTGGCAGTTCGTTGTTGAGTCGTTCTGCCGCACGGTTTTTTAATTGATGGACATTGAGGCTTCGATATTCACAATTCGCCTCTGCATGAGTTTTATGTGTTAACGTCAGCTCTGGTTTAAACTTGTTCTTACCATTGGCTTCACCACGAATTGCAGAAATCCAACCGGTATATGGAGCAACAAACTCTAGCATTGCTTTCCAAGCATGGCCGTTACAGTCCATCACTACGCTGTAGACGCTAAGTTCACGACCATCTTGCAGCCGAAATCGTACTGATAATTGGTCTATTAATTCTTGCTGAGTGGTTTCATCTTCTGGGTCACCCATGACAGTTTGATAGTCAATGGCCCACATTTCACCACGGCTACCCATGAGCCAAATATGGTATTCAAAACGGTTCTTTTGGGTATCAACAGAAGCCAATACACAACGACCTTCACTCGGTAAGTGTTCCAGTGGGTCGTAATACTCTCGCCTTTCATACAGCGCATCGAAGTTGTTTAATTTATGAATCTTCTGAGTTGTTGAAAATTCGACTCCAACTTTGGTGTTCATAAAAGACTGCATTTTCAGCGGGTCTTTTTTTGCCTTTTCGTATTCTTTTGCGAGAGTGGGTAATGCTGTGTTGGGGTTGTCGTTATAGGCCATCCAAATATGAAAGCCTGCATCAACTTTACCTCGTTCATTAACATCACCTGGCTTGTTGCATTTGCAGCAAAGAGCTGTGCCTGTCTCATCCCACTGTTCTGGCACTTGGTGAGTGTCACAACACGTAAATTCTCGCGTTGCTCGCCACTCACCATCCTCAACCATATTAAATTTATGGTGTTCGTATATTTTTCCAGTGCATTCAACGCAAACAAAATGTGCTGATTTGAAATCGTCTTTTTTATAGCGCAAGTTTTCTAACTTTAAGCGCTG
>PJEL010003705.1_pt1 | contig 12899 bp, 18 predicted proteins | sample 1853271 | NCBI WGS metagenome assembly PJEL01 (sample SAMN08108733, study PRJNA415343) | Invertebrate metagenome, whole genome shotgun sequencing project. | host: Globobulimina | place: Sweden: Gullmar Fjord | collected 2015-08 | reverse complement strand
GCACCTTTAGCTCAACTGGATAGAGCATCGCCCTTCTAAGGCGAGGGTTTGGGGTTCGAGTCCCTAAAGGTGTACTATGGAGATGTAGCTCAGGGGTAGAGCATCGGCTTGAAGAGCCGGGGGTCGGCGGGTCAACTCCGTCTATCTCCACTAACTATTAATTTAAATCCAAAGAAAAATGCTTAAACAAATTATGATTGGTACCATAGTAATATTAACCACAGGTGTATTACTACTAAGCTTCGCATTCGGTATTACTGTAAGTGAACTTAGCGAGGCTAATAAAATCTTAGATGCCTATGAAGAAAACTATCTATTAGAAGAACACGATTGTACTTATAGACAACAACTAGAAGTCTGTGATAAAGTTTCAGTGTACAATAATAGGAAGTGCGATTCTATTGTAGAAGTATATCTAGGTGAACCTTACAACTTTATGGTTGGCATGCCTCAATCTAAAGTAGATAGTATACGAGCTTTGAATAAGAAGTACGGGGATGAAGAAAGTGATGGTACTATAGATATGGAGTGGGAAGATTAAATAATACAGGTTGGTGGCAGAGTGGTATGCAGCGGTCTCCAAAACCGTGACTACGGTCTATGCAGGTTCGAGTCCTGTTCAGCCTGCTAAAACAAATATTATGATAACATTCAAAGTTGGAACAAACGGTAATAAAGATTTTATGTTGTTTAGGAAGAGTAGCTTTCTATTCTGGACGTGGTGGTTAGTTGTATTAGACTATGACGGAGAACATGACCAGCACTTTGCAAAAACGTTTGCTACTTTACCTCAAGTTTATGTATATTTGAACCGTGAATACGGTATGAATAAATATAAAATAGAATAAGATGTACGAAGCGATTTGGAGAGGGCAGACACATATAGGTACATATCAAGACTTATGTGATTTGTTTAACTCCCGACATACAGGTTACCTTGCACCTGAATTCAAGAAGGTATTATAATATATGCTGTGCTAGCTCCAATGTAGAGCATCTGACTTTTAATCAGAGGGTTCTGGGTTCAAGTCCCAGGCGCAGTACTAACATTAATTAATTATTATGTATACACTAATTTTAATTAATCCCTGACTAATTGCATGGGAGCTACTACTAAAGTTCATTTAGGGTAGTACCGCGATAGCAAGCACCACTACTCAGAGACTTTATACACCTGAAATGGGAAGGTATGAGTGAGTATAAGGCTCACGTAGTCAGGGAAATTTTTAAGTAGTCTCCTAATTAATAGGTTGAAAGGCCCTTCCCATGGAATCTATGAAACTTCAATTAAACTTCTGAAATACGAAGGTGTCCTGAAGTGGAGAGGCAAGGATAAAGTGGAGACTATTTTTTAAATACGCATGTAGCTCAGTTGGTTAGAGCGTCTGGCTGATAACCAGGAGGCCGCTGGTTCAATTCCAGCTCTGCGTACACACTAAAACAAATTACTATGGATTGGAAAGAGGCGTATACACCACCTTTTAAATATGAGGTAGCGTTTATTCTGGACAGTAAGAATAGGATAGTTATGAATCCTTTACTAAGTGGTTCAGATACTAAGAAGGTTATAAAGAAACTAAATGGTGAGATTGATAAGAAGTTACCAGAAGGAACTTTCTTCTCAGTAAAAGAAGATGAACCGGTTTATATACTTTACACCGATAAGACCCATAGTAAAGTACCTACGCTCTTAGTAAGAGGTTGGGGTAGATTACATGGTATAGGTGGACTTAATCTACCTATAGAGGAAGCAGTTAAAGTACAGAACGACTTCATCCAATGGATAGTAAAAACTTTAAATTCTTAACTTTTTTAAACACTACTTATATGAAAAACAATTTTTTAGCTTATGTTAGACTCATCTTTGCATGGATACTACTAATAATTACGTTAATCATATTGTATCCTATACTAAAAATTTTAACAATAGTATTTATACCAGTACATATACTAATTACTGTTACCAAAGAAGCTTGGAAAGATGCTGATAAAGTAGTAGATTTCTTTGACGACTGGGTAAGTACTAATGCTGAACCTGTAAAGAAAGTAAAGAAACCTGAACCTTGTAAAGATGAAGAGGTTAAAGGTGAACGGAAGGGTGGGTGAGTGGCTTAAACCATCAGTTTGCTAAACTGACGTACGGGAAACTGTACCGGGGGTTCGAATCCCTCCTTTTCCGCCAACTAAGCCTGCGTGTCCGAGTGGTTAGGTAGCGGTTTGCAAAACCGAATACGGAAGTTTGAATCTTCTCGCAGGCTCTTATTTTTCTATTTTGAGTTTTTTAGACTAGGGGAACTTTATTCCAGAAGTTCCCCTTTAAATTTGTTTTATTAATAACTATTATTAACTTTGTAAAATATAGCGAGATAGAGCAGTTGGTAGCTCGGAAGACTCATAATCTTCAGGTCGCAGGTTCAAGTCCTGTTCTCGCCACTTTTAACAGCTTATTAACTTTAAACAAGTAATAAGCTGTTTCTCTTTAATCTCAATACAACACATAATTTTATAAGGTGCGTTAGCCAAGTTGGTAAGGCGTTGGGTTTTCATCCCAATAATGCACGGGTTCGAGACCCGTACGCACTTCTAAGCCTTATTACACCGTCATATCGTCCTATCTATAGATCTATTCATTGCATGAACAATAGGTGTAATAGGGCTATTTCTTTTCTAATTTAATCAATACAACATGTCGCAAAGATTTATTAAGGTAACGTACAACGCTAAACCCGATGTGCCTGACTGTATACATCATACATTTCCTTTAATGGAACTGACTGAGGTATGCTCACGTACATTCAAGTTAGCGGAATGGAATGAAGCATGGACATTTATGACTCAATGTACTAATAGTATAACGAGTTTACGACAACTAATACATGCCTTCCCACGCAATATAGGTAAAAAGATTCTGGATTTACTGGATGAAGGTTATCTAATTGATGAAAAAGGTAAGTGGATGGATTTAAGTAACAGGATTAGAAATAAAAAGCACAGAAGTTTAGAACTCATAACGAATCTCTCATATGAGGATTTGTTCTAGTTAAGACGGATTAGAGTAACACTCTTTGAAACTCTTTAACGCACTATTAAAAACTATTTAATAATAATTTAAAACTTTAAAAATGAAAGTAATTGTAAGTAATCCGATTGACAACAATGTTGCAGAAGCAAGAATTGTAGACGGTGTAATCGTTATTAATGAGAAAAAACCAGAATTTGGTTCTATCATGTTTGAAAGTAAGACAATTTCTATTAGTGGTGGTTTCGCCAACAATAATAGAAGAGTATGTTTCCTTGGTGGCGAAATCGCTACATTAAGAGAAGTAGCAAAAACTTATAAGCTTAAGGCAGGAGAAGTTATTCTTGACCATAAGATTATTGTAAGAGAAACTTTGGAGCCTCAATTCGAAGGACACGCTCCAAAGATTAATCCTTCTACAACTAAGGAAGTAACTAAGAATGGTGCCTATATTTATAGGAACACTTATTTAGAGCCTTCTAATTCAGAAGTAGTGGATTCATTCATTCAGCATGATACTGTTAGTGCATTTGTAGCTAACGATGTTGACGCATCTATCATGAACAAACTGACTCAGAAAGAGAACAGCGAAGGATAAGATTTTGTTTTCAATGTAAGTTAGATTAATTTAGCTATAGTGCTGTCAGAAATGGCAGTACTTGGCTTCAAAAAATTTATAGGGTACTATGGCGATATTAAAATTACATAAGGACGATAGTAGTAGAACTAAACGACAAATTAAGGGTGTGGATAGACATGAAGCAGCCGGATTTATAGGTGCTATTGTATCTTATACAGGTTTTGGTAAGACCAGAGGTATTGCTTTAAGGACTATAGAAAGGTGTAAGCCTGAGTCTCTTATAGTAGCCGTACCTTCTATTAACTTAAAGGAAGACTGGGAGGAATTATTATCTAAATCAGATTACAAGTATGAAGTAGTAGTAGTGAATACACTGATTAAGAACACATATAAATGTGACTTACTGATAGTGGATGAAATTCATAGATTTGCTGCTAAATCATTTGTACACACCTTTAAAGTTGTTAAGTACAACAAACTACTAGGATTAACAGCTACTTTTCAGAGGTCTGACGAAAGAGAATTACTTTTACTTAAGTACATGTCAATTGTAGATAATGTGCCCTTAGAAGAAGGATTAAAGAATGGTTGGGTACAACCCTTTAAACTTCACCGGGTACCAATTCAACTTACACCTGACGAACTAGTTGAGTATAAGGTCATTCAGAAAAGATATGATGATTTAGCTAAAGAATTTCCAGGTAGAAATCCTCTTACACAAGCCGAATTTTATATAAGTTACTTAGACTTAAACAAATGGGTTATAGGTAAGTCAGGAACAGTCTGGTTTCTAAAGACTTTGTACAGGGCTATGCTTATAAAGTATGCTAAGGTATTCTTAATGCGTGATATACGCCTTACAAATACAGCAGAAGTGCGAAAATTCGATAATGTACGGAGCATCTTTACATACTCTACTTACACTGAAGCGATATCTACAATCAAGAGGTCTATCGCAGATGACTTTATGAAGCCGACTAAGGAACACGATTACGCAAAGCTATCTATTGTAGCTCTAAAGTTCTATGGTGAGGTAAGGAAAAGGAAAGCATTGCTATATAATGCACATAATAAAATACACGAAGCTAAGAGGTTAATTGAGAAACATCAAGATGACTATAAGTTCGTGCTATCACAAGAGATAAGGTTTTTAACAGAATTGAACGGACATCTTCCTGCGGACTCTACTGCTATGTATCATTCTAAGATATCTCTCAAGAAAAGGAAAGGTAACTTTAAACGATTTATAGATGGTAGAACTAAAATTAAAACTTTATTATCAGCGAAACAACTTTTAACCGGTACAGATGTACCAAAGCTATCTACGTTAATAATATGTTCTTACGATACTTCAGCTATTACCAGTATACAGACAATTGGTAGAGCTATTAGGGATTATCCCGGTAAGAGAGTGAACATATATTATATGTATGTAGTTAACAGTCAGGAAGAAAAGTGGCTTAACAAAATATTTAAACAGTGGAACAACTTATAGAAGCTTGTAGGACAGTATGTCTAAACTTTGACGAGCTTAAAGCAGAAGAACAGTTCCAGATAGCCGCTAGATTTGACTCCGATTTAAGACCCGAACAGTTTTTCTGGCATGATAATGTAGAACAACACAGATTCGAGGTAGAGTCTTATCATTGGGGAGAGTATGTCAAGCACTATTGGAACTATAAATGAAGCATATTGATATAAAAATTTCTTTGAATGACTTGTACAAAACTGACCTGTCTATAGTAGAGTATATGCTATTAGGATATCTGATTCATTATGACAATCAGAATATTGAATTAGTGTATATGAACGAAGATATGGTAAGTACACAACAATTACTACCGCTTACAGAGGAATTGTCCAAGAAGAACTACATCCGGATTATATCTGGTGTACTTCATGTTGATGACAAAGCTCATAAATTATTCGTTAAGAAATATACTGAGGGTGCTAAAGAGGTGCTAGATTACTTTAATGAACTCAAAGCAGAGCATTTAGGAATTAAGCGACCTACTAAGTCCAGTAAGTATTTGATTAGGATAAAGGGTTTATTATCAGAAGGACATGAGTTAGCTTTAGTAAAGAATGTGTTTGAACACTGTGTATCTACATGGAAGGATGACAGTTTTTGGAGTAAGCATATAGATATCGAAACTATTTGTAGACATTTCGACAAGTATGCAGACCAATATATACTAAGTAAGGGTAAGAAAGATACTAATGTGAATAGAATGTTATGATAATAGACAAGATTAAGAATAATAAGAAGTTAAGGGATGAAGGTAAGTTCTTAGGAATACCTATGTTCGAAATTTTCCCTAAACTAGAAGAGGAATTACCCTCTATACCGCCCGGCTCTATGATATTAGTCAGTGCAGCTACAGGTATAGGTAAGAGTAAGTTCGCTAGATATCTTGTCAAAGCAATATATACACTGTATAAGAATTACCTAAGTAGTGGAAAGGACCCAGGATTTGAACCGGAATTCTTAGTATTCCTAACAGAGGAGTCTAAGGATGAGTTTAAATTAGCTCTAATCTCCAGCCTTGTGTGGGAACATTATAAATATAAACTAAGTAGATTAGATTTACTTTCTATGAAGAAAGTAGCTTTAACTGCTAAGGAACTGGAGATGGTGGAAGGTGTACGACCTTATCTTGAGGAAGTATTATCTTTTATCACAATAAATGATTCTGTGTATCATCCTTATGGTATATATTATCAATGCAAGGAGTATTCTAAAGAAGTAGGAATACATTACTATACAGACTTACAAGGTAAAACTGGTAAGTATATGACTCACATTGAGTTCGATGGTCTTAGTGACAAGAATCGTGTAAAGTATAAGTATTCTCACTATATACAGAATAACCCTCGTAAGCACTATGTGGTGCTAGTCGATAATATGAATAACTTTTCTTTGGAGAAATCTCACGGGGGAGACCTTAGAAATGCCATAAACGATTGGTCCAGAAAATATGCTAAACAACAGCTATCTATGCACTGGAAATGGAGTGTAATAAATGTAATCCAGCAGAGTATGGTAGTTGAACAGAAGCAGTTCACTAATAAAGGAGACCAGATACAGGAGAAGCTTAAGCCAACTATTGCAGGTTTAGGTAACTCTAAAGAGTGTGCTAGAGACCATGAAGTATTTATAGGGCTGTTCAAGCCTGCCAAGTATGGTATAAAGAAGTATGAAGGGTATGACACAAGTAAGATGTGCTTCCATACATCCTTTATAACAGCTATTTTTGAAAAGAATAGACTTGGCGCAGATACGTTTGAACTGGCTTTACACTTTGATGGTGCTACAGAGGACTTCAGAGAACTGCCTGACCCCGAGACGGCCAACAAATTGATGCTCAAATACTTAGGGCATGTAAGGTAAGCTTATTAAAAAGTTATTACATTTGTGGCTTAAATCAAAACTTAATTTTTATGAAAAAGACAGTAATGATTTTAGTTGTACTTCTATTTAGTATACGTAGCTATGCACCTTTCGATATGATGAATCGTATGGAGGCTATAGCAGAACGAATGCTTGAAGAAGAAAATGACATGGAACTATTCAACCTATTAGAGTTGGAAGATGGCTCCAAGAAGACTAGAAAAAAAGTATTTAATCTAGTACAACCTATAATAGAACTTTATTTGGAACGGGGTGAATATAAATATAATTTCCCTTACATGCAGGACAGCATATCACATGCTTTGGCCTGCATTTTTGTATCAGAGAGTTCTAATAGGAAAGGTCATTCAGCTAGGAGCAGTTTGTGGTTAACTCATAAAAATCCATTTGGATTAACGGGAAGAAATGGAGTAACTAAGATGAGTTGGGAAATGATTAAAGGTAAAAGGGTAGACATGAATGTAACCTTCAGAACCTTCAATTCATTGAACGAAGCAGTTGAGTCCCTTTTGTGGGACTATTTATTTAAAACACAGTTTTTTAAGGTAAGACAGAGTACAAGCGTGAAGGAATTTCTTAACAACTTATATAGTTGTGGTTATATGACGAATCACGGTTGGCCTCGTTTTGCTTATAATGAAATCTATTTAAAATCTATTGAATGAAAAAATGTAATACAGACAATATTAAAGGTGGTGATTTCTATTCAAGATTTAGTGTAGGTAAGGTTCTCAGTAGTGTTGGTGGAGGCTTTAAGATAGCTAATGAGGATGGAGAAGATTGGACTATTGACAAAGACATCGTAGCTGGCGAGTTCTACATAGCAGGTCAGTATGATACTGAAGTAGCTGTAACTAGAACAGAGATGGCTAAGATTCTTAAAGCGTCACCAAGACTAGTCTTTGTAGTAAATTATCATAAGCAAACTAAAGTAGCTACTGTAGTAGATGCTATAGCAGAACAATATCCTAATCAAGGCGGTTCTATACAATCCAAAGCTGCATTCAAGAAGAATGTTAAAGATGCTCAGGATACCTTTATGAAAGGAGAAGAACGCACACTTATTGGATATACTGAAGGTTATGAAGATGATTTTGGTAGAATAAGAGTAATCGATTTAGAACAACCTAAAGAGATTACTGACAACGGGTACGATAAACGTTATAGACTTGTAGACCCTCGTACCTTGAATTCATTAATTATATATAACATTAAGTACATAATTAAGTAAATGGATGAAGCTAAAACGACTGAGGTGAATAAAAACCTCAGTCTTACAAAATTCACGAAGTTTGATACAGTAGAAGACATGAAGGCTTATGCCCAAGTCCTACTAGATAGTAAATTAATTCCAGATGCTTTTAAGACAGTTGAAGCTGTTGTAGCAGCAGTAGCTCAAGGTAGAGAGCTTGGATTTGAACCTGTTACTTCTCTTAATAATATTCATGTTATACAAGGGAGAGCTACTTTATCTGTACACGCTATTGCAGCACTAATTAAAAAAGCTGGCATTATCTATAAACTCTTAGAAGACGCTGTATATGTTAGAGAAGATGGTGGGGCAGATAAGCTTAAGATACCCGACATAGTATATGTTGATAGAAGGACTACAATCAGGTTCTATTCTAGGTCTAAAGATATGCCCACACTAGTTGTAGAGAATGACATATCGTTTACTTTTACTGAAGCTAGAGACCAAGCTCTTACTGATAAACCTACTTGGAAGAAAATGTTGAAAATTATGCTTCGCAATAGGACTCTTGCGATAGGTGCGCGATTCGTTTCACCTGATGCACTATTAGGTATGTACGAGAGTGTAGAATGGGCTGATGCTGTAGGTGAAGCTGTTCTACTAGATAAGGAAGGTAACATTATTCAAGAAAAGTAATATGGAACAAGATTTAACTATAGAACAGATATTTAGCTCTAAGACCTTTGTTAAAGGTAATAGAGAGTATAAGACACCGAAGGAATACTTAGAACCGTTTATCGAGAAGATAAGTGGTATAGCTCCAGATATCAGCGTTAAAGTTTCTGGTATGGTTCAGAATGCTGAGATAGATAAGTCTGTTAATACAGCTTATGCTAGAGTACTAATTGAAGCCAGTAACGTAAAGATGAAGTCTGAGTTAGGAGTGTATCCTACGTATGGTATTGTAGTAGGCTTAGACCCAATAGTACCTATATACAAAGTGTATGAAGGAACTACAGTGTCAGCTTGTACAAACCTATGTGTCTTTAATGCTAGAAGTTTATTTAGCGGTCAGATATTCGATGGAATGTCTCAAGGCTATGAAATCGTAGATGGATGGATTAAAGATTGGGAGAAGAACTATGGAGAATACTTAGACATTCAACAGAGTATGATGAAACGTGAGGTTGAAGCAGCAGATGTTACTCACGTGTTAGGTAAACTATTAAAGTACGGTGTTGAAAATAAATACTTCGGTACCAATCCTGTTATAGCTGCTACTAAGGAGCTGTACAACCCTAGTTCTGTATACTATGCTGGAGAAGAAGGCACAACAGCTTGGAATATGTATAATGCAGTTACAAGTCACCTTTCTACTAAAGCAGATATAGTAGATAAAGCTTCTAAAACACTATTATTATCAAAGTTTTTTATCAATTAAATTTAATTATATGTCTACAAAAACTATTAAAATTATTCTTGGCGGTAGTAAAATTGAAACAATTTCTACAGATGCCAAAACTTGGGGTGAATTCAAAGCTGAATTAAAAGATGTCGAATTGCCAAGTCCTCACAATGCTATCTTAGGTGAAACTAGAATGGTATTATTGGATGAGTCTATTCTTCCTGAACCAAGGCTATCAGAAGGTAACGAGACACCTATCAGTATCTTTGTAACTCCTGTAAAGTCTAAATCAGGTCTAGGTAGAAAGAAAAAAACTGAGCCTAAAAAGGGTGAGACTAAAAAGGAAGTTGTGGAAGAAGTTGTAGAAGACACTCCTGTAGTACTTACTACACTTACTCCAGATTGGGCAGAAGAAGCTTCTTCTACGGAATTGAGAGAATATGCTAAAGCTGAAGCAGATAAAGATGATAAAGCTGAAGAATTCTTCGGTAACTTCGAAAAAACTAAAGTTAAAGTTCTTCGTGCACAGGTGGAAACTTGGATTGAAGATTTAATTACGGCTCAGGAATCTCTTGAAAAAGAAAGATTAGCTAAAATAGAAGCTGCAAAAGCTGAAGCTACTAAAACGGAAGGGGTTACTGTTGAGTCTAAGAATGTAATTGACTTGAACAATCCGGCTGTTGCTATTGACTCTATCATTGGATTCCTTGAAGCTGTGAAAGAGAAAATGGATGCTAAAGGTGGCGAAAGCTGTGACGGTAAACTAGTATTCACTGTAGAAGAAGTTTCTGAAAAGGATTTCTCTAAGATGAAAAAATTAGTTAGCTAAATTTTTCCTTAATGGAGAACGTAGTTTTCAAAAAAATGTTGGCGGGTGTACTAGATAAGGTACACCCAGCTAACTGGGAGTTTATTAATTTAGACGAGGATGTAGAAGAAGGTATAACTGAAGATAATGAAGAGTCTAGTGATATACCTATAAATCTACACTATGTAAGTACTCATAATATAGAAGCAGATACTGGTACATTCGGTATATTAATATTCTTCCCTAAATTGGTTTGTACTAATACTTATGGCCACAAAGTTACTATAGAAGAGCTATATGTAGTAGTTCCTTTTATAGACCGACAGTTATACATGGTGGGGTGTACTAAAGTATCAGCAAGTTCCAATGAACTATCTACTGCATTTACACATTCACATAGCCCTAAAGGCCCATCTGCTGCATATTTTGGTAGAATGTGTACAGGTGGTGTAGGTATAGCAGCTTATGAGTATAATGTATGTAACCAGTACTTTGATGAAACTTCATTTGAAGCATATCTATATGCCTTAGACGCATTTCTTGAATGGGAGTCTTTAGAAGGTACTCCACATAAGTTTCTTTTAGACAGGGATACTGTTACAGGAAAAGCAATAACAGTTGAAAATCTGGTTACACCTGAATTCATAAAAGCATTACCTGAATATACAACGCTTACCCCTGATAGTACCTACAAGTTTACAAAAGTATATGTCAACTTCGAAGAGGAACTGTTAGCTTTATTAAAGATACCTGAAGTGTTTATTGACAACAACGGTAATGAAAGAAATGCAAGACTATCTAGCAGAAGCTTACCTAATGGTTTACACATAGATAGACACATAGGTAAACTGCATGTGGTAGGTAGATTACTATCCAATGAAGTACCTGACTTAACTGTGGGGGAGAATATTTCAGAGTTGAGTGTACCAGCTCAAAAAGATTTTATCTCAAAATATGAACTATCAATAAATAAAACGTTATTATGGATGCAGCAAAGTTAATACTTAGTGCTACTCCTGAATTCGATAAAGCTTTAGCACATTTATTAAGTGTTATAAGTCAGATTGAATGGGGAGGAATAATCTTCTATACTAAGAAAGGTACTTTCTTAGATGAAGCGATTGAAATCGAGTTAAACCATATCGAATTATTAGATATAGGTAGTGTAGTTGATACAGAGCATGACTACGATTCTCCTGAATTTATAGAGGCTGTAATGAAACGAGAAAACCAACCTTATGGTTTAATTCATTCACACCACTCTGGTGGAGTATACTACTCTAGTACCGATGAGGAGGAAATTGAAAATAATATAGGTTTTTATCCACAAGGATATCTATCTGTAGTGGTTAACAATAAAGGACATGTGCTTGCAAAACTATCTGCGGAGCATGAAGTGACTCACATGACTTATATCTGGAATGAAGATAAGACTGCGTATCGTGAGATTAAAGAAACCGGTACACATACTGTAGAAGCCACTGCTATGCTTAGGATATTTGATAAAGGTAATAGACTGTTGAGAAATAGGATTAAACTATTACATCAAGCTAATGCTAAGGAGAAGGAATTAGCTAAAAAGTATCCTAGCGGTAGTCAACATAATGGACATCGTAGTGGTGTACCTGAATCTGTAATACCCGGACAATACTAAAACTATGGATAGATTTAAAGATTTGCTTTGGTTCGAGCATGCCCGCAAGACTAAAGTACATTTAATTGGATTAGGCGGGATTGGAAGTTGGGTAGCTTTATTAGCTGCCCGTGCAGGATTTAGTCTTAGCACAGTAGACTTTGATGATATAGACCGAACTAACGTCTCAGGACAGTTATTTGGTACAACGCAAGTAGGGCATCATAAAGTAGATGCTGTTATAAGTATGGTAGAATTTTATACAGGTCAGTACATATCAGGGTCTTATGAAAAGTTTGAGCCTGACTCTAGCATTATAAACAAAGGTTTTGTCATAGCTGCTTTAGATAGCATGAAGGCTAGAAAAGACCTATTTAATGCTTACAGAAGTAAGATTGAAAGGGGTGTGATAACTTTAATCGATGGAAGACTACTAGCTGAACAGTATGAAATCTTTGTAATACGCACCAAAGAGGAAGCTGACAGGTATGAGAAGGAATTCTTATATACTGATGAAGAAGTACCTGATGTTGCGTGTACTGCTAAACAGACTTCACATTATGCTGCTGCTATTGCTGCGGATATTGTAAGATTTATGACGAACTCGTTATTGGTATCGTATGAACAGATACCTGCTTTTGTACCATTTCAGTACAACGTGAATGGTGTGGTAGGTGATGTAATTAAACCCGCACCTCTCAATGTCCCAGCAGGATAATAATTACGGTTTAACAACAGGGTCAACAGGGTTAGGATATGCTACTAGTGGGTATGTTACATTAGATATTGGTGGTGATATTACCTTAGATAATGTAGTTACTAGTATTACTCCTACCCGAGTTAGACAAAG
>PJEL010003704.1_pt1 | contig 12902 bp, 16 predicted proteins | sample 1853271 | NCBI WGS metagenome assembly PJEL01 (sample SAMN08108733, study PRJNA415343) | Invertebrate metagenome, whole genome shotgun sequencing project. | host: Globobulimina | place: Sweden: Gullmar Fjord | collected 2015-08 | reverse complement strand
AAAGAGCTTGCCATTGTTAATGGCCTAGGTATAATTCTGACTCTCGATTGAGCCTAGCTCTGTTGAGACATCAATATGATGCCGGTGTGGTGAAATTGGTATACACGACGGATTCAAAAAGCACAGCGTCTTAGGTGTGAGTTTTGGTAAGTCTTTGAAAGACATTGAAATGTTGGTTGTAGAAATGTCGATATTTGCTTGCAAAGTTTTGCAAAGTTGTTTGGAAAGATTCAGAAAACTTTGCAAAGCTGAATAAGCTTAAAAGGTACTGCCCGAGTGGTGGAATTGGTAGACACGTCGGATTCAAAATCCGATTTCTTCGGAAGTGACGGTTCAAGTCCGTCCTCGGGTACCATTATATTAAAGCCTAGTTCTTAATCGAGCTGGGCTTTTTTGTAACTAAAATTCAAAGCGTTAACTTACATCTTATCCAATTGCTTCAAGCTCACAAAGCTACTCTCGCCAATAATAATGTGGTCGAGCAATTTAATGTCTAACAACTCAGCAACTTCTTTAATATTTTGAGTAAAGCGAATATCTGATTTGCTTGGGGTTGGGTAACCCGAAGGATGGTTATGCACTAGCACGATGGCTGGCGCATTTAATATGATTGCTGTTCGTAATACTTCACAAACACGTGCATTAACCCCATTCACTGAGCCTGTTGCGATAGTCTCAAAGTTCATTACAGCGTGTTGGTTATTTAAGTTAACAACGATAAGTTGTTCTTTAGTTTGATACTTTAGAAAGTTGAATGCGGCATATACAAGCGATGGTGACTCTAGTTGACGGCCTGTAATGTCACAGTCAATATTTCTAAAACGGTACGTGACTTCTATCTCGCGCAATATAGCCACTAAGGTAAATCCTTTTTATTACCTGTTCGGCAAACGCTGCAAATACTAGGATTTGAACAACGGATGCATTCAACTGTATAGCATCGCTGACATTTACGAATAATAGCCCAGCTATTGCAAGCTGGGCATCGACCAAGGCGAGCCATTATTTTTGACCTACGCGTTTGATGGCAGCTAATTGTGTATCTAGCTCACCAACTTTAACGGCTTCAATAATAAGCTCTATCACTTCGATTAAGCGACTTTTATCGCCAATAGCTATAGCGTGTTTATTTTTGGCTAACTCTAGCGATTTGCTACCGTAGCGAACTTCTAAGAAGTATTGCTCCTGCAATTTATAGAACCAAGGCTTAATACGCTTTGGTACTTTCACTTTGATTTGCTGGCCTGATTCTTCATCTAGTTGGTTTACTTCGCGATATGCTGTGAACACTTCACTTTCAAGTAAGCATCTAGCCATTTCTTTTTGAGTGGCAAGTCTATCAAGCAGCTTGTTTCTTCGTTGAGTTAGTTTATCAGTTGGCTTTTCTGGTTTGGTAGTAAGGTCGAGTTTGCTTAAAAGTTTAGTCATTTGATGTCCTCTAGTTAACTTTTAAGCAAACTTTATAGTCAGACAAACGAAATGTGCAACTCTGTCTTATTAAGCTGTCTGCGTTCTATCTTAATTATTTTATAAGCATCCCATTCAATTACCTAAGATAATCATGTAAGGTTCTAAAGAATTGCTGCGATTTAAGGAGATAGAAGCAACGATGTACGATATAAGTAGTTTCAAAACTGAATTTAACAACCTTACAGCTGGATTTTCTTGGCAAATACAAGGTTTTATAGATCAAGATAATAAAGTTTATCCAATTGATTCAGATACCAAAGTATTGAGTACAGTATTTGAAAGATTAGCTAGCCCTGTAATGCGAAGTATTGCTAAAAATCATGGTTACGTAGTAGAAGTAGCTAACCAGACAACATACCCTGACTTTACGATGTCAAAGTATGATTCAAATGGTGATTTATTGCATAGAATAGCTATAGATATAAAAACAACTTACATCGAACCAAAAGCCAATAAAAAAGGATTTAAGAAAACTAAACTTACTCTTGGTAGCTATAAGTCGTTTATTAGAAATAATACTAAAAATATTCTTCATCCGTATAATACCTATGATGAGCACTGGGTTTTGGGTTATGTATACTCGAGAGGGCAAGGTTTTGAAGAATATGATATGGACAATATGCCTAGTAGAGGGAGTATAAGCTGTCCGTATAATATTGAGTCTGTATTCATACGTGAAAAAGTAGATATTACGGGATTCAAACCCGGTAGCGGGAACACTGCGAATATAGGATCTGTAGAAATAGATACCCCAAAGGGCTTTGAGACAATAGACGGTTCGTTTCTTCAATTTTCAAATAAGAAAGCGGCTTGCGATTATTATTGGTGCAATTTTGAAATGTTAAAGGCTAGTATAAAAAGTGAGAGTGACTTATTTAATCACCCTGACTTTTCTAGTTTTAAATAACCGAAGGTGCGAATTTTTCGCACTTTTGTATACAGCTAATCTTGGCTTGGTAGTGAAATCACGATTAGCTCTTCATTCGTATTTGTTTTACTAAGAGCATATTTATATTCACCAGCACTGTGAATTTCCGCAACTCTACCATTTACAGACATTGCTTTCGCCACTTCTTCTGGAGTTGGCAGACCATCACTTCTATAGCTTAATACTACTTTAGAATTTGCCCATTTTTCACAGATGTTGGTTAATTCTTGTAACGCTGTATCCGCTTTTAACCAAGAGCTGTATTTTTTGGCTATTGGCTTATGAGGGTATGATTCGTCGGCAGTTTTATACAATCCGTAATCACATAAGCCATCTAAAAAGTGATAAAAGTTGGAGTAATCTACAGGCGTTCCTTTACTATTGATGTATGGAGGGTCTAAATAAATTAAGTCAAAATCGTTAGAAAAATTATCAAGGTCTAAAGAGTTATGACCAGTAACGGAAGGTTGATTTTCTGATTTTACAGGGAAATTATTTAACTCTCTTATACATTTAATTGCGTGGTCAATAATCGATGTTTCCCAAGTTTTTTTGTTACCAAAAGAACGTTTTACTTCTTTTGTTCGCATGTCCAAATTCGCTCGATGAAAAAGGTTATACGGTCTTTTCTTAACAAGAGCTTGCCCAACAGCATATATGTATAGATTTTTTTCAAACCCACTGTATTTGCAAATGTTCTGACAAAATCTATCTATCTGAAGGTTTTCTTCTTCTGTGAAGTAAACACCTTTATAAAGACGGCTAACGAGCATTTCGTCGCTCGTTGGAAGTTTATAAAGTAAATCATGAAGATCTTTTTGGGCGTTTAATTTAGCTAGCTTATCTTGTGTAAATGACTGGAATACCTTGGCGGTGTTTTGATTATAAAGCATAAAGTCGTTAGAGTTAACTTCTTTACCTATATACCTAAGCATGAGGCTAACAATTCCTGAACCACTAAACATATCTAAAACTGTTTCAAACTCTATTGTAGAAAGAGCTGTAGCTAATTCAGGTAAAATTTTCCTTTTAGAGCCTTGGAATCTCGTTGTTGGAAACTTTGGAAGTGGTACTGAGTTCACTTTTAATTTAAGTTTATCTTCTACTTCGCAACCCAAATCTAGCTGTTGATTTTGTAACACACAGACTCCCACTAAAATATGATACTATGAAAACACAAAATTATATGCTAAATCGTCATCGATGTAACGAAAGGAAATGTGATTTGAGAAATATACAATTTTTGTTGCGCTATAGCGACAAAATCACAAAAGTAGACACTATTGCAGAACATGAGAAAGTACTGAACTCCCAAGGAAATGTTTGGATGGGAAAGTTTGGCGTAGGTATGTCTAAAAGGCTCTTTAACATTGCAGAGCAACAATTAAAGTCTGGCAATGACTTGTATCTGTATCTAATGAAAGGCTCAAATTATACACATAAAGCAAAAGTAACCGATATACTCATGGGCAAAGATAGTAGAGTGGAGATTAGCTCAAAGAATAAGGCTCACACTCCAAGCTATTATAGAGAACAACGCTGTACTATATGGTTTGAGCTATCATCAATAGAGGCTATTGATGAGGGTGAGCTTGAACATTTGTGGCTTTTCAATGCCCCTAATTCGCATCCTAGCAAGGGTGGAATGAGAGGGTTGATTTACCTTACTTATAGGGTTGGAATTGAAATTAAGAAAAAGCCCATAAATGACAATCCGTTGTATACAAGTGGTCTGTTTGACTAGCTCTATAGTACTTAGTGATATTAGGCGTCAATTAACTTGGTCGCTTTTGGCTTTTAGTTTCATTGCTTATTTCTTGCGACAGCCTTCTCCTTGTATTTGGCAATTTTACTATGATGAGCCAGTCGGTCTATAGCGGCTGAGGTCATCATATTGTCGCCTAATATAGTGGCTTTATAAGCACCTCAATTCAACCTGACGAATTATCGCACCTGATATTGATAGCAATTTATACCGAGTTTTATAAATAAACTCGTTATCTTCGTCACCTAGCAAGTCTGCCTGTTCGTTTAGCTTAAAATAAAGTGTCATTAGCGCTGTGACCGAGGGTTCTCGGTTTTGTGCTTGTAGAGAGCTTAAATAGTGGCGAGTTTTGCCCAAATAGCGAACTGAAAAGTCATGCCCGTTAGCGCACAATCTCTTGTGACGAAGTGCTAAGTAAACATCTTGAATATTCATATTGAAAACTCCAAGGGGTAGCCAACCCCTGATTTAATTGCTGGTAGTAATGTATTTATCTATTTAACTCAATAAGCAATTAAATAAACGAATTACTGCTTGTTGCATTACGCCTGTCGATGCCACATCAAAACCACCGATAAATACCACTTTTGAATTACCTTTTTAACTCAATTGGATAAATACAATTATTAAAAAGGAGAATGCTTATGGACAAGCAATTAACACTGGAGCAAATAGCTGTTATACAGCAATGTAAAAACGCTAACTTTGTTCCAGATGTCGCCTTTACGCTAACACTCGATTTAGACAAAGAGCGCTACAAAACAGCAAATAGAACTTCAAACAAAACAAAAGCAGAAAAGAGCACTGAGAAATGGATGAATTTAAATCCACTAGCTCAACTAGCCTTGTATGACGAACTTGAAAGTATGTTTAAGGTCTTATATGAAAAACTCGCCAAATTAAGCTATGGCAACAACTGTAAGCGCCTAGCGATTAAGAACCCAAATAAAAAGTTAAGAATGTTTGGTGGGATTGAACGCAGTGAAAATGGCATGTTACATATACATGGAGCTGCAATTCTGCCTGAGCACATTGAATTTGAACAATTACAGAAGTGGATATTAGCGATATGGGCAAAGAACTATATCGGGTCAAAGCAACAATATAAATTTAAGCCAGTTGACGATGTTGATGGCTGGATTACTTACATTACCAAGGACTTACACAAAAATAACAGCATGGGATATATTTCAGAATCAAAGTTAAGCTAAGTTACTCTCCGAAGCTGCTTCATTGTTGCTTACTTAACTTTTACAATTTGTTTAATACTAATAAGGCACTGGGAGACAGGTGCTTTAATGCTGAAGGCATGACGTTAGTTCATGCTGAAGGCATGACGTTAGTTCATGCTGAAGGCATGACGTTAGTTCTGTATTCGGCATTACTGATACTTAACAAACAAAAACAACAGCCCCGCAGACAAACAGCACGGCAAGCTGAGCTTGCGAAGCTAGGCCAGTGTTGTGTAGTCTCTCAACTGGCAACGCCAGATGAGTTAACTCTTACAAACTGTCTTAACTTGAGACACTTTACTCAATCAACTACTAACAACTGTCTCAACTTAAGACACTTGGGGGATTTAATGCCAAACAGATTTATATTGATTCACCTTTGGTTTAAGGCTCTATTTCTAAGTTCCGATTACAGGCTCTCTTTTAGTACAACAGATTCAACTGATATAACAAGACTGCAATCGAAATACCCGAATATCAATAAAACACGCCATGCATTTGGTGATGTCTATTTGCATGATGATATTGATGTAGCTTTTGGCATGTGGCTACAAACAAATCAGCACTTATTGTCTCAAGAGCATTTTATTCGTTATGAGGTTATTAATGCAGGAGAGGACATAAAACCTGAGGCAGGTGTTATTTATTACACGGTCACTTCTCAAGCCGACATAAAACAAGTCAAACAAGTTTATAAAGACTTATTCACCAAGCACTTATCCAAGTTGCAAGATGAAATGGATAAAAAGCGGTTTACTAACACAGATAAAAAGAAAGACAGGCAAGAGGTTTCCATTAATGGCATTGAGCTTTCATTATACAAAACGGGCTTTAATAAAGAGGATAAACTCCTTATTAATAGTAAGCGATTATCGGCTATATCCGCCTATCAACGATATAACTTAGATGCCAATGAAAAGTGTTTGAACAAACGCTATTCTGCCTTAGAGTTTGCCTTGTACCAAGATGATTCAACAAGCTATATAGATGATATATGGTTAGATGAATTGGTGAAACTCAATGCTACTGGTGGTGGGTCACTAACCGCAGAAGAGCAGAGGGTTAAACTTAAGCTTGATACGATAGATATGACCGACCAAGACATAACAAATGCAATATTAATGGCGTTCAAAAAATTAGTAATCGAGGGGGAAAGCCTAATTCATCACGCGGTAAACTTTACCTTCCCTAACTTCAAAAAATACAAATAATCATATAAATCAAGTCACCACTTTTACCTACCTAGAGGGTAAAAGTAGTGACAATACATCGGCAAAGTCCGTATTTATATTAAGACCTCCTTAATTTACTCCTGAGGAGGAGCTTATGAATGTTGGTGCATTGAGAGCCAAACTTTCTGGTTTGGCTACACGTACGAATAATTGGCATGAGAACCATTTCGTACCTACCCGTAAAAAGCTGTATGTAATTCATTCAGACATCTATGATTTATCTCTAACTATTGAAGCAGACCAAAAGCTGGTGAATGAACTCAATAGTCAACTTAATGATAAGGATATTAAATACAACCGAAACTCTTCGGTTCGTTTGAAGTTGGTTAAGTTAGCATTCCACAAAATTGACCGTCGTAAAGCATCTTCATACGCCATACCAATGGATAATGCCAAAGATGAAGGCGTACCTGCAGGTGGCTATGTAAAATGGCTAACGAAACCGTTTCCAACAAAAGATAATGGTGAGCCTAGCAAGGATGATACATATTCCTACGTTGGAATCGTTGGCAAACGGATGAAAGCCAAAGAAATTAAACTAGATAATAGCAAATCTTCTGACAAGCTAGCGGGGCATGAAGCAGGTATTGAACTAATGGGGGAGCTTACTGCATTTGATGCTGTCAAGTCTCATGTTAACACTCCTGCCCCAGGTTCATTAGTTGTTCTTGTTGGCAGGGTTAATCAATATCGTCAAACAGAGGTTGTCACCGTCCTTAACAAAGAGGAGTTAGTCAATTCTGCATTGGAAGAGCTGGTGAAACAAAATGAAAACGTACCTATTGAAAATACGCCTTATGAAGACGTGGATGAAGGCGAAGTTACGTTAACCACCCCTTCGCAAGATGAAGCGGTTGAAGTTCAAGTTGAAACTACCAGTCATCCTTCTGCGCCAGTGGATGACGCACCTTCTGTTGAAGTTGAAGGGGTATAACATGTTGTTCGATGACTTTCTGTCCAAGCATTACCCAACAAATATTAACGAGGTTGTACTTGCTACTAAATCAAGTCGTCGACAATTAACCGCTATTGCGCATAGCGGTTTTTTGTCTCCGATATTACTTCACGGTGAACCTAACATTGGCAAGCTAACCATAGCAACAGCACTCATTAGATATAATCATTATCCTCATTTATGCAATGAAGAATCCATTACAGATTATGATTCGTTAGATACCTTTGAAATGCCCAAAGAAACCGCTAATAGAATAAGAGCCATTAGGGATAAGTATCACAATGATAACAGCGGCGACAACGGTAAAGCTTCCATTATTGTTATGGGGCTAGATACCTTCAAAGCGGACACTCAGATGCGAGTTATTTCAGGGGTAGAAAGTAGCATCCACAAAAACTCTTTACGCCAATACATTCTATTGGCTGAGAACATAAACCGAGTTCACCCAGATCTAATTAATCAATGTATCGTTGTCCATCTTCATAGGCCTTCTGATGAATCTTGGGTAAAAAGAATAAATCACATTTTAATCACAGAAGGCTTTAACCCACTCCCAGAGTCAAAGGTGATTTTCTCTATCCGCTCATTGGTCGGTTACCCAAAACGTATTTTAGAGAAAATTTACAATTTATGTGAGGCTCACAGATGAAACCACTACATGTAGAAGCAACCCCAACGTCATTCAAAGAAATGATATTCGCGGACGATAAAATTAAACAAAAGTCCCTTAGACTTTCAAGTCAACTAATAACTAACCCTCTGCTTATCACAGGATGCAGTGGCATAGGCAAGAGTACATTAGCAAAACTGATTGCTCACGCCGCGATGGCACAATTTAGAGTAATGTACCCAAATACTTGTGAACCAGAGTTCACCCACCACTATCCAGACGCTATTCGACCTGCACATTACCCAGACAAAATACTGTACGTCTTTAATCCATGCGATGAGTTTGAGCGTGACGAGTTAAGAGATTATACCGCCGAGGAACGGTATAACTTATTAGCTATCACTGACTCTGAGCATAAACACTTAAAAGTCAGCGTTATTGATAGGTTAAATTTTTTAACACATGAGCAGCAACAAACACTCGTGTCTTGTATCGACGCATTTAGAGCGGATGAACGTAATTTTTTTATCTTTGTGAGTAATGACTTAAGAAATACGTTACCGGAAATGCTTGCTGTGTGTGACGTGATTGATTTGAAGCGACCTTCAGTCGAGCAAATAACACCAAGGCTCATTGATATTGCCAACGACTATAGTTTACCTATACCTCACAAAGAGCAGATCAAGCGGTTATATAAAAAGCATAACGGCCATATCCGTAAAATCTTATTGGAGCTTGAACTGACAAAAGGTGGGCTATGGGATATTTAGATTGTAAATATGCACCTGTAACCTTAGAAGATATGGTCTTTGCTCATGCAAAGGTCACTCGCCAAATAGAAAAAATTATTCAAAAAGGTTTTGGTGCCCCAATTATTATTCATGGACACTTTGGAGTAGGCAAACTCTCTGTTGCTAACTATGTTGCGACTTTGATTAAAAGCAATGTTGCTCAAGGAGAGGTGTTAGTTATAAAGGATGATGTAGGGTTAAGTATTAATGATTGGCTTTATAGTTATAACAGCCTGTTAACTAATAAAATTAAAAGGAGTTATGAGTCATTAGGTTGGTCTGAAGCAAAAAAAAGGTCCATATCTAATCACACAGCATTGGAATATTTACCAAGTTATGGTGAAACATTAAAACCTATCGCCCAAAGCAAACAACACTACCTCATTTTAATTATCCATAGAGGTAACTTTTTAACAACAAAGCAGATTCATGAATTGAATAACACGCCCTCTCATGTAAGCAAATGGAAAATACCACGTTCAAGAATATTAATTATTGTTACAACAACCAATTTAGCCAGCTTACCGCTGCCACTTGTCAATATTTCAAACACGTTACATCTACCGACCCCAAAAGCTCAAAAGTGGCTTAAAAGGTTAAAGTACATAATTAAGAGTGAGGGGTTTAATGTACCCGCTGACAAGCCGCTATTAAATCTAATTAAAAATTGTAAAGGGAATGGGCGACATATGATGTATGCGTTGGAGTCAGCAATGTGGGATTAAGTGTCTCAAGTTAAGACACTCAAACAACCTCCACCGCCTGTAAAATCTTATCAGGCGAAGCATCCACATATCGCATGGTCGTAGCCACATTGCTATGACCTGCAATTTCCTGCATTAACCGTGGATTAATTCCCGCATACGCCATGCGAGTTAACATTGAACGTCGGCCTGTATGTGAAGTCGCTTTATAAAAACCTGCATCATCAAAGAGCTTACAAAGCTTCTGGCATAATGAGTTGGCACTGAATGGTGTTCTACGCTGCGTAAGAAATAAGTGGCGGTCAGGTTTGCTTATATCAACAAACGTGCGATATTCAACAAGCATTTTTACCAGTATTGAATTCAGTGTAATGTTGCGGCTCTTTTTGCCTTTGGTTTGCTCCGACGTAAGTGACACAAACTGGTTCACCTTAGCGTCAGTATCATAAACGTCACCGACTAATAAATTGGCAACTTCACAAACACGTAGTCCCGCATAATAAGTTAATGCCAGAGCTAAGCAATCACGTTCACCGTATTTACTTTGACGAGCTACACTTAATACCGCCTTAAATTGTTTTGCATCTAATACTTGAGCCTGCTTCATAAAATCGCCTATACATCATGTTTTAACTGCAATTAGTATAAAGTCTGATGTTTATTTCTTGCACCGAAAAAGGACTTGGAGGTTTCTTTATATATTTCAACGACTCACAAGATCACATCAGCTAATGTATATTCTATGATGTCTTTTTAGTTGCTGTCTTACATGATAAATACAGTAAACGGGAGCGAATATGAAACAACAACGAGTAACATCAAATGAACTAGCGGAATTGATAGAACTTGAAACATTACCTGATGCCGAACTACTCGACTTTTTAGATTTGGCTGATGATGCTAATAACGAAAAGCGTATTAGACACAAAATTAAAAAGTTGCAGCTATTAGCAATTGCACAAGAACTTTACTACCCAATTAAGCACAGAGACCTTGAGTGGTAAAATCCACCGCAGGAGGCTAGATAATCAGGTATTGCAAATGCAATGGGCGTTGAAAACCGCGCAGCTGAAATTTCTGGACAGGGTATAGGATCTGAACAGGATCTCTCACTTGTTATTTAGATATTCAAGCACGCCTTGGCGAAGCTGTTTGTCTAAAAATTGAGTAACATGTGATATATCAGGCTCCATGTTTTCATTTGATTGCTGCCTACTCACTACTATATAAGCAAGGTTTAAGCAGGTACGCTCACCTAGTGCCATTCTTGACCAGTCCAAGCCACTATACAGTGCAAATTTCCATGGTTTATATTTTAAGAGCGTACGAAAGGCTATTGCCACTTTGTAGCGAAAAGCCATTAACTGATTCTTAGGTATATGTTGCTCGATTGCCTTAGCGTAATTAACTCGTGAAATATCTTCTACAATCGTAATTGGTATATTCATGCTATCGCCAACCTAGCTAGGTATCAAAAATGTTCAAATATAGAACTAAATACAACCACGACGTTTAATCTCACGTTCATATGTCTCATAAAAGCCAGCCGTCATATGAGCAAGCTCTTCGGTTTCTTTCTTTGATGTAACCAGTGTCAATTTCTCTAAAGGGTCGGTTAGGTCGATACCTGATAATTCAGTAGTAAACATTTCCGGCATAACATGATTATAGTGCTGGTCTAGCATTTGTAAGCTAGTGCCGCATTGCGATGCAATAACGGTTGCAGGAACTTTATCAAGTAACATCCAAGTGATATATGAATGGCGTAATGAATATAAAGTCCTAGCGCCTTGAGCGCTATCCTTTAACTCTGCTAGCTGTAGAAGCTTTTCAAAGTTACGGCTTAATTCTTTGGTGGTACTGCCATCTTCTAAACGGAATAATACATCAGATGGTTTTCTGGCTGGAAAACGTTCAATTAAATTATCTAGTGCTAAGGCTATTTCGGGGCGGCAAACTACCTTTCTAGCCCCTGTATGTTTAGTCGTTTTACCTTTACTAACTGTAATATAGAAAACTACTTTATCAGCGCGCCTCTCCATACTGATGTCGCCCCAAGTTAAGTTTTCCATTTCTGTACCAGGCCTGATACCTGAGTAAGCGGCAATGTCTATATAGTCAAACAAGAGTTCTCGTATATCACGTGTGATGGCTTTTTTATTATTTGAGTTTATGAACTCTTTTCTCAGTTTACGAAGCTCATTAAATTCTATTTTAGTAAATGAGGCTCGTCTTCCACCATCCAAGCCTTTGTTTGGTAACGGTGGTATTTGAGTTGGAGTCATCCATTTGTTAATTACAGCTTCATCAAACACACGCTGCATTGCGGCGTTGTGTGTAAGTATTGTGGATTTAGCGGGCACTCGTTTCATTTTATCAACACGCCACTGATTAAACTCCAGTAGCTTATACCTGTCGATGGAAGTTATATGCAAATTCTTAAAAAATGGAATGTGGTATTTGTTAAGAGCGCCTTTGTAATCTTTATATGAAACTTTACCTGCACCACTAAGCAATTCATCATCCATGCGTTTAATTGCTAAATTCGCAACTTGGTCAAAACGCTTACCTTCGATAGGTATATTATGGTCGAACTTCATTTGGTATAATGCACGTAGCTCAATGCCTTTGTTAATAGCATCACTTATTTCTTCTTGCTCAGTAGCTTTCGTATACCACTTTTTATCTATACGGAATCGGGCATACCAAAGGTTGCTATTGTCGTATTTTGCTAGATGTAGTGTTTTATCAATTTTGTGTTTAGCAACTTGTTTAGCCATTTTGTTCAGTTATTTAGAGCTAGTAATATTGATATAAAGCTTACGCCCAGAATGCTGTATATGCAAAGATTTTGCAAAGCGCGAATTTAATGGGTTTAGGTAGTTGAAATTAAAGTATTTTTGTTTGGCGCTTTGCTTTCAAAATCCGTTGCTTTCGAGCGTGGCGGTTCAAGTCCGCCCACCGGTACCACTTCCTCTTTGAGGATTAAACCGACTTTATGTCGGTTTTTTTGTGTCTTAAATTTGTATCGTGCTAAGTTTTGATTATCCAGTTAGGTTGGTTTTTTCTTTTTCTAGCATTTTTATTTATATTCTCAATTATTAATAGTTTATTAGTGTAACGATCATTAATTATAGTGATATACATATTTGTCTGCATATGTAATATGTCACTATACTTATAATTAAAGGATGCCTAGGCATCCTTTAATATAC
>PJEL010003703.1_pt1 | contig 12909 bp, 8 predicted proteins | sample 1853271 | NCBI WGS metagenome assembly PJEL01 (sample SAMN08108733, study PRJNA415343) | Invertebrate metagenome, whole genome shotgun sequencing project. | host: Globobulimina | place: Sweden: Gullmar Fjord | collected 2015-08 | reverse complement strand
AAAATAATATTGTTTTAGATAATATCATAAATAATACTCAACACGAAAGTAGCTTTTTATTAGAGCCCACCTTAGAAGAAGATCATCAAATAAAATCAGAGCAACAAAGCATAGCTCCACCTACTCAGGAAGAGAATATAAATACAAATAATCAACAACCCAACGAGAGTAGTATTAAGGCAACTAAAGCGTTAGTGGAAAATAATATTGTTTTAGATAACATCATAAATAATACTCAACACGAAAGTAGCTTTTTATTAGAGCCCACCTTAGAAGAAGATCATCAAATAAAATCAGAGCAACAAAGCATAGCTTCACGTAATAATATAAATACAAATAATCAACAACACAACGAGAATAATATAGAAACTAAAGTGAGTGAAAATAATCCTAGCACTGGCTCTTCTATATGTAAAAAGCTAACACTATTTAGTTGTTTAATAGCAGCATTGTTAATTATTGTTGATGGCGAATTTTGCATCAACTGCAAAAGCAGTTTTTTTGAATGCAGAGACAAAAGCAGTTTTTTTGAATGCAAAGAGGGGTTCAAAGAGTTAGTTAGTCTAGAATTAGATGGTAAAGAATCTCCTGAAAAGGAGAATGAACATCTAAGTAAATGTAAATATATGTATGAGTTTGAAAAAAATGGGGTGGGGGTGATAGAAACCCTAAAAATAAAAAAAAAACAAGCAATAAGAGAAAAAAAGGAATATAAAAACAACAAACAAGCATATAGTCAAGATTGCTATGATTATGTTCAACAATGTTGTTACTTATGGCAAGCCGAACAGTCGCTAAGTACAAGTAGTGATATACGGCTTTCACATTATTATGACTTTTACGGCAAAATGGAACCCAAATATCTAGAAGAAATAAAAGTAGAACGATCACAAAAAACTGCACCTGCTAACAAAATTTTCAATGGCTGGAAAAAAACGTTAAAAAAAGAATATAAAGAGTTAATGGAAGAATGCCCTGAATACAAATTCATCAAAGAATATATGACTTTTAGAGGGGATAGATATACTTCGACTGCTATTTCCTATAACTGGAACAGAAAATATGCTGACCCTGAATATTATAAAGCAACTTGGACTTTAGAAGAAATCTACAAAGGAGTTGATATATACGGCTTTCCTACTTACTATAACTATAGACCTGCGTCGTCCTATACAGAACTTATATCTAGATATGTCGGAATTTATAATTTAGCTATACAGCTCAAATCTATTATTATTCATACTGCTATTGTTGAAGAAGGTCAAAGGAGTTTTTTTTTAATGAATGAATACTATAGTGACTATAGTGAGTATCTTCGTTTTATCTGTAAAACACCAATTAAAGAAAATTTTGTATTTCGTGTCTATAAAAAATATGCAAGTCTATTAAACCAATATAAATCCGCACTATATGATGTCGAAACTGAGTTAATTTTATATGAAATAGAATTATTAAGTGCGCTTCTAAAAGAAATAGAAAAGGACAAAATATATAATTATGTATTAGTGAGTATTGAAGATCTCGTAAAAAGTTTATTAAAGTTAGAAATTCAAATAGAAACAGAGGTGACTCAACCACTTGAGAAAAAACTATTCCAAAAAAATAGACTAAATGGCTTAAGGATCAAAATAGGAGAACTTACATCTGAAGTAGTAAGAAAGATAAGTGGTAAAAACAATATAAAAACAAATATTGAGGAATATAAATCCTTAAACAGAGATTCCCTTATAAAGTTTAAGAACTTCGAGGAAAAAGTACATTATTATGATAAAACCTTAGAATTCGTTAGAGTGATCTAAGTTATTTACTACTATTTCGTTGTCTTTAATTTATCTAGTTAGGAGATCTGTTTCTATAGTTTTGTTTTTGATAAGATTTAATAAATATATACTTGGTGCACAGATACTAACAATTACTGATCACAGGATTCTTTTTTCCCATTTACATGTGTCTTTCTTGGCTTGTTTTTTTAAACTATCTCTTTGTTTCTTTTGGGTTTGAAGCTGCTGGTGATGTCTTTATTTTTTGACGATTGTGCCTCAAACACAAGTCACTAGAAGAAGGCTTATTACCTCTTAAGTTGGCTCCACATTGAGGATATAAGACACCTCTTTATGACAACTCCCTTACATAAAGTTTAGTGTTTATTTTTTTGTCCGCTGTTTAATAACAATAGAAGCGTTCTTATCTGCGTTATCGGCATGGTGAGCATTAATACATATAATATAGGTTGACTCTTACAATTATTAGGGTGGAAGCTAAGACTTTGCACATTCCCAGGTTTATGATGAATACCTACTTTAAAGACTACTTTGTTTTTTTTTGCTTTGTTGGTTGCAGAGGCTTCTTCCAAATACCACCCCTTATCGAGTAGGCGTTTATTTAAGCATGCTTTACTCCTTGCTTTATTTTTTAACCATTATCTGTTCTACTCTTTCTTTGCCTTAGCTTTTTTTTATGAATGATTGCGAGTATAATAAACATTATGCTAATAGAACTAAACTAAAAATGTGATTGTATCAAAAGCACCCTAGTGCTTTAGCCTAGGTATCCTTTTACTAAAGTTAAATACTCCGCATTATACGTGAGACTAAAAATAATTGGTGTGCTTTTTGTGTTAAATTGTTTCTTAGAGCAACTCAGACATATTCTCGATACTTATACCTTTGCTGACATCCTACCATCACCAATGTAGTGTGATTAGAAGTCCAACAAAGCTTCTGAGATGCTATGCACCTTGCTTTTTTAGCCCAAAAGAAGTATGAAAAGACCCACTATAATTTTACTACCTATGAAAAGTCGTGTAACTCCATCTCACACTTAATAAACTTAAAAAGTTTCCAGAGTTAAATAAATGCTTCCTGAGTCATCTTTTCTTTTATTCTAAGGGCGACCACTCCATTTTTTAAAAAAATTTTGGTAAGTGTTATACCAATTAGAAATAGAATTCCGTAACAAAATACTCGGTATATCGAACAACCAAGGTGTTTTTTCCTTTATTTTATATTGAGAATATGTTTTATCTAAAGGAGGATCCTTATCTTCTTTAAATAATATAGCTCTTCTTTATCATCTATATTTTTTGCATTCCAAATATAACCTACACAGCCCATCGGTTGACTTAATATCTTTTTTTGACAAGGGTGGATTGAGCTTTTAAGCTAATTCCTGTGAGCATATTACGAATATAACATACCGTTGCAATAAAAACAAGCTTTAGCACTATGACAAGTAATCCTAGAGTAAGTACAGGAAAAATAGGCTCTCTTGACTCTGGGCTAAAGTAAGAGAGGTTACCTACGCATCTCTCTCAAAACATAGACTATAAGCTATGAAACATTGAACATAGCACATTATTCTACTGCCCCAAAGAATAAAGGGCTTCACGGTGCAGTATGTTCAAATACGTATATATAATTCTCTTTTTTGACATATTATACAAAAAGAATAATAGTGTGTTTAATTAAAAAACAATTCAAGAACTTTGATGTAATAGTTAAGTGTTTTATATATTGCAAATATGAATATGAAAAAACTAGTAAAATTCTTGAGTGCATCTCGTGATTATTTTATAAAACACATAGAATAAAAGCTAAATCTTCTAGTATAACCAATAAATTAATAGATGAAATATGCTCTGTAGTTCAGTTGAAACAGTCTCATAGATCTCAAATCCGATTTGTTTGTCCTAATAGAAAAAAAGAGTTAAATAATGACTATGCTATTAAAATAAATAGATTTAAGACTAGCATTTCTAACTTAATAAATCAAGGAACTGATGTTAACTCTATAAATGAATATAGGAAATAACTATTAGAGATGCTGTTATCTATAGGTTGTAAAAAAATCTTCGCACTATTAATAGAAAACCATGCTGATATTGAAATTATGGATGCTTCTAATAATACACTGTTAATGATATTATTATTTTTGTTATTAAAGAACGTGGAGGTGGTCTGCGTGAGCTTTTTAGTAAAAATGACCAATTAGACTTATTATTAACATACAAGCCTTTAATTAATGCAAGAAATATTTATAGTGAGACCCCATTATCAACAGCAATGAATGAACCTAACATAGATTTTAACGTAGTACAAAAATTATTGAACAATGGAACTGATATTCGTTGCTCAGGCGGACATAAGAATAAGCTATTACTATTAAGAAGCTCATTAATAAGGAATAGTTCTTAACAAATCTACTTATAGAGGAAATGGATAAAGAGGATAAAGCTGATTTAAAAACATTAATAAAAAGCGATAAAGAAAAAAAGCTGGAATAATTGAAGCAACAAATAACTAAGTATTAGATACTTAAATGCAAGTGAATCTAAGTTTAACTACAACAAAGAGCACACCATTATTAAATATATTTAAGTTATATTTGAAAAATGAATGTAGCAAATACTCTCGTAGAGAAACTCTCTAATTCCAATTCCAAAGCAGTTCTTGTTTTCTTATTATTATTTAAATATAATTGTGTTATGGCTTCTTTCTCAAATACTGACACTAAGCTTTATCCTATTTATGTTAGAGTTTCACAAAAGGTACTTAGTGAAAATGAAAGAACAATAACCAAAGGGGTAATTAAAGATTTAACAGCTGATAAATTGTATCTTTTCCCGTTACTTAAGCTTGAAAAAGAGATTGTTGATTTAGATTTTAATAGAGAAAAAAGGCTACGTACTGTAGATGCCCTTAAGTACTCAATTGGATTAACCAAAAGGTTTAAATTTATATTATTTTTTGATAAAAATAAGATTATTATCGACTTTTTAAGAGAAAGTGAGCAAAATCGTTTCCCTCTACTATCTATACCATGGGTAGGTCAATCTATTCATAGTAGCAAGCTACTACATAGTGAGATAAGTGACCATGATGACGTATTAGTAATGTTTAATGAAAATAGAGTGGGGTTTACTATTTATCACCGTCAAAAGCATATAAATGAATGTTGGTGTTATAGTTTATCTAATCAATTAGGTGAGGGTGAAGCACTTTATGCGACAAACCTATTGATATTTCTTAACTTTTTTACAAAAAATGAAAGTAACCAATTTACAAAGCTAGTTTACAATTATAATTTTTGCTATCCCGCTCCAAAAGCTAATATTATATTCAAGTTAATTAAAGGCACAAGGAGTGTATACATTACAACAGATAATATAGTTTTAAGGCAAAAAAGTTTAATGTCGAGGGAAACTTACCACAAAATAAAAAGCATCATAGATGCTAATAGCAAGCATTCTGAGACTATTAAATATTCTCCCCAAAAGAAGTTTTGTATCTTTTGTCATTTTGTAGTTCCTTTTTTATCTCTATATTTTTTAAGCAGTATAGCAATATTTTCTTATAATGGTTTTAGGAAAAATAATAACAACACTTAATTTTACCATCTGTATATTAACAAAAAACATAAAAGTCCTATTTTCTTCACTTGTAGACAAAATGGCTTTTTATATATTTGTACCTACATTAATGCAATAACTAGACCTACATTGTCTGTTTATAGATATCATTGTATTACTTTTGTAAGTATGCGAGAATAGCTCAGTTGGTAGAGCGCGACCTTGCCAAGGTCGAGGTCGCGGGTTCGAATCCCGTTTCTCGCTCAAACTAGCCCGGGTGGTGGAACTGGTAGACACGCAGGACTTAAAATCCTGTGGAATTATTCCGTGTGGGTTCGATCCCCACCCCGGGTACATATTATAAGTTATACTCGTTTTTTAAATCATAAAAGTGTAACTTACTATAAACTAAAATATATCAAACTACTGATGGTCAGCAACTATACCAACCCTAATGAAACAGGAATCAAGGGGGAACTTTTTGGATTACCTGTACGTTCAAATGAACCAAAAATTATATTTATCTCTGCTCCATGGGAAGCAACAGTTTCGGGTGGAACTGGCACTGCACTTGCTCCAGAGCATATATTAAAAAACTCTTATAAAATAGACCTCTATGACAAAAACTATCCTCAAGCATCACGCATAGGCATGAAGATGCTTCCAATCCCATATGGTTGGAAGCTAAAAAGTGATCAACTAAGGATTAAAACTTCATCATATATGCAGGAGATATCTGAAAGAGGAAGTAGTTTTACTAATCCTCAGATCACAAGATTAGTTGACCAATATAGCTGTGCTCTAAAAAACAGAATAAAAGACAAAGGAGTTATGCATATGAATGAAGGTAAGCTCGTAGGGCTTATTGGTGGAGAACATAGCTGTGCATTGGGTCTTATTGAAGCTTGTGCTGTTTTTCACAGAAGCTTTGGTATTTTGCAATTAGATGCTCACGCTGATCTGCATAGGGCTTATCAGGGATTTACTTATTCACATGGTTCTGTAATGTATAATGCGCTAAAACTAGACCAAGTTGCTAGAATTACTCAAGTAGGGCTACGTGACTATGGACAGGAAGAAGGAGAAATGATTGCAAACTCAAAAGGGAGAATACTATCATTTACAGAACAAGAATTTAGAAAAGCACTTTTTGGAGGAATTCTCTGGAAAGAACTATGCGAACAAATTATACGTACTCTTCCTGATAAAATATATTTAAGTATTGACATAACTGGCTTAGACTCATCACTTTGCCCAAGTACTGGAAGACCTGTTCCAGGAGGCCTAGGATTTTATGAAACACTATTTTTAATAGAACAAATCGTGGAATCTGGGAAACAAATCATTGCTTTTGACCTATCTGAGGTCTCTGTTAGTGAAGAAACTGATTGGGACGCACAAGTTGCTAGCCATCTTTTATATAGAGTTGGTATATTAATGGCGATTAGTCAAAAAAAGCTCTAAAGTCTTCGTTATGATGGTAGAATGGTATAATGCAACCATTACTTACGTTATAATTGGTAATATATTTATCGCAGTAACAATTTCTGCACTAGGAACGTTAGTTTTATTACAAAGAAATCCACTTTCTGGAGATGCTATAGCTCATGCTCAACTACCTGGAATTTGCTTTGGTTTCTTAATAGTAGGGAAAAAAGAAATCACTCCTATAATTATAGGAGCTACCGTATGTGGGCTTATTGCTTGCTTATTAATTGACTATATCCCCAAAAAAAGTAAAATAAAAAAAGATACTGCGACTTCTCTTGTTCTATCAATATTTTTCGGAGTAGGCCTACTATTAATATCTTTTATCCAAAATAGCAAAAATGTAGAGCAATCTGGTTTATACTCCTATCTTTTAGGTGATGCAGCTTCTATGCAAAAAATAGATATTTTAATTATTATATCACTGTCTGTAATAATTTTAACAATGTTAATCATACTTATGCGTTTATTTCATGCACTGCTTTTTGATGAATTTTTTATACAATCTATCGGATGGCCAGTAAATATAATAAGGCTGCTGCTAAATATATTTATTGTGTTAGCTATAGTGTTAGGGTCACAATCTATAGGACTAATTTTAATTAATGCTCTTTTAATAATCCCAGCAGCCCTTGCGCCTTTTTGGACTCAAAATTTCTATAGAAGATTCATAGTTGCAATTTTTTTTGCTATTTTATCAGCTATTATAGGCTCTCTACTATCTGCAAAATATAGTAGACTGCCAACAGGAGCCTCCATTGTATTATCAATATCTTTTTTCGCTTTTATTTCCTTTTTTCTAGCACCACAAAAAGGAGTACTTACTTTATGGAAGAAAAAAAACATCTATAAAAAAAAAGTTCTTGAGGAAAATCTACTCAAAAAACTCTACGAACTTCAAAAAGTGGAAAAAAATGCAGATTCAAATTATAGCTTAGAGGAATTACTGCTACACTACCCAATAAAGTTATCAAAAATGAAAAAAGTTCTTCAAAGGTTAAAAATAAAAGATGAGATGGCAACTTCAGATAACAAATGGAGAATGACAAAAAATGGTAGCTATCGTGGAGAAAAAATATTAGAGATGCATCTTTTATGGGAGGCTTACTTAATTCATTACATGAAAATTTCTCCAGATCATGTACATCAAGATGCAGAATCAATAGAGCATCTATTGACTCCTGAGCTCGCTTGCGAGCTCAGGAGTCTCCTAAAGTAGATTAAGCAAAAGCTAAGTAGCCAGCACTATTATTGTAAATAAATAAACTATGGCAAACTTGCATTATTACTTGCGTAACTTGTTTGTTTTAGTGGTTATCTGTTGGAGAAATGCTACATTTTGGACATTAATATATTCTTCTAAGTTACTGCCATAGTAGTAATAACACAGCCAAGATACTGTCACTACTAATAATATACATAATAATAGCCACCTTTTTTAAGACGAATTTTAGCTCTCTTCGCTCTTATAAGCTTAGCAATTTCATTTTGTTTACTTTTTTTTCAATTAGCGATAAGGCTGAAAGATCATCCTTACTTTCTTTGTAAATATCAGCACCTGCATTTAATAAAAGATCTACAATATCTGAACATATCTAGTAACCGCAAACATTAAAGCAGTCCATCCTTTTTTAGATTGAGCATCAACTTCAACCTCTTTTATTCTTAGAAAAATCCTTACTAAATCTTTACAGCTAAGCTCTGAGGCACGCATTAAAACTGTTTTGAGGGAAATATCAAGCCTACAATCAATAATAGTAGAATCTTTATGAACTAAGTCCTTTATGTTTTTTATTAACTTTTTTATTTTTTGTTTTTCCCTTAATATTGATGCCATATGTTTTTTTCATATTTCAGATTGAGAATCTTTTTATTCTATTTTTTCTAATATTTTTAATCTTCTAAAGAGATTGAATAGTTCTTTTTTCTCATAATCTAATAAATTAAATAGGTAATGAACATTTAATGCGTTATTAATAGTTCTTTCCTCATTGTTTGAATTTGTATTATTAGTTGCCAAAAGATTATTACACAATAAAAATCCAACCGTTATAGGAAAGCAACATATATACTTTAACTTCATAGTGCCGTTTTATTTTTATTGTAAAGATACTGGATTTCTCTTTGAGCAAAGAATACAACAATATTAATGGAAATTTAAATTACTTATACATCTCAGATGGTACGATTAGATTATTCAGCAAACTCAAACTAGAGATAAATAATTTTACTATATAGCTCTGAGCTGCACAGAACTACTCTTTTTCTTTAGCTATTGAGAGCTTCTAAGGGGACAGCTCCCTTTTTTTGACGCTTCTCTGCTAGCAACCAGAAGACCTCTTTATTGACTTCACATCCACATTAGATAGATAAGACTCCTCTTTACCACAACCTACTTACATAAGTTTAGTATTAATTTTATTTCCAGAGGTTAATTAACAATGGAAGCTTTCTTATCTTAGGTTATCCCTACTTACAAATTGGTATATGAAAATACAGTTTAGCTTTTAGGATTACCTACACTGTGGAGTGAATACTTAGAATATTCCTAGGTATTACGATAGATCAATCTATTTTAAAAACTACTTTGTTTATTTTTTGCTTGGTAGGTGCTAAAAGCTTCTTCCGAATGCTAGCACTATCGAGTAGCGTTTATTTAAGCCTACCTTACTCCTCGCTTTTTTATTTTTTCTACCATTTCTTTGCTTTAGCTTGTTTTGTCCTTAAATCCTCATTAGATTATTTGAGATCAACTATGTTGGGCTTGCTTGGTAACGAAAATTTCCCCTTATATTTGCTATATCTCTTTGGTTAGTTTAAGAAATAATAATCTTTGTTTTGAGTATTTATTTTGCTTACTTTTTTTGACTTGAAAGTTTTTTTGAAAGCTACTTAGGAGAGGTTCTAAAATAATTTTATTATTTTTTCTTCTTTCTATAATCAAAAAATACCTCACTATTATAACAGTTTATAAGGTTTTACTTCTCACTCTATCTATAGTATATTTTTCGATAGCAATCTTTTTTTTGCTTTTTAAAAATGCTAGTCGTTCGGCTATTGTTTGCTTTGAGCTTGGATTTCATAACAAAAAGAAATTTTGGGACTCATTAGCCCTCTTTTTTTATGTCAATAGAGTTTGCCTTTCTCTATGAGATGATTTTTAACATTAAGATAGGCTATATTATTAGTTTTACTACTTAATAAAAAGTAGTATTACCCAAATGAACCTAAAATAACTTCATGGTTAGAATGTAGTTCTTGAGCCATCTTTTCTTTTGTTCTGCGAATGAAGACAACGTTTTTTGAAAAAGTTTTGGTAAGCGTTATACCAATGCAGGGAAACTACTTTGTTAAGATTCTCCCAACACCAGAAAGACAAGCTGTTTTCCCTTTTGGTTTTTACTGGGAAGTAGTTTGAGGCAGGAGAGGATATTTGCATTACGGCAGCTAATCTAGCTTTTTTCACTTCATCTATATTTTTGTCATTATAAATATAGAAACCCAAACCTATCGGTTGACTTAATATATTTTTTTACCCATGTCTGGGTTAAGCTTTTAAGCAAATCCCTGTGGATAGACTACAGATACAGCGATTATTTTCAGAATAAAAATCCTATTCAACAAAACATAGGTCAAATGAGGCATATGTGAGAGGGGAAAGCTAAAGCACAGGAGATTACCTACACTTTTTTATCAAATGTGGACAATTAATTATACAATAATAATATACCCAAAAAAATTCATGAATATTGCATTATGAAAAAAACACCCAAATTAATATGCTTTTGCAAAAATTACACGGCCAATAGATTTATTACCAGAATAAATGCAACTACCTTGATTTGATTTATAACCTAATGGAAGACAACGTATGGAGGCTCCTGTTTCTTTTTTTATTTTTTTTTCTGTATCAGTAGTACCATCCCAGTGTGCTAGGATAAATCCTGGTTTTGGTTTTTTTAATTGTTCAATAAATTCTGAGTAATTATCAATTTTTCTAGTATTTGATTTTTGAAATAGCTCCGCCTTTTTATATAACCTATCTTGTATTTTTTCTAATAAAGTAGGTAAGTAGCCTACAATGCTATTTATTGAAATAAATTCTTTGAATCCAGTATCCCTAAAAGATAGCTCTACTTGTTTTTTCTCAAGATCTCTTTCTCCCAAAACTATCCTAAGTGGGACTCCTTGTAGCTCATATTCATTAATTTTCCACCCAAGACTATGATGAGTTCTCTGATCTATATGAACCCTAATACCAACTGCTCTAAGACTATCTGCAATATTGTGAGTATTCTCTAAAACTTGCTTGTTTTTCCCATCAGGCTTATTTTTCAAAATAGGTAGTAGTACTACTTGCTGAGGTGCTATTTTGGGAGGAAGAATTAATCCCTTTTTATCACTATGGGTCATAATTACAGCTCCTATAAGCCTAGTAGTAACTCCCCATGATGTACCCCAAACATATTTGCGTTTATTTTCTTCGTCACTAAACTGAACATCAAATGCTTTTGCAAAATTTTGCCCCAAAAAATGAGAGGTGCCTAGTTGAAGCGCCTTACCATCCTGCATAACTCCTTCTAATGTATATGTATACTTGGCTCCTGCAAAACGCTCATATGAGCTTTTAACACCAAGAATCATTGGTATTGCCAGCTCTTTTCTAATAAAGTCTGCATAAAGATGTTGCATTTCAACTGCTTTATTATTTGCTTCCTCTGAGGTTGTGTGTGCGGTATGCCCCTCTTGCCATAAAATTTCAGTGGTACGTAAAAAAGGACGAGTACGCATCTCCCAACGAACTACATTTGCCCACTGATTTAGCACTATTGGTAGATCTCTGTAAGAGGCTATCCATTTTTTGTATGTTGCCCAAATTAAGCTCTCTGAAGTAGGACGAATTATCAATTGCTCCTCCAACTTAGAGTCAGGATCTGGTATTAATTTACCTCCACTTTGCTTTGTTGTTAACCGAGAATGCGTAACAACTGCACACTCTTTAGCAAAGCCTTCTACATGCTCAGCTTCCTTACTTAAGTAAGAAACGGGAAGTAATAACGGGAAGTAAACATTTTGAGTTCCCAACTTTTTGAACCTAATATCTAGACTATTACGTATATTTTCCCATATTGAATATCCATACGGACGAAAAATTGTTGTGCCTCTGACAGGCCCATCTTCTATAAGTTTTGCACTACGAACAAGCGCATTATACCAAGCAGAAAAATCACTATCTTTATCTGGCAACATATTATTTCTTCCTTATTAAAAAGTAATATTAACTTTTTTTAGAGTTAGATTCTTTGGTTTCCTCTTTTTGATTTTTATCTTTTTTCTCTAAAGATTTAATAACCTCTACTTTAGCAACAGTAAAAGGATTAATTCTTTCTTCCAGCGAAGTGAAAACTATCTTCTTTTTCTTATCATCCTGCTTCTTCCATTCTTTGTACTGTTGTTCTGCAGCTTTTTTGGTAATAGCTCCTTTACGTAACCCAATTTCCAAATGCCTACGCAACAATAATCCTTGAGAGGATAGAATTTGACGAACAGTCTCTGTGGGTTGTGCTCCTTTGTCCAACCATGAGAGTATTGCATCATCATTTAGCTTAACTTGAGCTGGATTGCTATTTGGATTGTAACTACCTACTCTCTCTATTCTCTTACCATCACGAGGTGCACGCTGATCTGCAATTACAATTGTGTAATGAGCTAATTTTTTACGCCCCCTTCGTGCTAATCTAATTTTTACCGCCATCTTGTATAAAATATATTTCCGATATATAAGCAATTATAGACATATTTCATAATAATGCTTACTGGAATGATATGGCAAATTTAACGATTTTTAATTTAAAAACGAACTGATGCATCACTACATAATATATCCTTGTTCAATGTATGGTTGAATGAATTAATCAGATTTTTGTTTTTGCATTTTGAGCTCAGGATATTAACTCACATCGTGCTATGAGGAATTCTTTTTTTTAATAGAAATTATTTAACCTTACTGCCTAAACTTAACGTTTTTTGTTTCTTATGGTATTTTTTAGAAAGATCACTATAGTTTTATTACT
>PJEL010003702.1_pt1 | contig 12911 bp, 9 predicted proteins | sample 1853271 | NCBI WGS metagenome assembly PJEL01 (sample SAMN08108733, study PRJNA415343) | Invertebrate metagenome, whole genome shotgun sequencing project. | host: Globobulimina | place: Sweden: Gullmar Fjord | collected 2015-08 | reverse complement strand
TTGATCAATACAATTACCCGTATTATATTGCTGATACTCGCGCTTAAAAAAGCAAACATGAATTAATATTTTACTAATATGAAGATAATATCTTTGTCAATATATGTAAAATTAAGGAAACAACGAGAATAATTAAGAACCTGTTTATTTTAACAGTAAACAGAGTTATATTCAATAGTTGAAAATTATCAATGGTTATATTTCAGGTCCGGAAAAACAAAATCACCGATTGGTAATTGTAAACATGATTTCAGAGTAAGTTGCCGTATTTTTATGATCTCAGAGAATAATCTTTAGCATATTGTCATGAATGGACATGGCTGAAATTCAGTGATAAAATTTAATTGCAATCTGGAAAAACATAACCCTCCGTAAGAAGGGAAGCAAAAGATGGCCCGGTTTCTTGATATATTAAGACAACGAACGCATGATGAAACACCAGAGGATTTAAAGCTTGTCAAAAAGGCTGAAGTGGATGTTGCAGAAGAATTATTGAAAGACCGGGTCCCTGCCGTTGAAATTCAAACCTTGCTGACACAGATCAATATTAATCTTTACCAACGGGTCCAGGACATTATTATCAGGGAGCTTAGCGAGGAAGGGTGGGGGAGGCCGCCTGTTGAATTTGGCATGATAGTAATGGGGTCAGGAGGGAGAGGTGAGAGCTTTCTGTTTCCTGATCAGGATAACGGCTTTATCCTTGCAGATTATCCTGACAGACAGCACTCTGCTGTAGATTCATATTTCATTGAAGTTGCTGATCGAATGAGTTTAATGCTTGATGCTGTCGGTATACCCCGCTGCCGGGGATATGTTATGGCAATTAATCCCACATGGAGGAAAAGCCTGGCACAATGGTACTTGCAGATCAATAACTGGCTTGAAAAGCCGGATCTGACCACCCTGAGATATGTCGATATTTTCTTTGATTATCAGCACGTCTCCGGCCGAGAAGACCTTGCCCTGCATCTCCGCAAACATGTAACCGGTATGATTAAACATAACCATGTGTTTCTGAGAGAGATGGAGCTGGTTCAACAGGACCACGGAGTTGCACTGTCCAAATTCGGGAAACTGATTTTAGAACAGGAACCTCCTTATAAAGGTAAGATAAATTTAAAGTATCAGGGGCTTCTTCCTCTTGTGGAGTCCGTTAGACTGCTCGCCCTTCGGGAGGGAGTAAATGAGACCTCAACGATTGGAAGGATCGAAACGCTGTATAGTTCGGGAATAATAAGTTGGGATGAAATGGACTCATTGAATAATGCATTTCAAAACCTTACGTTATTTGTCCTTCGTCAGCAGGTCCGGGACTTCAAGGATGAATTACAGGTAAGTACGTTTATTTCCCCTGACACATTTTCAGGGAGTGAAAGAGATGCCTTGATAGACTCCCTACGTGCTATAAATGAATTGCGCAGCCGGGTGTATTCCGAGTTTACAGGGGATGTTTTTTGATCAGGCATTGTCAGGCACTGTTTGTATGCTGATGTCATGAATAATCTGGTAAATTTGAAGAACCGGCGGATGAGAAACAAATGTTAATACTATCCCGGAATTTGCTATTATATACCTTCAGTTGGATTTAGATAAAAATGGGTAAAAAGAAAAAACGACATAAGTCATTGCAGGAGAAACCGCTTTCCGGGGAGGAAACTTTACCTCTTGAAAAAACAGGAGGCCGGACTAAAAAGAAACGGCAGGCGGTGATGAAAACACGGGAGAAGCCGAATTTGCCTTTAACGGCATTGGCTGGAGCCGGTTTGCTTCTGACGGCCTATCTTGTTATGACTTCCTGGTTAGGGCAGGCCCCTCTGTATTGCGATGAGGGAAGCACATGTGACATAGTCCAGCAGAGCCGATGGGGTACCTTTATGGGTTTGCCAATTGCGTTCCTGGGTTTCCTGACCTACTCTGCCTTGTTCTTTGTAGGATTAAAGGTGCGCGGAACCGCTACTCACTGGAAGTCTGCCTGGACAGTCTCACTGCTCGGTCTTGGATACAGTGTTTATCTTAATGCTATTTCTCTACTGGTGATTGAAGCGATGTGTATCTACTGTCTTGCTTCGCTTTCGATCATGGCAGTCACTTTCATAATTATGACTATTCAGCGTCCTGTGGGTCTTCCTGATTTTAAGTTTAAAACCTGGGCAATAGAGGCGATTGTAGTGGTACTCGTAATTGTCGGTGGAATGCACCTGCACTACAGTGGCATTTTTGATCCTATGGCCGGGCCCGAAGAGCCCTATCTGAAAGGACTCGCTGAACATCTCACCACTGAAGAAGCAGTTATGTATGGCGCTTTCTGGTGACCGGCTTGCGTGGAACAGAAGGATCTGTTCGAGGCATCGGCTGACAGACTGCCCTATGTGGAATGCTCCCCACAGGGCCGTTCAGGACCGAAGGCATCTGCCTGCATCAAAAATAAAGTTAAAAGTTATCCGACATGGTTGATCAGGGGGCAAAGGTATACAGGAGTATTGCATCCCGATCGTTTGGCCAGGCTTTCCGGTTATCCTGAAATTAAATGACTCGGGATTGAGAGAAGGTCAACTTTTCGGCAAAGTAAAAATAAACGTTGCTCCTTCATCCCTTCTGCTCTTCACCCAGATCATTCCCCCATGGTGCTCGATAATTCTCTGACAGATAGACAGTCCAAGTCCGCTTCCCATCGGCTTCCCCCTTGTCCTGTCTTTAATCTGATGAAACTTGTCAAAGATCTTCTTTTGTTCAAGCGGAGGTATGCCCGGACCGTTGTCGGTCACCTCTACCCTTGCAGCGCCATTGTCGGTCAGCAGACTCACTTTTACCAGCCCGCTCCCCATTTCACAAAACTTGACCGCATTTGAGAGCAGGTTGATGACAACCTGCACTACCCTGTCGCGGTCAACTTTTACCATAACCGGGGAGGACGGCAGTTCCTTTTCTAGTGAAACGTACTTTTCAATAAATAATTGATTGGTTGTGACGAGTCCTTCTTCGATCAGATCACGGAGGTCTATCTGCTCCAATGTCCAATCTGCAGTTTCTGCTTCAATCTTGGCCACATCAAGGACCTGGTTAATAAGCCGGGTTAGCCTTTCTGATTCCTTTACAACGTTCTCCAGAAACTGCTGCCGTTTTTCCCTGTTCAACTCAGGATTATCGCGTAGTATCTCTGTTAATGCACGAATTGCTGTGAGGGGTGTGCGAAGTTCGTGGCTTACAATTGAAACGAACTCATCTTTCATCCTGTCCAGTTCCTTGAGACGCTCGTTTGCTTCCTTAAGCTCTTTTGACGCGGCTTCCAGTTCAAGCGACTTTTGCTCCAGCCTGTGGCTGTATTCTATTATTTGTGAGGTCTCATCGAGTATCTTCATGAGGCCTTCCATGCTGAGGTCCTCTCCCTTGACTACGGATGAAACCATGACACGTGCTGATGCTGCGCCTATAGCACCGGAAAGCTCCCGCTCGGCAAAATCTACCAGGTCGGCGTCAGCTTGAGCATTGATGTCGAGTTTGATATTACGGTTACGTTCAAATTCAGAAAACGCTTTTTCAGCGCGGATAGGACCAACGAGCCGGACTACCAGGTCCTTTATTTCTGCCACAGATGATGTGCCGCTCCACAAGCGTGCATCTCTTATCTCAATACCCTGTTTGGACACATCAACAAAAAGCTTGGCCTGAAGCTGTTCAAAAGCACTCTGTCGGTCAAACAATGAAACACTTACGAGAAAACCTATATTAATCAGCATGCTCCAGAAAACGGAATGCGTGAGAGGGTCGAACATATCCATCCCGAATAGAGCATAGGGAGCAAGAAGTGTGATGCCGAATGGGCCATCATTTATAAAGGAGAGTGAAATCCAGCCGGATTTGGCCAGTGAAGGCAACAATAGAGTATAAGTCCAGATTACAAATCCTCCAAGGAGACCTGCAAATGCTCCTTTCTTGCTTGCCCCTTTCCAGTATATTCCTATAAGAATCGCAGGAGCAAACTGTGCTGCTGCAGCAAATGACATAAGACCGATAGTAACAAGTGCATATGATTCACCTATGAAATGGAAAAACAGATAACCCAGAAGAAGCACTCCAATGATACTGCCGCGTCGAATTGCAATGAGTGTACGGCTCAGGTCTTCTGACTTCGGTGTCCTGATGCGTAATAAAATAGGGACAACCAGGTCATTGCAGAGCATAGTCGACAATGCAATCGTCGCGACAATGACCATGCCTGTAGCAGCAGACAGCCCCCCCAGCAATACAAACAGGGCCAGCCATTTCTGGTTGTGAATGAGCGGCAGAGTCAGTACAAAGGTGTCGGGATCAACAACTCCTTCGCTGAAATGCAGCAGTCCTGCAAAGGCGATAGGAATCACAAAAAGATTTATAGCCAGCAGATAAAGGGGGAATAGCCATGTTGCCTTTCTCAGATGCTCCTCATTTACATTTTCAACTACCAGCACCTGGAACTGCCTTGGGAGAAACATAATCGCCATCATGGACAGGAACGTCAGTGTGAACCATGAAGTATATTCACCTGTTATGGCATCCATTGTGATGAGTCGTTTAAGCTCAGGGTTTTCCATGGCATTTTTAAAGAGGTCGGCAGGTCCATTGAAGAGGGAATAGGTAACAAAAATACCAACTGATGTAAAAGCGAGCAGCTTCACCACTGATTCAAAGGCAATTGCCGCAACCATCCCTTCATGTCTTTCTGTAGCGTCAATATGGCGGGTGCCGAAAAGAATGGAAAAAACCGCCATCATCATTGCCGCATACAGTGCAGTATCTTTCCATATTGAAGTGTCTGATACTATAACTGAAGCGGATACTGGAAACATATTGATTACATTAAAACTTGTGGATACAGCTTTTAATTGAAGAGATATATAAGGCATGATACCGACAACAGCTATAATCGTAACGAGCCCTCCTATAAGAGAACTCTTGCCGTAACGGGATGCGATAAAGTCCGCAATTGTAGTTACGCGGTGTATCTTTGAAATCCGGATGATTTTGCGCAGCACTGTACACCAGAGAGTAGCGACCAGGGTCGGCCCGAGGTAAATCGGTAAAAAGCCTACTCCTGTCTGAGCAGCTCGGCCGACACTTCCGTAGAAGGTCCACGCTGTGCAGTAAACGGCAATAGAAAGTGTGTAGATATAGGGGTTGCTGATTATCGACCGCCCTGCATCAGACCGTTTGTCGCCGTAATAGGCGATTGCAAACAGTAGTGTTAAATAGCAAAAGGCGATGAGCAGTATGAACCATTCCTGTAACATATCAGACGGTATCTTTCTGTCCAGGTCTTTGTTCATCGGTTCTGGATGGCTTGCGTCTTTCCATTACAACAGCTGCCAGTCCGATGAATAGTATCCAGAATACAAAGAGGTATAAATAGAGTGCGGGTATGCCGAACCATAAAACGGTCCTGTTGAAGATAGAGAGCAAAGGATAATTTATTGCCATGAGTCCTATTAACAAAAGCCAGATTAAGCGTTCGCCCTGTCTTTTTGTTACTGACATATTTACCTCTTCAGATTATCCCGTTGTCGGAATGTTAATTGTAACCTTTAAAACTGTGCCTGCTGTTTTCTTATCGCAAACATCTTTTCAGAAGCTTCAAGCGCTTCACCCAGGGTTGTTATTCCCCTCTCATCCAGAAGGTCCAGGAGCCGCAAAAATATCTGCGCGGTTACCATAGAGTCACCCAGTGCTGTATGGCGTCCTACAACCTCTACTCCCAGCCGGTCAGCTATTGCGCTTAATGTGTGATCTTCAGCGTGGCTGTGCACGAAGACTGAGAGCAGCAGTGTGTCAAGTACGGGATTATGAAATTTCAATCCGGACTCCTCTTCCTTCAGCCTCATAAACTTCATATCAAAGGCAGCGTTATGTGCAACAAGCACGGCATCACCGGCGAATGCCTTGAACTGTGGCAATACGATACTGATTGGAGGCTTATCTTTGACCATTTCTTCTTTAATTCCGTGAAAACGGTAAGAACTCTCTGGGATGGACCGATGGGGATTGACCAGACGCTGGAATGTTTCTCCGCTTATAATCCTCTGGTTAATTATACTGACCCCTGCAATTGATATTATTTCATCTCCCTGAGAAGGTTGCAACCCGGTTGTTTCCGTATCGAATGCAACATAGGTAAGACTGGAAAGAGGGAGGTTGACAATGCTGCTTATGTCCTCTTGCTCCTCGATTTGTTCAAAATCGTAAAACTCCGGACGTTCCGGTAATTTTTCTTCAGGCTTCTCCCATTGCCTTATTGAACCAGGTAACGGGACTCTAAGCATGGCAAACCCTTTTCGTTTGTGCTGAAGACTCCAGACATCACTGTCATGACGGTCAAGTATGTCTTTTACCCGGACAGATCCTATACTTTCCGTAAGAACCTGATCGAGCCATTCTTCGATCACCGGTTCAGGTATATGTACTCCTTCCCATATAAAATCAAGATATACACGCTTGTCACCAAGCAATGCCTCAATGTCTATCTCTGAAACACCTCTTAATGACTGGATGCGATTAGCAAAGAATTCCATAACAAGCATAATAGAATGGCTGTCGATGTGGAGCCATAGGGGGACTCCTGTTATGGTTACTGTCGGTCCGCCGGTCTTTTCCAGTCGAAGGGCCATACCGTTGATAAGATCAGAGGAATATATATCAGATAATATCCATTGACTGGTAAACAGAGAACGGCATTCTTTTGCAATAGATTCAAATCGGTTTGTCAGTATCAGGCTCTGCTGGGCAATAACGTTTTCAAAAGAACTGCGCATGTCAGGCAGCATTTTGGGATAGAGCTGCAGGTTTTCTGCTGCAGCACGCAGGCTGGCCAGAGGGGACCTCAGTTGGTCCACGACAGAACGAAGGAGATTGTCCCTGCGTTCGACCACATCAATTTTGTAGGTCACATCATCAAAGGTTATCACAAATACCGGCCGGCCTTTGCTCTTTGACTGTATCAGGCTCATTTTACACTGAAGAAGTGAGCCCTCATTTACTGTAGCGATCACGAACTGTGCATCGATCTCTTTTTTACGGTCTGAAGCATGACGGTGCAGCAGCATTTCGAGTGTATGTTCAATAGGGGCCCTTGTGCAGATACTATACAATGATCGTCTTAAAGCGAGCGCTTCATTATTTTTGAACAGCCGCTGGGCAGCGGGATTGTATAACAGAATCTTCCCCTCCATATCGCATACAACAACACCTTCACGGACTTCCCTCAGTATAGTTTCAAGCCATGCCTTTTTCTGCTCCATCTCAGCAGCGCCAGAAGCTAGGGCCATGGCAATTTCACGTTTGGCCTTGTCAAGCGCGTCACCGAGTTTCTGAATGTTATCCGGGGTATTGCCATACATATGTGATTCAGGCAATTCAAGCTTGTGGGCGGGATTTGTAGTGGCCATGATTTCAGACCCATGGGACAGGGCATCCATTGGCAAAAAGACAAGCTTGTCAATTATTGCCCAGCAGACTCCCAGTATCATTGTAATGACAGTGACAGCGCCTCCAAAATACAGTATTAACCTGGATGTGAGATCAGGATTTTCATAAATAGAAGTGATCTGCCATATGCTGATTCCGAAAAGAAGGCATTCGAGGATTATTATGCCTGCTAACATACTCCAGTATTTTGCTCGATTACTCATAATACAGAGTTCTCCTGACAATGCCCCTGATTGTTAAAAGAATAAATGTTTGTTTTAAAAGAAGGGCCTGGCATTGCATCCCTTTAATTATGCTGGATTCTCCAGAATAGTCCTTACTTTAATTACCAGTTCCTGTGTGGCAAACGGCTTGGTAACGTAGTCATCAGCACCCAATGCAAGACCTTTTTCCTGGTCAACTTCCCGTCCTTTTGCTGTAAGCATTATGATTTTTATCTCTTTCCACTCCGGATTGGTACGGATTACCTGGCATACTTCGAAGCCGTCTCGTTTGGGCATCATTACATCCAGCAATATCAGGTCCGGTAATTGTTCCTGAATGGCCGTTAATGCCTCATCTCCATCTGTTGCGGTATGTACAACGTATCCCTCCTGTTCCATTAGAAATTCCAGTGAAAGAAGAATACTTGGTTCGTCATCAACAACCAGAACTCTTTTCGACATTTGTTTCCTTCCATGTGATAGTAGGGCGGGTTTAAAACCCGCCCCTACATTAAGTTTATCATAATAAAATCATGAGGGCGAGTGCATAGTTAGAGTAACCCATTTATTATCCACAAACTTTTCCTTAAGCATCAGGCCTTCTTGTTTCATTGCATTTATTACACTATCTTCCTGACCGATCAGCATGCCTGACAGTAAGGCAGTTCCTCCAATAGTCAGACTCGATGCTATATCGTGTGCAATTCCTGTTAATATATCTGCAAGGAGATTTGCTGTGATAAAGCTAAATTGTCCTGCAGCAGCAGAGATGTCTCCCTGTCTTATATTAATATTCTTCAGATCGTTCAGTTCAGCATTATACATAGCAGCCTCAACCGCGAGGGGATCTGTATCAACGCACTCAGCACGCCCGAATCCAAGCTTCAGGGCCCCTATTGCAAGAATCCCTGTGCCGGTGCCTATATCAAGCAGGCTGTTGCCCTGGTAGCTGCACGCGTATTTTTCAAGTATCTCAAGGCACCTCAGAGTAGTCTCATGATAACCTGTGCCAAAGGCCCTTCCAGGATCAATCGTGATGATTGTTCGTTCTGTCTCATGATTTAGCCATGAAGGCACGATGACTATGGTCTCTCCGACTTCTATCGGGGAGAAGTTCTTTTTCCATTCTTCGTTCCAGTCTTTATCAGGCAGGGTTGAAGACTCCAGCGAAATATAAGGGTCCAGACCGGAAGCCTTTAATACAGATTTAAATTTGTGGAGTTCATTATATATATTGCGTACATCTTTTTTGTCATCAAAATATGCAATGATGGATTTGTCATTTTCGACAAAACCGAGAGTGCCAAGAGCAGATAATTTGCCGATAACGGCCTCTCTGGCATCATCAGAAACATGGATTGTTAATTCGTGGTATTGCATTTTAATAAATAGATTTTTACGCTGAGGAGGTATCCTCATTTGTTTTTTTTCTGGGAACTCTTTTCCCAAGAATATCGGCTTTGACCTCATTCATTGTGTATATATCATCATAATATTTGTCAGGGCTAATTTCCTGATTTGTGGCTTTTTGCATATACTCCAATGTCTGATTAAGCATGGCCTTGTATATTGTTTCACTTGCATAATACGAAGGGAAATCGATAATGAATTCCTTTATTGTCTGATAAAGTCTGTCATGGTTGAGTTCAATAAAGTGATAACCGTTATACGTAACAATAATATCACCCTCAAAGCTGGACCACAACTTGGCGAATATGCTGAAATGGGCCTCCGTAAGCCTGTCCACGTCTTTTAAAACGAGGAGATCAAACTCTGAAAAGTCTTCAAAATATAGAGGGCCTTCCAGCAGGTTATTGCACGGAATAACGCAGAGGTTGCTGGAACTCAATTCAAAATCCGCTCCATTTAGAATTCTGTTCAAGACAAAGTGGGCAAAAGTCTGATCATTGTATCTTATTGCAATGCGCCGGGTAGCCTTGCTGTCCATTTTTCGGAACGCATCAAATAAATAACTGAAATGAATCTCTTTAGGAAAACTCTTTTCAACCTTTTCAAAAGATGATGGCAAAGATGTCCGTCCTAGTTTTCCGGGGATTTCGTATTCTGTCAATACATGATTTGCTTCGGTTATTATCTCTTCAATAATGCCTGACATTCTTCTCTCCTTCATGCCTTTTCCTGCCAGTCTCTTTACCAGGGCAGATCCTGATTTCTTGTCTTTTTCGACAATCACATTGATAATGAGAAACAGCAGCGAGGCTATGGAAGCAAATCTCAGGTTATTACTGGTTAGTGATAGCTTGACACTGTCGGAAAGCACGTAGTAAGGATGCAATGTCTGGTATGCAATAATATACCCATCAAATAGTTCAGTAAACGATTCCTTGTTTTTATTAAAGAACCTGTAATTCAGACTGATCATGTCCGTTCCAAACAGGAGTCTTTCATAGCGCCTGGAAATTTCTGAATAGAAGGCGCCTGGACCGCTGTAATAATCATCTAAAAGCCCGTCGCTGTTCTTTACCAGACTTTCAAGCCCGACCGTTTCATATGAAAGCATGGCTTTAGCTTTGCCGTCTTTATCGGTGTAGCCGAAAGAAGTGGTGAGGTGGTGCAGAACAACAGCTTCGAGTATATTGAAGACTTCATAGTTCTGCATCGATGAATGTGACTGGATAAGTTGCTTCTTCAGGTACTTCTTTGCCACGTCCTTGACCGAATCAATGCCCAGCAGGGAAATGGCATAGTCCAGGTCAATCTCAATGGCATTCGGATCAGCATCTGGCCCTGCTGCCTTTATTAGTATTTCATGCTGCAAGGTCCCCTGTTCATACTGTTTCTTGACGACCGTATCAGCTTCTTTCCCGTCCTCCTGCTCAATTTCATTATCACTGGTTTCGATCTCATCAGTGCCGCTTTCCTGATGGATAATATCTTTTAGCCTGTTTATGTCAATTACCGGCATGTCCAGTTCAACCAGTAACTCCATGAGGGTATGGAAAGAACTGTCGTCCTGATAACCGGCCAGTTTATCTTCCATCATTCCGTGATAAGGGTCGACTGGAGATTCCTGGAGAAACCTGAGATGCGTGGCAACAGAGCTGAAGTCTTTCAATGGATTATTCAGTTTAAGGCCAAGTTGTTTATCTGTCTGCCAGACAACAGTGGCCCGGAGCCCTTCTTCTGTAAGAGGAATAACCACTTCGTTGACGGTTATTTCATCTTCGGTGCTTTTCTTTATCCTTGCTCCCCCTCGGCTGATATCAGTTACTACTCCGATGTCTCCGATAGCAATTTCACGGACCTGATATCTTAAATCATGTCTGCGGTTAAGAATGTCCTGAGATGTATTTTCATTGTTTTCATTCATTTGGAACTTCTTTCAGCTTTGGGCCATAATAAGCAATACAAACTCCTGGGGCAAAATCGCACGAGTTGGCTTCCTGCATCTCTTGCTCAAAACGCTCAGGGTAAGGGGCTTCCAGCAGGCGTCCCGGGGTTACATAGGGGAATATTTCATCATAACGTTTTGTTTCAGTAGCGCTGACGCGTCTATGAATATGAGAACGGGTCAGTTTTTCTGTACGGTCCAGCCCTGAGGCGGCCAGGAGTTCGGCCACTGTTTTTACTGTTTCCCTGTGAAAGTTGGCAACGCGCTTCTCTTTATCTGCAACAACCAGTCCTTTTGTGAGCGCAGGATTTTGAGTCGCAATGCCTGTTGGGCAGCTATTTTGATTACATTCCAGGGCCTGAATGCATCCCAGGGCAAGCATCATTCCTCTGGCACTGTTGCAAATGTCCGCGCCCAACGCTATGTTTTTTATAAGATGAAACCCTGACAGGATTTTCCCGCCCGCAATTACCTTTATATCTTTTTTTAGATCGAATCCGGTCAAGCAGTCAACGACAAAAGCAAGCCCGTCTCTCAAGGGCACTCCTACGGAATTTGAATATTCCAAAGGCGCTGCGCCTGTGCCCCCTTCTCCGCCATCTACTGTAATGAAATCCGGCTTGATGTTTGTTTCAACCATAGCCTTGCAAATAGCTACAAACTCACTGCGCCTCCCCAGGCATAACTTGAACCCAATTGGTTTGCCTCCGGAGAGGTCCCTCAGTTTCCGGATAAAGTGGACCATTTCGATTGGATTCGAAAATGTGCTGTGTGCAGGCGGTGAATCAACCTGGGTATTTGCTTCAACCCCTCTGATGGCCGCGATTTCAGTAGAGTTTTTCACTGCTGGAAGAATACCGCCATGTCCTGGTTTTGCCCCCTGGGACAGCTTCAGTTCAATCATCTTAACCTGCTCAAGGGTCGCCTTTTCCCTGAATAATTTTTCGGAGAAATTTCCGTCCTTTGTTCTGCAGCCGAAATAGCCGGTCCCTACCTGCCAGATAATGTCGCCGCCCTTTTCCAGGTGATAGGGGCTGATTCCGCCTTCACCAGTGTTATGAGCAAAATCACCGATCAGTGCCCCGCCATTTAATGCCAATATCGCATTTTTACTCAGTGCCCCGAAGCTCATTGCCGAGATGTTGAATATGCTCGCATCATATGGCTTTTTGCAGTCCGGACCACCAACGGTAATCCTAAGGTCATGGTTTGAGTTGCTTATTTGTGTAGCTGTCAGTGAATGGTCCATCCACTCATAACCAACCCGGTAGACATCCACCCGTGTACCAAAGGGAACAGTATCAAGCGTTTTTTTCGCCCTCTGGTAAACTACTGAACGGAACATGCGGTTGATAGGGACACCCTCAATGTCAGACTCAACAAAGTACTGATGCAAAGGAGGACGAAGCATCTCCATTATCCACCTGCCGCGGCCGATGACCGGGAAATTGCGCCAGAGCGTGTGTCTGGTCTGCAACATATCATATATACCGCACATGATCAGGGGAATGATGATTGTAAGCAGCCATAAGAAGGGGAGCCAGAAATATGCAGTTATGATTACTGCGATTAAGCTTGCTATGGAGTAATGGATGAATTTGTTGCGCATAGAGTGTTCCGGTTCTATTAAACGACTGCCATTTTTCTTTTCCGTATATGTTGGACATATCATAATAAATAGTAGGTATATAATGATACGGTGGAAAGCGATTCTTAATAGTGGTTATGGAATACTCCAGGAGCGTATTGCCACATAACTTCACGCCGTGATGAATAATCTGGATTAATAAAATAAGAAAAACTCCCGAATCATAAATCCGGGAGTTTTTCTTTGTTAACATCAATACTGACTAGTTGGCCGAATTAAAGTAATGACACGTGATACAGTCATAATTCTTTGC
>PJEL010003701.1_pt1 | contig 12912 bp, 8 predicted proteins | sample 1853271 | NCBI WGS metagenome assembly PJEL01 (sample SAMN08108733, study PRJNA415343) | Invertebrate metagenome, whole genome shotgun sequencing project. | host: Globobulimina | place: Sweden: Gullmar Fjord | collected 2015-08 | reverse complement strand
ATAATATTCTTCTTCTTTTTCTATTTTAAATTCCGCTATCACCATAAAACTTATTGTTATTATTCCATTTTGAACTATCAAGTTTACGAATAAGCTAGATTATTCAGCTTGTTTCTTTGCCTTTTAATGGCAAATTATCAAATAAGCCTCATAATACGCACACTATAATTTTATGACGTTGCAAAGAGTATAAATATGACAGAGCAAACCTTTATCAAAGGCAAAGATCGCGACCTAGAGTCATCAATTTCAACCATGCAAGAAAAACTGGTTTCTTTTGGCTTTGATATTGTTGAAGCGTCTTGGTTAAACCCAGTATCTAACTGTTATTCAGTGCATATTAAAGATAACAGCTGTGGTTTAATGTTTACCAATGGTAAAGGTGCTTCAGCTAAGTCTTGTTTAGCCAGTGCATTAGGCGAATACTTTGAGCGTTTAAGCTGTAATTATTTTTTTGCCGACTATTACTTAGGTGAAGAGATTTCAAATGGTGACTTTGTTCATTATCCTGATGAAAAGTGGTTTTTCTCAGAAGACGACTCCATTCCAGCCGGTCTATTAGATGAAGGATTATGGAACTATTTTGATCCTAACCAAGAAATTACCGTAGACAAACTTTACGATATGAACTCTGGCGCAGGCGAACGTGGTGTTTGTGCCCTACCTTACACCAGAGAACGCGACCAAAAAGATATTTATATTCCAGTAAACGTTATTGGCAATGTCTTTGTAAGTAACGGTATGTCTGCCGGTAATACGAAAAACGAAGCACGTGTACAAAGTTTATCCGAAGTATTTGAGCGTTATGTTAAAAACAAAATTATTGCTGAAGGGATCTGTTTACCAGAAATTCCACTTGAAGTATTAGAGCGCTTTCCAAGCATTTTGTCCGATTGTCGTGAACTTGAAAGCCATGGTTTTCATTTAAGAATTTGTGATGCATCACTTGGCGGTTTATATCCTGTAATTAGCGTGACTTTAATTAACCCGAAAGACGGCAGTGTATTTGCTTCATTTGGTGCTCACCCAAGTTTTGAAGTTGCCCTAGAGCGTACCGTAACTGAGTTACTACAAGGTCGGAGCTTAGACCAACTAGACGTATTTCAACCGCCAATTTTTGATGAAGAAGAAATTGCCTCACCGCATAACATCGAATTGCATTTTATCGATTCAAGCGGCTTTATTTCATATGACTTCTTTAAAGAAACACCAGACTTTGAATTTGCTGACTGGGATTTTGATGCTGATACCGGTGCCGAGTACAACAACCTTGTTAATGTAATTCATGACATGGGCCACGATATTCTTATTTCTGACTATAACCACTTAAATGTCTACGCCTGTCGTATTTTAGTTCCAGGTATGTCAGATATTTATCCTGTCGATGAAATTGTTTGGAACAATAACAACGACGGCGCCTTGTTTAGAGAAGCGTTTTTAACGTTAAAAGATTTAGAACAAGATGATTGGTTAGATATTTTAGAAGGTTTAGAGCAAGGTGGTTACAACGACGCCTTAGCAGCAGCTGAGTTTATTGGATTAGCCCCTGATGCTGGTACAGTTTGGGCTGACTTTAGACTAGGCGAAATGAAAGCCATGTTAGCGCTTGCTGCTCAAGATGAACAAGCCATTGACTGGGTAAATTGGGCATTACACCTTGATCAAAACAATGAGGTAAATACCCGTAAATATCGCTGCCTACAAGCGCTGTTAGAAATCAAATGGGATGAAGAGCGTAGCTACGACGAATATTTACCATCACTTGGTTTAATGTACGGCAACGAACTTGCTGCTCGTTGTTTAGATATTGTTGAAGGCAAAGTTATTTTTGACGGCTTACATTGCCCAGGTTTAGGCTTAGCAGGGTTTGAAACTCATCAGAAATTACTTGATGGTTATCAAAAGCTTCAAGCGGCTAAACGTACCAACTGGAGCTAGTTGCAGCAACTAGAGCCGCTGGTGCAAAGCAAGCTCACGCCATGTTGAACTAACAGGCATAAAAAAGAGAGTGATAATTCACTCTCTTTTTTTGCTTAACGATTCATTTACCGAAACACTTATTAAATACTATTAAGCATTTATCTAAACCTTACCTAAGCACTTCTCTAAGCCTTACCTTAACAGTTATTCTAAGCACTAACCTAAGAACTAGTTAATTAATCCATGCATTCGCTTGGCATTTTTTAGCAAACCATAATAATGCGCCAGCAATAACAATAATCATCATCGGCATTACCATGCCACCTGGCCCAAAAACTTCATAGGGATCACTAATAATAAACGCATGAAACATTTGTGTAGCAACGCCTACTAACGACAACATAAATAGCTGAACCGCTTGCTGTTTTTTCTTTAGCATTAATACACAACCTAAAAAGCCAGCGATAACAGCAATGCCAAAAGCAATGTTTGCCCATACAGGTGTTTTAGCATGCATAGCTTGTTGCTCTGGTGGCAGTTGCGCTAATTGCTCAGCGGTCATCATTATTTGTCCGATAAAAGCCATTACGCCCATTAAATTCCATATTAAGGCAACGATCATCACAATAGTAAACCAACGGGGTATTGCGTTTTCTTGTTCCATTTCAATCCTTATCATTCAGATATTATTGTTATTAACTATTACTAAAAGAGGACAACTATTATTATTGAATTTCACTTTCAACAATATGTTACATATCAAAACTAATGGAATTATTCTTTCCAAATATCGCTAGGTTTAAGTTTTAAGACCTTACGCTCTGATTTTGGCTTTGCTGATGCCTTTTTATTTGGGTTTACATATATCTTGCTTGCGTTAGGCTTTGCTTGCTTATAGTTAGTATTTTTTAATTCAACGTCTTGTGGCTCATCAATAACCTCTTTTGCTTTTACGTATTTTTCAGGACGTTTTACATAGTATTTTTTTTCTAGCCCTTGAATGAAGTTACGCAAAAATTGGTCTTTACATTGTCTAAAGTGTTTATGATCAGACTTTCTGAAAAAAGCTGATAATTCATGTTTACTTATAGTCATACCCGTTGAAGAAATGACGGCAATAATGTCTTCCGCTTTTAAGTTAAAAGCGATCTTTAATTTAGTTAAGATAATATTGTTGTTTATACGCTTTTCAGGCGCAGATTGAGGCCCTTCTTTCTTACCGCGCATTTCATTTATTAAGCCATTTAAAAAAATAGCTAAATAAGTATCTGAGCAATTTACCGCATCGACATCGCCCTCTTTTTTTAACCAAGCGCTAATTTGTTCACGGGTAACCGTTGAATCGGCTAACGCAAAAAGCGCAACCATCTTGTTATCGTTAAAGTTAAAGGTATAACGCAAGCGGCGTAAAACATCGTTATTAGTCAAAAGGATTTCCTGTATGTTGTCGATTATATATTGTCGATAAGGTTAAATAGGGTATTAACGGCGTAATAATGCCGCCATTTTAGCAGAAGTTCTGCTTATTGTTACGAACATTTAGTAAATACAGTTAAATAGCCACGCATTCTAAAATTCACGAAAAACAAAACTTAATCAGATTAAACTATAGTAGTTTGCAGCTTGCTTAATTAGAATAAGCAGCGATTTAAATTTTTAATCACGTAGTCGTATTAATCCACATAAATCTAGAGTTCTCATGAGTCAAAAATCAAGCATCTTAAGCCCGGTTATTGCCAAGCGTCGTACCAAAAATGCGGATAAAAAAAGCTGGCACAATTTAATTGGCAGTAGTAGCGCCGTAGCCATTTATCAGGCTGCTAAAAGTGCAGAGGTTCCTGTTTTATTGGTGACGCATGATACGCCTTCAGCACTTAAACTTGAGCAAGAACTTGCCAGTTTGAACGTTAACGACTCATTGTCTGTTTTTCTGTTCCCTGATTGGGAAACGCTGCCATACGATACTTTCTCTCCGCATCAAGACATTATTTCACAACGTCTCGCTACCTTGTATCAACTCTCTCGTATGCAAAGTGGTATTGTTATCGTACCAATTTCAACATTATTACAGCGCCTTTCCCCTAAGCAATATATAGAACAAAACAGCTTAGTAATTAAATGTGGTGATAAACAAGATTTGCATCAAATGCGCCAGACGCTTGAGTCAAGTGGCTATCGAAGTGTTGACCAAGTAATGGAACATGGCGAGTTTTCAGCACGCGGAGCAATTTTAGATTTGTACCCGATGGGCAGCAACAAACCCTTTAGGTTAGATTTTTTTGATGATGAAATTGATGAAATTAGACTCTTCGATCCTGAAAACCAACGCTCAAAAGAAAAAGTTGAATCAATAAACCTATTGCCTGCTCACGAATTTCCAATGGACCAAGACGGCATAAATTTATTTCGCAGCCAATATCGTGACCAATTTAGCGGCAGTATCGACAAAGAATCTATTTATCACCAAATTAGCAATGGCATTATGCCAGCGGGTATTGAATATTACCTGCCATTATTTTTTGAGCAAACCAGTCATTTGTTTGAATACTTATCAGAACAAACCTTAGTTATTCTTTCTGGTGATATTGAAAAAGCACTTAGCCATTATTGGGTTGATGTTGAATACCGTTATGAAGACAGACGATACGATAGAACAAAACCACTATTGCCACCTAAACAGCTATTTTTAAACAGTGAAGAGCTTTATGGCGCTTTAAAACCATTTGATAGAATTACGCTAAACGAGCCACAAGCCTCAACAAACATAGCAGATGAAGTAACGCCAGAAATAACCAAAAGCAAAAGTGGCGCGGTAGAGTTTAATGTTGAACAGTTACCTGATCTTACCGTTAACCACCAACTGAAACAGCCTTTTGAATTACTTAACCACTTTATCGGCGATAAAACGACACCAGAGAAAATACTTTTTGTTGCTGAAAGCCAAGGCCGACGAGAGAGTGTTTTAGAGTTACTCGAACGAGACAGCATAAAACCAACATTATTCGAAACCATTGAAGACTTTATCGATAGCAGTGAAAAACTTGGCATAACAGTAAACGCTCTTTCCAATGGTTTTATATTCCAAGCTAAAGGTAGCGCAAAGAAAAACGCTATCGCGTTAATTACTGAGGCCGAATTATTAGGTGACCGTGTTAAACAAACACGCCGCCGTTCAAAACAACAAGATGTACAAACCGACGCCATATTTAAAAATCTTGCTGAGCTGTCAATTGGGCAACCGGTTGTTCACATTGATCACGGTATTGGCCGTTATTTGGGCCTGCAAACGTTAGAGACAAGCGGCATTATTACCGAGTTTTTGGTTTTAAGTTATGCCAATGAAGCTAAGCTTTATGTACCTGTTGCCTCATTACATTTGATCAGTCGCTATTCGGGCGGTAATGCTGATAACGCACCGCTACACCGTTTAGGTAACGACACTTGGAGCAAGGCCAAACAAAAAGCCGCCGAAAAAGTACGAGACGTAGCCGCAGAATTACTTGATATTTACGCAAAACGAGCAAGTCATCATGGTTATAAATTCAACTACAGTAAAGAAGATACCCGTGTTTTTGCCGACAGTTTTGGCTTTGAAGAAACCGTCGATCAAGAACAAGCAATAAATGCTGTAACCAACGATATGATTTCACCACGCGCGATGGACCGGCTTGTTTGTGGCGACGTTGGCTTTGGTAAAACCGAAGTGGCTATGCGAGCGGCATTTGTTGCTGTTAACGACAGCAAACAAGTAGCAATATTAGTGCCTACGACCCTACTTGCTCAGCAGCATTATGAGAACTTTCGCGATAGATTTGCCAACTGGCCAGTTAATATAGAAGTACTTTCACGCTTTAAAACCGCGAAAGAGCAAAATGAAGTGATAAAGAAAGTAGAATCTGGCCACATTGATATTCTTATTGGCACGCATAAATTACTGCAAAATAGTATTAAGTATCATGATCTTGGTTTACTGGTTGTTGATGAAGAACACAGATTTGGTGTAAAGCAAAAAGAGAAAATCAAACAGCTTAGATCAAACGTTGATATTTTAACGCTTACGGCTACACCGATCCCTAGAACATTAAATATGGCCATGGGCGGCATGCGCGACTTATCAATTATTGCCACACCACCAGCTAAGCGTTTAGCGGTAAAAACCTTTGTTCGAGAAAGAGATGACGCTCTGATTAGAGAATCAATATTGCGCGAAGTTTTACGTGGTGGCCAAGTTTATTTTTTGCATAATAATGTTGATACCATTGATAAAACTGCTGCTGATATTCAAGTGCTTTTACCTGAAGCTAAAATTATTACCGCACATGGACAAATGCGAGAGCGTGAACTTGAACGTATTATGGGGGACTTTTATCATCAACGTTATAACGTATTAGTTTGTACCACCATAATCGAAACAGGTATTGATGTACCTACGGCTAATACCATTATTATGGATAGAGCAGATCATCTTGGTTTAGCACAATTGCACCAATTAAGAGGCCGAGTTGGTCGTTCACATCATCAAGCTTATGCCTACTTATTAACACCCCATGTTAAACGCATGACTAAAGACGCTAAAAAACGCTTAGAAGCCATTGCCTCATTAGAAGATTTAGGTGCAGGTTTTACCTTAGCCACGCACGATTTAGAAATTCGTGGTGCAGGTGAGCTATTAGGTGAAGAACAAAGCGGTTCAATGAACCAAGTAGGTTTTAGCCTGTATATGGAGATGCTAGACCAAGCAGTAACTGCCTTAAGAGAAGGTAAAGAACCGTCATTAACACAGGTAATGTCGAGCCAAACTGAAATTGATTTACGTGTACCAGCGCTGATCCCAGATGATTATATTTATGATGTCAGCTTAAGGCTTAGCCTTTATAAGCGTATCGCTAGTTGCAAAGACAAAAGTGCCTTAGACGACATTCAAGTCGAATTAATAGACCGTTTTGGATTATTGCCACAAGCAACTAAAAATATGGTGCACATTGCCAAGCTACGCTTTAAGGCAAAACAAATCGGCATTTCTCGCATTGATGCTGGCCCCGCTGGCGGTTCGATTGAATTTAGTGACGATACCAGAGTTGACCCTATGTTCATCATAACGTTGATGCAACAACAGCCTAAGATTTATAAAATGGAAGGTGCTAATAAACTCAAATTTAAAATTGCCACTGAAGATGCAAAATCTCGTTTCAATTTAATCACCAACGTCTTAAATGAGCTTACTAAAAAACTCAAATAAATAATTTTGTATATTACATATTACTTAACACCTAGTTACCTTGGCGTTTAAAAGCATAACAAAGATAAAAAATTTGCTATTATCGCCAAGTAAATTGATAAACATTGGACAATGAATGAAGTTAACTAAAATCACAGCGCTCTTATTAGCCGGTTTAACCTCGGTTTCACTAACTGCCGCAAGTAAATCTAACAACGAACGCTGGTTCGAAGTAGAAGTGATCTTATTTAACCAATTAGGCGATAAAGGCTTATTAAAAGAACAATTTCCTGAGCAAGAAAACTTACCAGCTTTTCCAAAATACCGTAAAGTTATCGACCTATTAGCCCCCTATCTTCAGCCTAATATTTCTGCATTAAAACAACAGTTACCAAATTGTGAAACACATCAATACACAGAAAACTTAATTAAACAATCGGCTAAATTGCCTCTGCTTTTTCAAGAGAAGTCTTTACAACAAATTGAGACAATTGAAGATATTAAACAAGGTATAGAACAAGGTATAGAAAATGCAGATAACGCTTTGGCTGAGAATGATTTAAATGAAAACAGCAGTGCAAATAATAACGTTAATAGTGAAAGCTTAAACGCTTTTAGCAACATTGAACCTGATAACATTGAACCTGATAACATTGGTACAAATAATGTTGAAATAGGCAATGTTGATGTAGGCCATATTGATGCAGATAATATTGACGCAGATTATCGTCCAACAATAACGGCACAAGAACAAGCCTTGGTATTGGCAGCTGAAGTAGCCTTCCCTGAACTTAAATTTAGTGATTACCAGGCTCTGCCTAAGCAATCAAAAAATTCATTATGCCAAATACCTGAAGAAGCTTTTGAGCAATACAAAGCTGAAAAACCTAGCTTTGATTATTTTGGCATACCTGTTCAAACCATGCCTAAGGTGATAAATAACGTTGAAGATGTTTATAGCAATAAGCCTTATTTAATTAGCAAAGACTCATTACAACTTAACGATATTGTTAAGCAGCTAAAACGCAGCAAAGGTTTTCAACCACTGCTTCATTTCGGCTGGAGATTAGCACCTAAAGGTAGAAACCAAGCAGAAGCATATCGCGTTTATGCTGGCGACAACTTAAAATACCATTTTAAAAAACAAGAAGAAGCCTACCAACAAGCCACTGAAAGCTTACAAAGTGAACAATACAATGAGAGCATCGCTAAAAACACTGATCTTTTGCCGGATAGTAGCCAACTTTTACAGCAAGCACTAAGTGACAAAATTTCAGAAATGGTTAAGCAAGTTAATAACATTGATGTAAATGACTTAACTCAGACTCAAGTAATGCTAGATACACCAAATCGTACATTTAGTGAGTTAACTAATGAAACTCCATTATCGGCATTATCAAAACCAGAACCAGCGAGCCAACCGTGGTTTTTAGATGGCTTATTTCGCGTTCACTTAAACCATTATTTATATATTACCGCTGATTTTAATGTAATGGATATGTCGCTTGCCCAACAAGCAACAAAAGCACTAAATAGTTCAGAGCCTGTAAATAGCAAACCAATAAGGTTTCAGCAAAATCGACGAGTAATAAGCGGCGAAATTCATTATTTTGACCACCCATATATTGGCATGCTCGTTCAAATTAGAAAACACAAGCGCCCTGAAAAAGAGCAAGAGTTTGAATAACCTCCCTTATTCTATTGGCTTTGATCCTATTTAAAAAAAAGCATCCTATTTTAAATAGTTTCCTATCCCTTTATATCTTCACCTTATATCGTTAAAAATTCCAATAAAAAAGCCAGTCTTGTATTCAAGCTGGCTTTTAGTTTCATTTTCAAATTTAGCTGAATCAATTACAGTTAAGATTGAGCGATTTTCACTCTAATTCTATTCTTTGCAACTCTTGTTTCATGCAATGCTTTAATTGCAGCTTGCGCTTCACTCTCTTCAGGCATTTCTACGAATGCAAAGCCTTTCGACGTTCCTGTTTCTTGGTCTAAAACTAGGTTGCATTGCGTGACAGAGCCATGAGCAGTAAACAATATACGAATTTCTTGCTCAGTTGTTGAGCGTGATAAGTTACGGACTAAAAGTTTCATATTGAGCCATGTGATATTTTATTGCGGATTGAATTATCTCATATTTTTGGGGTCAGTAATTTTTTATTTAGAACAAACATTAATGTCGTTAGTACGCTTAATAAATAAGTTACTAATAGTGTATGGATTTTGATAATTTCAGCAGCCAAAACCTATAAAGAATGGCAACAACAAAACATTACAAATAAGCAAATACTGTTACGCATATATGGCGATAAATGAAGATAAAATAGCGTCCGTTTTAGTTCTCATTTCTCGGGCTTAGAAAATGAATCACATGGCGAGCTTTGCCAATATGCTATTTGAAAATAAAGTATTTATTACTTTATTACTTTTTATTATCGTTTTTGTTGCAAAATCAGTTATCGTTAAATATATAAAAAGTAAAGTTAAAGAAGATAAGCGCCGGCGGATAAATTTAGTTAATAATATTTTTACTCTGGTGATGATTATTATTTTATTTAACCTATGGGCGGATGAATTACAAAAATTTGCCTTTTCAATCGCCGCTTTTGTCGTGGCAATTGTGCTTGCAACGCGTGAGTTTATTCAGTGCTTTATCGGTTTTGTTTACCTTATTTCTAGTCGACCATTTCGCATTGGCGATTGGATCCAAGTTGGCGAATATTACGGTGAAGTTCATTCAACAGATTGGGCAAAGCTTACCTTACTTGAAGTAGATATCGACGCCTACCAGTACACCGGAAAAACGCTCTATTTACCCAATAGTCAGCTTATTACCTCTGGTATTAAAAACCTAAATTTTCTCAAAAGATATGCGATGCATACTTTTACCATAGTGCGCGATGGCAGCGTTAATCCATTTGAGTTTTTTGATGATATTTCACAAAAAGCAAAAGAGTACTGCTCAGACTTTAAAGACGTTGCCATTCGTTATAACCAACTAATCGAGAGTCGACTAGACATAAATATTGCCGGTCCTGAGCCTCATATTCAAGTAGCTACTTCTGAGGTTGGTCATACCCAAGTCTTCTTTACTATTTTTTGTCCTACCGATAGAGCATTAGAAATAGAACAGCTGCTTACCGCTGACTTTATGCAGATGTGGTTTAATAAAAAAAGCTCCGTGTAAATAACAGCGGAGCTTTTTAAATTAGCATTGTTTATTGAAGCTACCTCAATAAAGTAAGTAGTAAAACTTACAATTTAAACTTTGAGACCTGTTGATTAAGTTCGTAAGCAACTTCAAGTAAATGTTCACTGATCTCTTTACCTTTAATGGCATCGTCACTTGAGCGCTCAGCAACTTCACTGATATTAACCACATTGACATTTATTTCGTCAGCAGCGAGATTTTGTTGTTGGGCAGCACTGGCTATTTGGCAATTAAGTTCATCAAGTTCTTTAATTTGCCCGGTTATTTCTAATAATAAGTTAGAAACATCTGCTACTTCTTCGGCCTTGTCGTGTGCTTGTTTGCTCACTTCATTCATAGAAGTTACAGCATTAGACGCATCAACTTGTAAGCCATTAATGGTGATTTGAATTTGGTCGATTGATTCTCGTGTTCTCGTTGCCAAAGATCGAACTTCATCAGCAACAACAGCAAAACCACGCCCCTGCTCACCAGCTCTTGCTGCTTCAATGGCAGCATTTAGCGCTAAAAGATTGGTTTGCTCAGCGATGCTAGTGATCACTTCAAGCACTGAACCTACTTCATGTGTTTTATCGTTAAGCACGGTGATCATTGAGGTATTCTCAATAACTCGGTCACGTAGCTGATTAATTCCATCTTTTGCTTGTTGTACTAACTGTAAGCTTTGTGTCGCTTTTTCATTGGCTGAAATAGACTTGTCTGCAGCCATTTGCGTATTATGTTTAACTTCATTGGCTGAGGCATCAAGTTCATTAATTGCTGCGGCAACAGAATCAGTACCATTTTTTTGGCTAAGTACCGCGTCTTTAGTTAGGTTAGCAATTTCATCAACACTCTGGGCTGAAGTAATAAGCTCCTCTGTGGCAGATGATACTGTAATAAAACTCTCTTTAAATTTGCTCATCATGCTATTAAGTGCTTTGCTTACTTCACCAATTTCATCATTATAATTCACTTTGATTTCTTTATTTAAATCAAGGTTTTTTTCAACATCTCTGATGGTTTTTCGCAATCTTTTCAAGCGATTTAATACTAATTTGTTAAAGGTAATGCTTAATAAAGCAAAGCAAATAATGGTAAAGACAAGCTGCAAAATAGATGCTTTGGTAATTGAGCTAACAATTTTCTTATCTACTGAAGAAAGGTCATAAGCAATTTTGACTGCGCCGAGTATTTCATTTTCTTTAGCCTGATGACATGCTAAACAATCGGTGCCACGGTAGTTCTTGCTTGCCGTTATCGGCAAAATAAACTCTAAAATACGTTTGCCATCGCTTTCATCCAAATTAAAGGCCTTAACGCCTGCAAGGCCTTGGCGTTCGAAATCTGTTGTTGCACTTTGATCACTATTACCTGCGCCAAATATTTTTACTGTTTGCGGGCCTCGAATAATCCGTGCTTCGACAACATCGTCTTGACTTAAAATTTTATTTTGAATAATTTGACGGTTAGCGATTGTGCCTGTAAGCATCATGGTATTGACGGAATCGAAATAATTTAACGCAAGGCTTTCGAGATTGCGCTCTACTAAACTTTCGGCAAGTTCTTTTTCATCATCATAAAAAAAGAAAACTGTGGTACTTAAAAAGAGCACACCAATGATGACCAGAGCAACATTGATTTTTTTTGCTAATGAAAGCTGATGAAACATAAATCGTCCTTAAAATGTTAACCGTATTGACCGCTTAATAATGGGGTAAAAAGCACTTTTTTTATAGCTCTATATCATGAATAAGTTGATCTAAAGATGAAAAAACAAATTTGATTCTGTGCTCAAATACTTTTGAGCAGTTATTTATTGTCAAGCAAGCGAGTAAAAGAATTCTATGCTTTGTGTTTTTACTTATTTATTTACTTACCTATTGATGTAATCGGCAAAATGCACCATGTCCCGGTGGCGCCCCTGCAGGGTCCAGATGGCGTGATCGAGATTCCAGATCTTGCGACCGAGCTGTATGCCATCGGCAAAGGAAAAGTCCTTGCCTGTGACTGCCTTGACATACTTCGGTTCGGCCAGGCCGGTGGCGCCTATCTTATCCGGGGCCAGATCGTTCACATAATCGGGCCAGCGCGCATCACAGAAGAGCATGGACTGTTTCCAGAAGCGCGTGTAATAGCGGTGCCAGGCAACCAGTTTGGCCATGTGCTCGGAATAGATGTTGCTCTCACTGAAATCGAGCATATCCATATCGCCCTGAAAGGGGACCATCTTGTCGCTCACAATCTTTACGACCTGCTCGGCGGACACTTTGGGTCTTCTGAAGGTCATCTTGGCGATCGAAGCGCCCCACTTGATCCAGTCAAAACCGTGCTCATTGATGTCCCTGTCACCCAGCAGTGTGCCATAGCCCCAGTAAACTTGGGCCCGGGGCTCCTTGTGTACGGGTATGCCCCAATAGGGGAACGCCAGTATGCCGCTGGCCAGATCCTGTTGTCTTCTTCCCCATTTCTCGGCAGCTCTGACAAAACCGCCTGAAATATCCTTGCCGAACTGAGATTCCCCGCACTTGCCATCATTACCGTACGCAATCATCTTCACAAACTGCTCAACAAACGC
>PJEL010003700.1_pt1 | contig 12918 bp, 10 predicted proteins | sample 1853271 | NCBI WGS metagenome assembly PJEL01 (sample SAMN08108733, study PRJNA415343) | Invertebrate metagenome, whole genome shotgun sequencing project. | host: Globobulimina | place: Sweden: Gullmar Fjord | collected 2015-08 | reverse complement strand
GGTGTATACCACTCTCTGCATTTGCTCTCGGAATGTGGTCTAGCCTATCTCAACCCATCGAGCTCCTTCTTTCCTAGTTCTGCACAGGAGAAATTGCCGCCCATCGAACCTGGTTGGTTTACTGAGGGAGCTTTCTCTAACATGAATAATGTGGATTTAGATATCACCTCAGGTAAGAGGCATGGAAAATGATTGTATGTGTGACACACTTGTCAATGGATGTGATGGCTTTTTGCGCTGTTGTCTCATGCACGTGTAACATCACAGAGGTCACGGAGTTTCGCATTGCATATCAGAGGTTCAGGCAGGGTAGCCACCATGGTGCTAAGGGCGAAACTACTTCGGTCGCAAAAACTATGACTGTTAAGCATGCCAGGTGATGCAGCGTCCGGTTGTACTGTTAACTCTGTCCGTACTTTTAGTCTCATATTATTACCTGGCCTTGCGGCAAGCAGTAACCAGATACACACCTCTTGCAATTTGAAATCTTACTATACTGCGTTTCCCTTTCACACTGCATGATGTTGCTTGCTGCTGCTCACTCATCTCATCCTCCTTTGCCACCACTGTCCTATCCTGTCCAACACATCATTCTAATCCTCCTTATCTCTCAAATACTTCAAGGGCGATGCCCGCAGGGCAGAGATCGAGTATGCTTGCATATCAAGCGAAAGCTTGTTCACTCCCCACCCGTCCTAATACAAGTTTTCACGTTCATTTTGGAGCTGGAAGGTATGTGTCCTACCATCTCATGGGTACAAGAATCGATGTGGTGTGTTATTTTTGTAAAAAAAACAGTACATCACCTTAAAGCCTTATCCTGAGCATTACGTAGGTTAGGAATGGGACTTCTGTCTCCTGCGATTGCAGCAGCACACAAGGTCATTTCTATGCTACCAGCGCCCTACCTACCCAATGATCATGCACTTTAGGTTGATAAGCCAACTTTACAGGAAGGCATTCCTTTCTGCATTGTTAATGATCCAATTGGGGATTATAAAGAACTTGTGGAGAAAAAGCTGGAGCTTATCGACTTTTGGGTGCGATTTCATTCAGTTTGGTTTCACATTGATGATGGTACATGGCCTTCGCCCACCACATGGTGCATTTCTTTTTTTTTGTTCTATTTCAGGTTAATGGCGAGCTCGTGCTGGATAAGGTTGGATTAGAATGCATCTAAATCTTCACGTTTAGCTTTTAGTATGTTTTTTTAGCTAGCATACCTCGATCAAAGTGTGAATGTTAGTAATCTGAGTGAGCCTTTCTATTTGTTTTTCATGTCTGGATTGCTGGGATGGTAATGTGGAACGAAACACTCGTAAACGTACCGTACACTGAAAATTGGAATATGTTATACAATAATTAGGAACACAACAATAAGTAGTTGTTGTAGTTTGGTGCGTTACTCATTCTGCAACTTAAGTGGTTGTCTTCTCCTACACAATTTTTCGCTCAGGTTCGCCTGGTAGCTCGTCCTTCTCAGCTACCAGATGATATTTTTTTGCTTTTGGCAAAAGAGACTCGTATATTTTTATGTTCCTCTGATCAAGTGAGTTAGGTAGTAGGCATAACAGATTAGGTTAGGTTTTCAGAGAGCCAGCCGTGCGGTTAGGTTATACATCAATTATGCTACTTTCCTTCGTGTTGTTGTATCTCATATATAGGCAGGCACTCATGCTCTCACTGATAATATCGAGTGAATGATTTTCTTCAATACTTCTATGTAGGATCTTATCAAGCGGGTGGTATCGATAGCCACCACCCTCAGCACAAGCTTGGGACCAGTCCTTGAAAAGGTTGTTTCCCCATTTTTTCCAGAGGTGGGTACTTCTGCTGTATTTTGAAGCCACGCTAGTTATTATAGCAGTGGACTTGCTCTTCGAAGCAGTAAGCTGATATTGTATAACTTAATTGAAGTGCCACCCCGTGAGATGAAGGATTTATATGTGATGACATGTTATAACATATAATGTATGTTTATAAACAACACTGTGCCGTCCATCCCCGTACCTTAATTGAATTCATCAGTCGAAGGATAGTCAGAAATTTCTGTACTGCTGTGAAAATGATCATGGTACGTACGTGTTTGATGACGACGGCGCTCATCATCCCTGGTGGCAGTAGCTGCTGATAATCCTCACAGCGCCCACCGCAAACAACATCTCAATTGTTTTCTTATCAAATATTCATATTTGATAACCAACCATTCTTCTGCTGTTATCTATTGTAGGTGCTGTGCATGATCTCAGGGACACTCTAAGAGGCAGAGTAGAGGTTGGATAATGACATGGGTTGAATATTTACCCCCCTAAACACCACCCTCACCATCATTGATATTGATGGATTCCACTTCATCTTAGGACGAAGAGTATCGTATCGTACATAATGAATGCCAATTATGGGCTGGTCTAGTTAGATTAGAATGCACTCTGTTACCTGAAGCAGCGCTCAGCTCTTCTTCTAGCCAATCAAATTAAAAACTCCCTTGCTCACCTCATGTCGCAGGTGGTTACCTGCATGGTTGATAGGATTTGCACAGGTGACTGATTTTTCATTTTCCACTTTCCCCAGCCAGCCACCAGAGATGCATGCATAACACATGCAAACTGATGCATTTACATGAGTGGAGGGGTTGAAGTGTGCAGTGGAATGCGATGGTTGAGTTAGTTATTACACTATGCTTGAGTAGTAATACCATATACCTACACCATTGTCATTACACTTCCCGGTGTTTTGTTTGTCAGGGAGGATATGCAAGGGAAATAAAGTACTATCATCAGCCGAGCCTCACAAGGGTAAGTCGTCATCAAGTCATCATCTCATTCTCACAATGCAATGCAAGCAGCACATTGTGTTTTATCTTGGTGACTTGATTGTTTATGGCCGTTCATTAATAACTCACCCTGTCCCTTTGTTTGATGATATGATGATGTAATATATGCTGAAAGGTGAGATAGTAATACTCAATTCTCCCCCTGGCGCCCCCCTCCCTGGTTTCGGGGGGAGGAATGTTGTTACACCTGCATCGGAGGCAGAGGCTTCTTACTTCTGCAGGTGTGCTACTCTGCATAAATGTTCATACTTTCAACCTACTTCTGTGACGACTCATATGTGTGTGTCGTACGTACACACACACCGTGGTGTTTCTGTTGGTATCCACGGGAGATTCTTCAAAAATCTGCCCCACGTGCAAGGAAATGAATGTTTAAGTGTGTACCTTACATAATTTCTTATAGGCGAAAAATCACCATGGTTAATGGTATGCACACCACTCTGGCATTTCTTACATTATGCAGAAAGGAAAATGGTAAGAGGGTAACATTCGTGCATTGTCTCCTTTTGACTACTGGATTGCATTTACACAAAGGGTGGTGTACACTACTACTTGCGATTTAACCTCTATTGTGGTGAAAACACATACTGTAGGCAATGTTGCAGGCGACCATGAGTTGATTACGTACGTGTGGTTATTATATGCTGCATTGAGAATATTGCCACCCCCACTTCGCTTTTATTTGTTCCTGACGGTGTCATCTCATCATCACGTTGTACCCATCGAAGGTTCAGTGGTGTATCAGAGAGCGAACAAAATGATTTGTGGCGGTGAGTTTTTGGATTGAAATTGAATTGACTAGGCGCTAGGTGGTGGTTATTATCAAACTGAAACTCTTATATAATATATACTCTTCTTTTTCTTGCCCTAATGTAAATTAACAGACCTGACCCCCCACCACCACTTGCAATTGCAAACTTGTTCATTCTAACCTGCCTCATCTCATCTTCATGCTGTGGGGGTTGGGGTTTCCTAGGTGGGCCGTGGGGCGTATCCTGCTGATTCTGTATGAGAATGATATAGAGGTCATTCGGGCTGCTCACGGGGTGCGTCCGTTCATTCGCAATGCTCGTTCTATTCTTTAGCCATGACCTGACCTTAAAACTTAGAGCTTGGTCATTTCATTTCCTGACTTGGTGGGGTGGTGGTTGATTGTTGTTGCTCTCTTTAATAATCCACTGAAAGGGGGATGGATAGTGTAATTACACTTGTATAGGGGTTGCTTCAGCCCTTGTTCTGATCTTTGCTGCTTTGTTGTTGGGTGCCGTTGTGTGTCTCGTTCACCTTCATATTACATTCCATAAGCCAACCAAGCGGCATGAGTTGTTCTTACTACCCAATCCAATAATCTTAATCTTTAGGGCGTTTCCGACGAATCTGTGTGCACGGTAATGAAGATTGATGATATTTGTGTGTACTGCTACATTTATTTATGTCAACGAACGCACAAATCTTTGGATTAATTACTCTGAACTCTGTCTGCCGCTCAAACTCAAACTCAATATGGTTCGGTTTTTCTTGAAGATCCTCATTGACTATGCAAAGAAAACCCTGAAGGTTAGCAGATGCCTCAGCCATTTTGGTTTGGATGAATGATGATTCATGACATTGCTGCAGTGTAATAACCGTAACCTTATGCTTATGAGTGCTGTTGCTGTGCTATCTCTCTTGTTTTCCCCTTCCTTTTAGCGGTTTGATACAATTAAGGATCGCACATCACGTATCCTTGGAGGTGGCATAGCCAACCGCTGGAATACTAGGCTACACGTACGTTTGTATTTGAAAAGACATATACTCATCTTCAATAGATGCTCTGCTCTGCTGACATCATTTCTTCTTCATTATGGAATGATCAGGTGATGCAAGCATACTTGGATAGCTGCCCAAACATGAGGGGAATCAATGCGCGTCTTTTACGCATGTCAATAGTAGATGAAAATGATTTGCGGTAGGTGGTGGTGGTATCACATGTATTCCTGGCCTGGTAATAAGGGCCGGGGTTGTGCTGGGCCCACGAAATTCTGATGACCTTTTTTTTTTTGCTCTGCCTTATGATTCCTGTTTCAGAAAAAGTGTTAGGACGCTAGTTGATGAGAGTGAGAGATTTGTTGGCCAGACTCCCAGATGGGAGATGTAATGATTTCCCTTTACTCTCACTCTCTCCGGGAATAGTTTCTTTAGGTAATGAAAACAAATAATAAGAGGGAATGTGTCATTCGATTGTAATATTTGGCTTGCGGTTGTGCTCTACATGAAGATAAATAAAAGTCCAAGTCGGTTGGTAAAGATGATATTGGTTGGATACAGCACTGCAATATCGTACGCTGCTGCCACTGCAGAGTGGTAAGGGTTGGGAATTCGGGTAAAGGCCTCCTGCCCGTGCCCGTGTAATTAGCTCAACATGGAGAATTCAAACAAGAGCTGCATCATCAATTTTCTAGTTAGTTTTGACTATTTAAACAAAAAAAACAATGTGTGAGGTCAGAACACCACTCGAAACAACAAAGCTACCAGAATGATGAATGGATATGTTAGAGGTGGCAGTGATGACACATTAATAGTACATACCTATCTACATAACAATAGCATCATCACCGCTTCAAAAAAGCCTGGTTGACAGGGCAACGAGAGTATATCATCGGTCATTATATATATTCTCGCCAGTTTTTGGACTTGTTTGGTTTCGAAGCAGCACCATCCACCTCATGTTTTACTTTAACTCTGGGTTGTTGTTGTAATATAATATCCCAACTTCTTACAGAAGTTGTTGATTCTGAACCTCGTGCTAGGTTTGCAACCAGGGCATCATAATCCTTTAAGGCCCATGAAAACACCAAAGGCATACTTGTCCCATCGAACTCCCTAAGCACCACTCTGCCAAGGCACGTATACCTAACGGAGGAAGGCAAAGCAACAAAGGTATGTCCTACTTAAATACCCACGTTGCACTAACCACATGCTCTTCATTGCACTTACGGTTCACCGGCAACGCGGCAGAATAGAAATCTTCAAGTGTTTAGGTGGTGGTTGGTGTAAGAAACAGCATAATTAGAAAGCAACATGATGGTAATAGGTTGCCATGGGAGTCCCAGCCACAGCGGTCCTATAAATCATTTTGATATCTCGTATCTCGTACTGCCAGCAGCTCTGCTATCAAAATATTGGTATTGTTCGTTCTACTACGACTGACCTATGGTGGTTCTGCATTACAGCCAAAAAAGAGCTGTTCTGATTATTATTTCCATCTGTATTTGCAGCAGTAGCAGCAGTGCCAGCATCAACCTTAGAGTAGTTGTTGGGGCATTTCATATTAAGGCGGCGGCGGTAGCGGCGGTTTCTCAGAAGAGTTTGACAGAGAAAAGCAATGCGTACGTCATTCAAATGTATAAGTGATAGTATGAACGACAGGGGGGAGGGGCCTGCCTCGCTCACTACTCACGGAATTTTTTTTCGTATTCTCACCTTCATTCCCAGAGTAGAACCGGTGGTTCTGCTCTTCTCCATCATGACATCACCCTGAAACCATGCGAGGAGGAATAATTTATGGGACAATGAAATCACAACACCTGTGTCTCACTACTACTTTACCTCTCTCAGCTGTAGCAGCCTTTGTATCATCGGAGTATCAACTCTGTGCTGAGAGCCTCCAAACCATGTCATTCTCACCTCTCCATCCACTAAGAGATCATTATTATAACACAGAAATTGAATAGCATAGCAGTATAGAGCAAAGACGGAGCTGGATGGCTGGCTCTCATGCGGATGGAATGGATAGGATATAAACCAACCTTGCTGGAAGACGTTGTTGTATTCTTTCCCGTCAATGTTCACCCAGAGGAACACAGCATTGGACCATTCTACTATGGCGGCCATCCTGAGAAGGGCTAGGTCTGAGGCTGCTGTGAACCATGAAGGAGAATAGTTTGTATGCAAGCAACACATTTCCCAGGCCAACGACCAGGGCAAGTGTCACATCGTACTGCAAGTTTTGTGTTCTGCTATGAAAGAGTTGCATTCCTTCTCTTCTAACCGTAACCCTAACCCTAAGGTAGGTAGGTAGGTAATGAACAACAACCAAAACTGAAAACGCATCATACAAGCAGGACGTGTCGCTCGTGCAACAATTCCTGTATCTATCCTTCTCACTCACTCACTCACTTGCTAAATTTAGGCTTTACAGTAGTAGAGCAGATCATCATAACATGATCTTTGCCAAATTCAGCAAATGTAAATCCTAAATATTCCCCCAGTAAAAGCCTCACGTTACATTTCAGGTTTTTGCTGCTGTCAGGCGAGCCTGGCAGCATCGTTACAGGTGCGTGGGCCAGGAATGGTGGTTGTTGCTCTTCGGACTTTATATATTCCACCACGTCAACTTTCGTTTCTCTCATGCGGCACTTTCTTCTATTCTGTGAGTGGCCTGAGCCTGATCGACAATGATTTCTTCTTCTCTGTCTGCTACATGTGAAAATGGCATTGACGGGGGCTCAAATGATAGGCATCTGGTGCTCATTTAAAGAGATGTCTCAGGATTTTAATCAGGTGTGGACTAGTAGCAGCTTACTTCCAATCGTGATCAATCAGCGCTGCTGCACTGTCACTACTATCTCCTCGCGCCTTGTGGTACCTCTCACAGGGAGGGGCATCTGGCTGTAACCTAGTGGTATAAAGGGGCACTTTCTAGTTGGAGATGCGTGTTCTTTCTTCACAATCAAACGCTTTCAGCAATGGTTTGACAGCGAAATACGACAAAGCTCAGCGTAGCAGGGCAGGTAGGCGAGAGTGAGTGAAAACCTGGCTGAATGCCTCTTCGGTTGCAATAGAGCTGGCGAAGAAACACACTTTATCTTCCTATTGAACATAAACCATACAAGCAGAAGTTTGGTAAAGCAGTATCAAAGACAACAACATCAAAATCGTCGTCACTTCAGGATAACCTAGGGCTACTATGGTGGTCATTGTACTTTGACGATGACTTTGTAGAAATATGCCGATGCAAGGAAATAAGTCCAGTGCTCGCCTGAGGACCACATCCGAACAACAAGGTGGTTGCGATGTCGTGTAAGCTTGGCTTAGTGTAGAAAGGCGGCGGCGCTTACCTCCAATGCATGCCTTTGTTTGACCGCTGCTAATCTCTAAGAAGGCAGCATTTCAACCGCAAAAAATCAGATCATACAGCTAGCTAGCTACTACAGCATGGAAGAAGACGGTACTAATTCAATGAGCCGACGGGTCCTATTTATGAATCTGAAAGTAATCAGCTGGTGTTGAACAAGGCCACTCTACGAGCCAACCATAAAGTCTGCCGCGCCAGTACTCACCGCCATTTCAACCTCTTCCAGGGTGACATTGGAAGAGTAGGGCATGGCTTTGCCGCCCTTATATATATATGCGTATATTATCCAAGCGGAGAACCTAACCAGTGAGCGAGCCGATTCGAAACGCACCAAACCAAGAGTCGTCAGCACATACCAATACTGGCTTGCAATTGTAGGCGGCAATTATGTTGGTTAAGGATTAGGGCTTGGTCGCGTTAATGGTATAGGGTTATTCGAGTTCGTGTAAGGGTTATGGGGTTAGGGATAGAGGGTTGTTCTGGAGTGTGTGTTTATGGGGTTCATGTTAGGGCTTGAGTTGGGTGTAATTACATCAATTAAGGTGTACAAAGGGCTTGAGTTGATTATGGTTACGTTTAGCCGCTGTCGTGTTTTTGGTGAGATATTGTTGCTTTAGCTGGGTGGTGGGGTGGTTTACACTTACTTATATTCAGCAAAATTCCTGGTATGTGTAACAGTAATGCAACGAAATGGATCAAATTTAGTTGCATTACTCTCTCCCTCTACTCTCAACCTCAACCGCACACAAGGTGCTCCACACAGGTATTCTATCCTGTTGCGTTATTTTGAATCAATAATAATCCACTTTTATTGGATATTGCAGAGAGTGATAGAGGAGACTACTTAATCAAATCAAGTTGTCCTCTGTGACACGTGTATTAGAAATGGTATAGTTTTCCATACTCCATAACCCCTGCAAGAATGTAAATACTCTCACGAACCGCCTAACCCATAATCTGCTATGACCGCAGCACAATGGAAATCTTGCACGTGCAGATCCTACCGAATATTCGTGTTCCCCAACAGCGATTCATTACGTTGACGGCGCCAAAATCTGAGGCGTGACCTTGCATTATCATTGGCATTCGCCTGTGCTCAGTAGTCGAAACTACGACTGCAATTCCTCTGTTTCCATTTTAGGCTGGGACATATTAGCCATTTATTAGCTGAATTAGGCCTTCTGGTTAGGAACTGTTAATTCGTACGGCAGTTGTGGTTAAGTGGTCGCTTTGAAATATGCTGCTGAGCCCTGTGGTGAGGGAGAGAGAGGAGAGAGAAGTGATGAACACGGTGACACAGGGAATGAATGATGGTGGTGTTAATAACAACTTTGGTTTTGGTATGGAAAAAGAAGAAGTAACTAAATTGGCGAAGGACCCCATGCGTAGACCTGTAGGCACTAGAGAGAGAACCATTGACAGGGTAAAAGAGGAAGAAGGAGGTGAAATGAAAGCCTGGGAGAGAAAAGGGAAAGTCAACAATAAGTGTGAGTAATAGGTGCTTTCTTGACACCGTAAAGTGCGTGCTTCATTCACTATCTGGAGAGTAGCTAGCTGTGCCATGTACTTACTCACTCTATTACATTCGCAATCCGTGGCGATTCGTGGCTTAACGTGAGTTTCTCTCTCTTTTTCTCTTTTGTGCTCTCGTTTTTCTAAACAGCAGTGGACGGTGGTGGTGATAAATATATGACTGCTCCGGTCTCGACACTCAAATCCAAATGGAAACTTCTTCCTCACTTCCTGCGAATGAGGGGATTGATGAGACAACATATTGATTCGTTTGATTACTTCGTAAACCGAGACATTAAGAAGATTGTTCAAGCTAAAAGCAATGTAGAGGTGCATAGTGATGCTGATCCAAAGTGTTTTCTTCGTTATACAGATGTATACATAGGAGAGCCATCATTCAAGGAGGAGAACTTTACGTCCAAGATGGTTACGCCATTTGAATGCCGATTAAGAGACCTGACGTATGCAGCCCCTATCATGGTGAATGTCAAGTACCTTAGGGGCAAGCAGTTGGTTTACAAGACGGGTGTTACTATCGGAAAAATACCCATTATGTTGGGGAGTTGCAAATGTATCTTGAAGGGTAAGTCTGAAGCGGAGTTGGCCCTGCTGAAGGAGTGTCCTTATGATCCGGGTGGGTACTTCATCATCAAAGGCGTAGAAAAGGTTATCCTCATGCAGGAGCAATTGAGTAAGAACCGTGTTATTATTGAGCTTGACAGCAAAGGTAACGTAAATGCTAGTATCACATCCAGCACACACGACCGGAAGAGTCGGTGTTCAATATTTTACAAGGATGGGAAGTGTTACTTGAAACACAATACTCTTGGTGACGATGTTCCCATTGTGATTATTCTCAAAGCCATGGGATTAGAAAGTGTCCAAGAAATTGTTGAACTCGTGGGAGCTGAAGATTCCATTTTGAATGCTTTTGGTGCTAGTTTGGAGGAAGCCCTTGTGGCTGGTATTCACTCGCAGGAACAGGCACTCGATTATATTGGTAAAAAGATTCGATCTCCCAAGATGGCGTCACGGGTTGCTTACAAACCAGCATACATCTACTTGAGACCTATTTCAGCCATGGAGGAAGCCCGAGAAGTTCTAGCAAGTGTAGTTTTGTCTCACATTCCCACCACGAATTATAATTTTCGTGTGAAGGCCGTATACACGTCGCACATCGTGCGACGTGTGCTTATCACCGTTTTGGACCCCCGACATTTGGATGATAAGGATTATTACGGTAACAAACGGCTAGAACTTGCAGGGCAGCTGGTGTCACTTTTGTTTGAAGATATATTTAAGCGTTTTAATGCTGAACTTAAGCGACAAGCTGATATGGTTTTGTCTAAACCAAATCGGGCTGCTACTTTTGACATAGGAAAACACTTAGAGGGTCCTAACACTATTACCTTTGGCTTTGTGCATGCCATATCGACTGGAAACTGGGTCTTGAGGCGGTTTAAAATGGACAGGCATGGCGTCACACAGGTTCTCTCCAGACTTAGTTACATATCAGCCCTTGGCATGATGACTAGGGTGGATTCTCAGTTTCAGAAGGAACGGAAGGTCTCCGGTCCGAGGGCTCTGCAAGCTAGTCAGTGGGGTATGCTATGCCCAGCTGATACCCCAGAAGGCGAGAGTTGTGGGCTCGTAAAAAACCTTGCTCTTTTAGCGCACATAACCAGCGATGAAGACCCTACCCGTATTACCCGTCTATGTTATGATCTAGGAGTGGAGGACATTAATACACTCACAGGGGCGGAGATCAATTGTGAAGGGACCTACCTTGTATTCATGAATGGCCTCATCATTGGAGCTCACCTCGACCCAGAGAAACTTGTCAATCGACTCCGGTTTCTTCGTCACAAAGGGCTAGTGGGCGAATTTGTGAGTTTTTACAAGCATGACGTCCAGAATGCTATCTATATTGCTAGTGATGGAGGGCGTGTTTGCCGACCTTTGCTGGTTGTTGAGAACGGAGTGAGCAGATTGACTCCAACTTACATGGCTCAGCTCAGCAATGGAGCAAGAAACCTTGAAAGTCTTCTCTCTATAGGAGTAATTGAGTATGTAGATGTGAACGAGGAGAACAACAGCAGAATTGCTCTGTCAGAGTACCAGCTTTTAGAACCGGGTGGTTCTTCATACAAACACCTAGAAATTGATCCACTCACTATTCTTGGTGTAGTGGCAGGGACGATTCCCTATCCGCATCACAATCAGAGCCCACGAAACACTTATCAATGTGCGATGGGTAAGCAGGCTATGGGCACAGTGGCCATGAACCAATATGCCCGATTAGACAGCCTTCTCTATACACTTGTTTACCCACAAAAACCTTTGGTGAAGACCCGCGTGATGGATTTGGTCCATTTTGATGATTTACCAGGTGGTCAGAATGCTTGTTTGGCAGTCATGTGTCTCACTGGGTACGACATTGAAGATGCTGTAATCTTAAACAAGGCTTCACTTGACCGGGGTTATGGACGCTGCATGGTATTTCGAAAACACCAGGCATCTATCCGCAAGTATGCTAATGGCGCAACCGATAAAATTACGGGGCCTCCTGCGGATGTAATGAATTGCAATGGAGGTGTAGATACAACCTTTGTAAATAGCTTGAAGGCTAGGAAGTTTAAATCATTGGATGAAGAGGGCATTGTGAAGGTGGGCGATAAGGTGGAACCTGGCAGCATAATGATCAACAAGTTTAGCCCAGGAAATATCACAGACAATAGAGAATTGAAGAAGAACAATAACAACTCCGTCAGTGGTGCACCACTGCCCCACGTCATCGGTGGTGCTGCGCAGACGGAGAGGGACATTGAAGTACCAACTTCACTTATTTATAGGGCACCAAACCCTAGCTACGTTGACAAGGTGATGATAACCAGCAACAGTGAGGAGAGCATGTTGATCAAGATTCTCCTTCGGCAGACAAGAAGACCAGAAGTCGGTGATAAATTTTCAAGCCGACATGGTCAGAAAGGAGTATGTGGCATGATAGTGAACCAGGAAGATATGCCATTTTCTGACTCTGGCTTGTGTCCTGACATTGTTATGAATCCGCATGGGTTTCCAAGCAGAATGACAGTTGGTAAGCTGATGGAATTAGTTGCAGGCAAAGCGGGTGTGCTCAATGGCTACCAGGCACATGGTACAGCATTCGGAGAAAAATTTGGCAATGCAGATGATGTGTCGGTGTGTTGCGCCGAGTTGGTGGCACGTGGTTACAATTATTATGGTAAAGATATGATGTATGATGGGGTCTGCGGTGAACTCTTGACTAGTTACATTTTTACTGGACCTATATACTACCAAAAGCTTAAGCATATGGTTGTAGACAAGATGCATGCTAGAGCGAGGGGACCAAGGGCCGTTCTAACTCGTCAGCCAACGGAAGGGCGATCGAGAGATGGAGAGCTTCGTTTAGAAGAAATGGAGCGTGAGTGCCTCA